>Ga0208127_1001697_pt1 | contig 10821 bp, 11 predicted proteins | sample ETNtaG_6_FD_185751 | JGI IMG/M metagenome (GOLD analysis project Ga0208127, IMG submission 185751) | Marine microbial and viral communities from oxygen minimum zone, Eastern Pacific Ocean - ETNP201306SV45 (SPAdes) (version 2) | ecosystem: Environmental > Aquatic > Marine > Oceanic ...
TGGGTTTATACCGCCGGAGGAACAGGTCGTGATAGGGGTAGAAAGATAGCGCTTGATTCCTCGGGTAATATTTATGTTACTGGATATTACTGGAGTACAGTCGACTTTGGCGGAGGCAATGTAACATCAAATGGCAGTTGGGATGCTTTTCTCCTCAAACTTAATTCCTCTGGAACTTTTCAATGGGTTAAAACGTACGGTGCAAGTACTGGAAACGACCTTGGTAGAGGTGTAGCTATTGACTCTAATGACAACATATACATGTTGGGAACTTATCGTGGCACTGTAGATTTCGGCGCTGGTGACGTAGCAGCATCTGATGCTGATATTTTTTTGATAAAATTTAACTCTTCCGGAGTATTTCAGTGGGTATATACCGCTGGTGGATCAGGTTTTGATGACTCAAGGGCCTTAGCGCTTGATTCGAGTGATAATCCATATATTACTGGAAGTTATTCAAATACAGTTAATTTTGGAGGTGGCAATATCACTGCAGCTAATACTAACGATTTATTTATTTTGAAACTTAATTCCTCTGGAGCTTATCAAGATATATATACCTCAAATATTGACACTACAACAAAGGGAAAGGGTTTATTTGTTGATTCCTCTGGAAATATTTACGCTACAGGTACATTTCAAAATACAGTTAATTTTGGAGGTGGCAATATAACATCATCAGGCATGGATATATATCTACTTAAACTTAACTCCTCCTTTGCATTCCAATGGGTTAAAAGATTTGCTAGTGATGATGGTGCATCTGGTCAAGCTCTAGGATTAGCTGTAACTGTTGACGATGACGGAAATGTCTATAGTGGGGGTCAAATTGGGGGTAGTTATAATTTAGGAGGGCAGTCTGTAGTATCTGGAAGTAATAATGATGTTTACATTGTAAAGCATGATTCCTCTGGAACTTTTCAATGGTCAAAAACATTTGGTGGTGCAGCAGGGGGGGATAGTACAGACAAGGCTCAAGATATTGTTATCGATTCCAATGACTTTATTATTACAGTAGGTGAAGTTAAGGGAAGTACTGACTTTAGTACTGTTGGAGAAGATACTATAGATTTTGGCAACGATGCTCATAATTGGGTACTTAAGATAAAACCAGCTACCGGTCTTATTGACTAGCCATTTTTGTTAATAACAAAATTTACATATGGAGTATTCAATCCAAGAATCTTCTGATTTTCATAATCAAATTTTTCAGCAAAACCAGCAATGTAATAATGTTCATTTATGTTCTCATCACCATCTGTAAATGAGTTGAGAGCATTATCTCTTCTGAGCCAATAAGATTTTTTAAAATCAGGATTATCTTCAAAAGAAAGAGGGTTGTAAGTAGTCTTAGAATTTTCTTTTGGAATCAAATCATCACACACCCCTTTGTATTCGTCACCAATATGAATTTCGTAGCCACCAAGTTCGTATTTGTATGCTTTTATTACGCAAAATTTATGATATTTATATTCAACAGAATTCCATATAGATTCAACATGAAAGTTATCAATAAATTCATATTGTTTATGTTGCTTGAATACGATATTCAATAAATAAAGTGCATCAAAGTAGTTTATAAATACGTTCTTACCATCTTCCGTTAAGTAATAATTATTTTCCACAACACTTACATTAATATTGTATGGACACAACAGGTTTAAGAAGTAAATCTAAATACTCGTATATACTTTGTATATGAGTAGACAAGTTAAAAACATATTTGCAATTACCGCTTTTTTGATTTGCATAGCATTAATTAATATTGCCGGACAAAATATTGCATTAGAAATAAGGGGAATGAATGCATTTACTTTTATACTAATTGTCGCTGTACTTGTTCAGATTTTATTTTTTATACCTTCTTTTATTTTTAAAACAGAAAAATACTACGACCTAGTTGGTAGCTTGACGTATGTCACTACTATTTCTCTTGCTTATTTTTCTGTAGATGATAAAACAACAATAGATTCAATTATTTATTTTTATGTAATGATCTGGGCATCAAGGTTAGGTATATATCTTTTCAGAAGAGTAAGAAAAGATGGTAAAGATGTAAGATTCGAAAAAGCAAAAATGCATTTTTTCTGGTTCTTACAATACTGGATGGGTCAAGCATTATGGGTCTCCCTAACTGCATGCGCTGCTATTATTGCAATCCTATCTCCCGAAGAGGACACATTACCTTTACTAGCTATGGCTGGGATGGCATTATGGCTTACAGGTTTCACCATCGAATCAATTTCAGACTATCAAAAACGTGTATTTAGAGAAGAAAATAATCCAACTGAAGCTTTTATTCATACTGGCCTATGGGCTAGATCTAGACACCCAAATTATTTCGGCGAAATAACTCTTTGGACTGGTATTGCTGTTATTGCTTTGAATACCCTTACTGGTGTTGAATATATAACACTTATTTCTCCAGTATTTGTATATATATTATTAACACGAATGAGTGGCGTAAACCTACTAGAACGTATTGCAGATGAGAGATATGGACATCTAGAAGAGTATCAAAGATATAAAAGAAATACTCCTGTGTTAGTTCCTAAACTTTCTAAAGATAAAATATAAACCAACTCCAATCGCAATTAATTGATAATAGGGAAGTGAGTCGTATCTAATTATAAAGTTGTATCCAATACCTATAATGCCTAAGCCAACAGCAAGTTTTTGCCAGTTCTTCATCTACAGGTTGTCTAGCTTTTCTAAAAGAACGTCTTTTTCTCCGGGCAGCATATCTACTGTATGGTCACTATTTGGATAGCTTCCAGACTCTACATCATCTTTAAATCCCTTAATAGATTTAGATCGCTCCTTATTAAGCTCTTCTTTAATTTTATTTCCATTACCCCAAGACTTTGCATGTCTAGGCATTTTAATACCAGAAGTTTCTCCACAGATATCTTCAAAGAATAAAAACATAACATCTCCTCCTGATCCAGAACCAAGAGAATTTACAACTAGAGATGTGTGTTTTTTAATCTCTGTCAATGCATCTTCCGCAACACATTCAACCTCAGCCCCAAATGCACCTGCATCTTCTAGTCTTTTCATATCCTTTAATATTGCTAATGCTTCTTCAGCCGTTTTACCAACAGTCCTAATTCCACCATATTTAGTTGCCATTGAAGGAACCATACCTACGTGACCTTGAACCTGCATACCTTCTTTTGCTAACATTTCTACGACATCAAAACTTCTTGGTGTTAATACTGAATCAGCTCCTGCCATCATTACATCAAAAGCTCCCCTAAGTATTTCTTCATTAGTTACAAACCTTCCAGCAAACAAAGCAGCAGTTATAAATGTATTTGGTGCACCTTTTCTAACATCTTTGTACCAGTCACTTCCAGTAATAATCATGTCTATATTTTGTTCAGCAATGATATGTGCTTCCTCTTCATTGGCTGCTGTAACTTGAGTCATTTTTTTGTTATTTTGCTTGTTCTCTATGATGTCCCCAACAGTGATATTTCTTTCCACCTGTTCATGACCAAATGTGTAAATCCTTTTCATGAATCAAGTATATCTGAATTAAACAATCAAAAAAAATAATGTTCTTTTAAGAAAATTGATTTTAAGCTGATAATCTAAAATAAATGAAAGACTTTAGGAATAAAAAAGTATCTATAAAAACTGCTCTGATAATTCTTTTTATCGCTTGGCAATTAACCACAATCATTCTAAGTTATTTATAATCATCATCTGAGTATTTCATATGGTTTAATTAAGTATGAGCATAAAAACTTACAAAAATGCTAAAGAAATGTTTGAATACACAAACTCCATTGCTCCAACTAATGATTTTGTTGGAAAAATTAATATTTTTAATGAAAATAATGCAATTATTGAAACCGAACTATTCGACATCGATTCATTACGATACTATGCAAAGAAAAATTGTGGAATAGAAGTCACATTAAAAGAAAAAGAATTATTTGAGACAGAATACAGGGGAGGATCTCAAGGCGATTATTCTGCTGAAATAGAACAAAAAATTGATAATGTTGTAGATTCTTTAATTAAATTTAATAATTCAAAACGTGCAGTTGTAATGATGAATAATCATTGGTGGAGCCATGATGACACTGATGAAGCTAAATGTTTGAGAGAGATTCATTTCAGATTAGAAAAACAAGGGAGTAGTTTATTATTATGTTCAACTGGTTTTTTTAGAGCACAAGCAGTAGATATTATGCCTAAAAATTTTTATTTCGTTTACACACTTATGAATTTGGTTAAAGACAAGATTAATATAGAAGCTGAGTTTGATATAAAAATAGGGTCATACACACATTTTGTAACTATTTTAGTACCAACTAGATTTGATTAATTTAATGGGAAATTTAATAAACGCTATAGCAAAGTATATTCAGGGTCTTTTTCCTGGTTCTAGTGATTCGCCAGAAAAGAAAACTTCATCAGTAATTATTCAATTTGTTCTAATAAGTATATTAGCAATACCTTATGCATTTACTTTTTTGCCACCAGGTATCACCGTTGTGCAAGTTATTTCTGCTTTTGTTGCTTTTTTACTTATCGTAGTTTTTGCACTAAGAGTTCTAAAATATTTCAAACTGATGTAAATAATTTTATCTAGATATTACTTTATAGCTAAAGGGTCCCCGTATTCCCAAGTAACACTACCGCCACGATCTAGGTTTTTAATCATAAGCATGTCATCTTCATCAATAATAAAATTAAGATCAAAATTATTTTCCATTCTCTCAACTTGAATACTTTTTGGAAGAATTGCATAACCAAGTTGTAAAGCCCATTTAAGAAGCACTTGGGCTTCTGTAACTTCGTATTTAGCGGCTAGTTTTTTAAAAGGTGATTCTGTATCTTCACCATCTTTATACATTTCTTCTGTTTTTAAACTATTTTCTCCATCTTTATGTCTCCATGTTGAAAGTGGAACAAGACTGCTATAGGCAATAATATCTATACCTTTTTCTTGAAGGTATGAAACTAAATCTGGTTTTTGCGACCATGGGTGAAGTTCAATTTGGTTTGCAGATGGTAGGGGGTATCCTTTTTCATTTAATTCTTCAATATGATTTATGTCCCAGTTAGATACACCTATGTTTTTAGTTTTGCCTTGTTCTTGTTGTATTAACAATGTTTCCCATTGCTCTAATCTTTTATCTTTAGCATGAGGAGAGTGGATTAGATATAAATCCACATAATCAAGATCAAGATTTCGTAAACTTTTTTCTAGTGATTTAATTGTTCCTTCGTTATTTTTAACTCTATCTACTTTCACTAGACCACCGGGCCATAGTTTTGTAGTAATTGTTATATCACTGCGTGTTAAATCTGTATCAGAAAATATTCTCTTTAATGCTTTACCTACTCCATCTTCATTCCTATATACAGCAGCAGTGTCAATATGTCTGTATCCATAATCAATGGCAGCATAAGACATATCTTCAGCTTCTTTGGAATCCATATTATAAGTACCAAGACCTATACGGGGTACGATATGATTAGTGTTATTTTTCATGTTTTAATATATCAAATATAGCAGACCAAAAAACAAAGGTATTAGAAGAGCAAAGCTCAATAAAATAATTTTCTTGGGTTCCATATTTCTATTTTACATTTGGTTAAGAAAAAAATTTCTAATAGCTAAATAAATAATTACTATCCAAAAGACTTTTTCTAAACGTTTAGTAACCCATAACCTGTCATATTTGTAATACAATCCAAAAAATAGTAAAACCTTATTTAGCATATTAAATTTTAAGTTACTTCAAATGCAAAAAAGAGTCCAGTTTCCCGAACTCTTTTTTTGAGGTAACAGGCTTATTACCTAATTAATATAATAATCAATAATAGAATTAATACTATGGCCACAGAATATCAATTAGAGATATATAAAAAACCTCTTGAAGCAATAAAAAGCGGAATTAAACGTATTGAGATAAGAACAAATAATTCTTATGAAAATATTCAATATGAACTACTAGAACCTGGAGATATAATTTCATTTCAAATTATTAATGGACCACCATTTGTTAATTTAGACGTAATCGATCCAGACGCATTGCAGGTAAGGGTAAAAAATGTTATTAAGTACAGAGACCCTAAAGAACTTCTTATTAAAGAAGGGCTTGAGGTTCTCTCAACTTTAGTTAATTCTCTTGAGGAAGGAATTGAACTTTTATATAGTTTTCATGAATATAAAGAAATGATTCCTATTCATGGAATATATGCAATAGAAATTGAAGTGATATAGGTTTATTTACGTAAATCAAAATAAGGCATAAAAAATTGAAGTACACGCCCAATAGAAAGCACTATTACAACAGATGCAATACCAATTTTGCCACCAAGCAAAAAACCTATAGAAAAAGCAACTAACTCTAAAAGAGTTCTTGCATTTCCTATTTTAAAACCTAATTGTTCAAGACCCACCATAATTCCATCTCTTGGGCCTGCACCTAAATCTCCTCCTACATAGATAGCTGTACCAGCACCTATTAAAGTAATACCTGTGACTAGGTAAAAAATTTGTAAGTAAAGCGAACCTGCATCAGGAATAATATTTATAACAAAATCTGCTGTAAGTCCAATCCAAAATGCATCAAATATAGTTGCAATTCCAGGTCTTTGCTTAAGGGGGATCCAAAGTATTAAAGCTAATAGAGATGTAAGTATCCCTGCTTGACCATAAGTTATGTTTATAGTTTTAGATATTCCATCATGTAAAACTCCCCAAGGACCCAATCCTAAATCTGCCATATAGTTAAAAGCTACACCTACACCTATCATGGTGATTCCAGAGAATGCTTGAAAGTATCTACGAGCTATTAATGGCATATATCAATGTAACATTTTGGATTTTTTAGATTAATATTCAAATATAAATATGGCAGATAAGGAAGTTACAGAAGCAAGGCGTCAAGCACGTAAAAAGAAGCATATGCTTAAAAGAAGAGGTCGTCTAGATTTCCGAACTAATAGGACTGGCAAAAGAAAATAAATTATCAAATTAACAAGCAATTATTTATTTAAATATATAATTCACACTTATGCCAAAAGACAATATTCGTAATATCGCAATAATTGCTCACGTAGACCATGGAAAAACTACTTTAGTTGATGGTTTACTGCAACAGAGTGGAACCTTTAGCGACCATGCTGTTGTAGAGGAAAGAGTTATGGATTCTGGTGACTTAGAAAAGGAACGAGGTATAACAATTACTTCTAAAAATACTGCAATACAGTACCAAGAAGTAAAAATAAATATAGTTGATACACCTGGACACGCAGATTTTGGTGGAGAAGTAGAGAGAAGTTTAAATTTAGTAGACGGGGTACTTTTATTAGTAGATTCAAGCGAAGGCCCATTACCCCAAACAAGATTTGTATTGAAGAAAGCTTTAGAGAAAAAATTGCCTGTGATCTTAGTTATTAATAAAATCGACAAACCGGATGCCAGGGTAGATGAAGTAGTTCAAGAAACTTATGACTTGTTTATTGATTTAGATGCTAACGATGAGCAAATTGAATTTCCTATTATTTACACTAATGCCAAAGACGGAATTGCAGTAAATAATATTGGGGATGAACCAAAAGATTTAGTTCCTTTATTTGAATTAATAATTAATTATTTTGAAGGACCCAACACAATAGACACTGCTCAAACACAGTTTTTAGTAACTAATTTAGCATATGATTCATACGTAGGCCAGGTTGCAGTAGGCCGTCTTGATAGCGGAACGCTTAACATTAATACAAAATATAGTCTCTGCACTGAAGATGATGTTAAAAATAATATTAAGTTGTCCGCTCTCTATACATTTAATGGCCTAGATAGAAAAAGCGTTGAAACCCTAGAGTCTGGTGACATAATCGCTATTGCTGGGATTGAAGATATCAATATTGGAGACACTATATCTGATAATGATAATCCAGCACCTCTTCCAAGAATTAGCATAGATCAACCTACTGTATCTATATTCTTTCATGTTAATAACTCACCTTTTGCAGGAAGGGAGGGGAAATTTGTAACATCAAGAAATATTATTGAAAGATTAGAGAAAGAAGTTCTAAGCAATGTTTCCCTACAAGTCGCATTAACAGAGAAAACAGATGTTTTTGAAGTTAAAGGCAGGGGAGAACTACAGATGGCAGTTCTTATTGAAACTATGAGAAGAGAAGGCTATGAGTTCATGGTTTCAAGACCAGAAGTAATAACAATAGAAAAAGATAATAAAATTCATGAACCAGTAGAAAATGTATACATAGACATACCTGATGATTATGTAGGTGCTGTAACTAAAAATTTATCAAGCAGAAAAGGAAAGATGACAAGCCTGATGAATAACGGTTTTGGTAGAGCAACTTTAGAATTTGAGATTCCTTCAAGAGGTTTAATTGGATTTAGAAACCAATTTCTTACAGAAACCAGAGGTGCTGGAATTATGAATACTTTGTTTGATTCATATAAAGAATGGTTTGGAGATATTCCACAAAGAACTTCAGGTGTTTTAGTTGCCGATCGTGATGGAAAAGTAACATCTTATGCAAGCCTAGCAATGGCTGACAGGGGAGTTTTATTTGTACCTCCAGGAACAATGGTATATAAAGGAATGATTGTAGGAGAAAGAAATAATGAAGGTGATTTAGTTGTAAATATAACAAAAGAAAAAAAGCTCACCAACCATAGAGCTTCTGGATCAGATGATACAATTCCACTAAGACCACCTCAGTTAATGTCATTAGATCAATGTTTAGAATTTATTAGTGATGATGAATTTGTAGAGGTAACTCCAGAAACCATTAGATTAAGAAAGTCTAATTTAAATGTTAAAACTTAACATTTTCTAATTTGAGTAATTCCTTTTTCTTTTTTACCCCTCCAACTCCGCTATAACCACCAAGTTTTCCATCTGATCTAATTACTCTATGGCAGGGAATTATTACTGGATACGGATTTTTACCACAGGCATTAGCAACTGCTCTTGAACTATTTGGTTTGCCTATAGCTGTAGCGAGATCTTTATATGTTCTAGTTTCTCCAAAGGGAATTTTTGATATTTCCTTCCAAACTGTTCTTTGAAAGTTTGTCCCTTCAAGTTTCATGATTTATTTAGAAAAAGTGAGATTTTGCAACTCTTCATTAGTAGGAAGTATTAATAATTGTTCTTCTCTATCTTTTAACATGAAAGCATCAAAATCTTTATAGAATTTATCTACGTCCATGCCGAAAAGTTGCTGAAAAGTTGCCTCCCAACCATTACCAGGGTTTTTACTTTCATTTTCTGACCAGTTTCTATAATAACCAAACATAAGTTTCCCATAATTTTCCTTATCTAGAGAAAGTAAATATAGATGAGCCCACTGACCCCCTGTGTATTGAAATGCAAATTCTCGCGGTATACCATTATTTGGATTGTCATATGATTCATACAGCTCTGTTTGATATTCATAATCTCTCAAAGATACTGTATCGTTATTGCTCGCAGCAACTGATATTACATTTCTAGCTTCATCTAAACTTTCCTCAAAGAATTTTCTTGCGTCTATATTGTTATCAAATTGTGTTGCTAAGATTGGCCCTGCAAACTCTGCACCACCTTCTTCAAGCCATGTAGGCATAAGATATACTTGGTCAGGTTCGTCGTTATAAATAGTTTCTTCGGGGTTGTCTAACCACGCTTTTGGAATTCCGAATAAATTCTCATCTTCAAATAGATAAATTAATCCATTTTGATGAACATGAAAAAATTCATGCGCAAAGATTTTAATTGCTGCATCCCTTCCCGAGTTCTCCCAATTATCAACAAACAAAGCTACATTGCCACCATTAGATTGACCTCTCCAGTCAACTCCAGCCGCTGCAAACCTATTACCCCAAGGATCTCTATTATTTGCACAGTCTTCTATTTGTGATTCTTTTAGAAAATCATATATAGAGCAATCATCAAGATTTATTTGTTTTAATGTTTCATCTGAAGCCTTATTTTGATCAACTAAAGTTAAATTTATAGGCACGTAGATACCTAATTCATCAATAAAAAAATCAAATAAATTAATTACAGTTTCTTCCCATTCATCGTCAATTAGTTCGTCTTGATAAAAGTTATAGCAAATTTTTTCATTACCTTGCCAATAGTATTCGTAGTAATTAAATGCACTATCTTGATTTTTTGGCATAGGCAGGTCTGAGTAAAAACCTTTTTTACATTCAAGTCCGGTATTTGTTTCAAATACTTCGTAATTATCTTCCTCGCTATATTCATTTGAGTCATTATCTGTAGACATGCTTCTCATTTTTTCTTCACACTCTCTTGATGTAGATTTAAAGTTATCAATAAAATCTTGGGAGTAGCCATCATCAAACTTGATCAATATATTATTGTCAGTAAATTCAGGTGAAGGTATTGGATTTATCCCATTATCGCTTAAGCATTCAAATAAACTTTCTATATCAAAATCAGCAGGATATTCTAGAACATTATCATCGGTAGATGTCTGAGATTCGCTTGTTTCACCTTCATTTGAATCGGGTTCGATTTCAAGTATTACGTTTGAATTTTCAGAATCTCCAGCACATGAAATTAAGAAAATAAATAAGAATATAATATATTTTTTCATATGTGATTATAGGCTATTCGTTTATTGTTTTGATGTAATTGCTTATAGAAATATTTTTATTTTGCAACGCTTCTAAGTTAAATCTGTTATTTGATGTAAGTGAATCTTTGTAGTCAATAGATCCTTTTAAAAATGTGTACTTAGTTAAAGAGCTTATTGCACCAAAAGCTACAAAATCATAATGTGCTGAATTTGTCATATAGTATC
>Ga0208127_1001699_pt1 | contig 10807 bp, 10 predicted proteins | sample ETNtaG_6_FD_185751 | JGI IMG/M metagenome (GOLD analysis project Ga0208127, IMG submission 185751) | Marine microbial and viral communities from oxygen minimum zone, Eastern Pacific Ocean - ETNP201306SV45 (SPAdes) (version 2) | ecosystem: Environmental > Aquatic > Marine > Oceanic ...
TTTTACCCCATAGTTGATGCTCTTTCTCGAAAATATTATAGTTGTTGTTAATTAATATCCAGCTCTTTTCGTTGTATTCCTTTCGAAGTTGTCCTTTACCCCAGCCGCTATATCCTAAAAAAAACCGGAATTGATTTGAAGCTATTTTTTTGTTGATTATTGCTTCTTGAAACGCCTCCAAATCGCCACCCCAAAAAAGCTTGTTTCCAATAGCTTTCGCATTGGGCAAATTATTCATGTTATGTACATAAAACAACCTATCGGTATCCACTGGCCCCCCTTGATAAATAGGTAAGTCAATCGTTAATTCAGTAATCAATTCATTTAAATTGTAATGGGTGGGTTGGTTTACAACAAAGCCCAAAGAACCTTCGTTATTGTGCTCCGCCATCAAAATCACACTTCTACCAAAAGAGGGGTCACCAAGAAGAGACGGATGTGCAATAAGTAATTTGCCGACCATTATAGAAATCGAGATGCTGTTGAAAATTGAAATCCATTTAGTAGTGCCACTGTTTCCATACTTTTTTTGTTAGGTAATTGAAGTTTGTCTATGTAGACATGCCCGTCAATAACACTCACACAAAGTTGTTTGTCTTTAATCTTAATGCGGCCAGGGATTTCAATAGGCGTTCCTGCTACAAAGTGTGCAAGTTGAATTTTCACTTGCAGCCTTTTCTCATAATTTTCCATCATCGTCCATGCCGATGGAAACGGATTTAGACCATGGATAAAATGAACTATAGTTTGACCCGGTTTACTCCAATCAATTTGGGTATTCTCCCTTGTTAGTTTTGGCGCAGCTTTGATGGCTGCTGTCTCTTTTTGTGGTATGGGTTTTATTGAGCCTGATTGCAATCCATTAAGCGTAGCAATAATCAACTCACCTGAATGCGCTTGCATCCGCTCACTGAGTGTACCCATGGTATCTTGAGGCAATATGTCCAACTTTTTTTGAAGCAAAATGGATCCTGTGTCTATTTTACCATCAATTAAGAATGTAGTAAGTCCTGATGTTTTCTCTCTATTAATAATAGACCAGTGTATAGGTGCAGCACCTCGATACTGCGGTAATAGTGATGCGTGCAAGTTAAAAGTGCCTAGCTGTGGTAATTCCCAAATTATTTTAGGTAACATTCTAAAGGCAACAATTACAAAAACGTCTGCGTTTAGTGCTTTAAGTTGTGAAACTGTTTGCTTTGATGATAATTTTTCAGGTTGAAGTAGTAGAATGTTGTGTTCTAGTGCGGCTTCTTTCACAGCTGAAAAATGTCGTTTTCTTCCACGTCCAGCAGGGCGGTCAGGTGCAGTAACAACACCAACAACTTCATGATGGCTTTCCAATATGCTAAGCAGCCCTGGCACTGCAAAAGCAGGTGTTCCCATAAAAACAACTCGTAACGATTTACTCATATAAGTACATATTGGTTTGATAAATTTTGTGTTACCATTTCTTCAGCACACATTTCTTTTAAGGCTAATGCTAACTCTGTTCTTTTGTATGGAGCTTCTTGACTTAAATCTTCCAAAGATAGCGCATCCTTGCTCGTGAGTATCCCTTTTAGGTATGTGATTATTTCAGTAGTTGGTGTGTGCTCATTTAAGCAGTTAGAGCATGCGTCACATTTTTTTTTATGAGTCTCTCCAAAGTATTGCAACAATTTTTTTCGATGACAAATATCAGAAGTTGCATATTCCCAAATGGCTTTAGCCAAACGCCTTTTTTCAACAGTAAGCTTATCTAGTTGTTGTAAAACGGGAAATAAGCTTATTTTATCCTCTCGAGGTACATGAAAAGTAATCCCGCTATCAGTATGAAGTTGCTTTATTTCTGCATCACCTTGTTTTTCTAATTGTTTTAGGCATTCAATTGCATTATTCAAACCCACTCCGCTTTTGCGCGCTATTTTATCTAAATAAATGTCTTGATGACTTTCTGTAATACCGCCCACGTTTCGTAATATATAATCTACCAATACATGGTCTTGTTTTATGTATTTGTGCATTAGTTTTAGGCTTGTTTTTGGCCTGTCATACAGAGTTAGTGTAAGTATTTGCCCACGCTCTAGTACTTTTAGAACATGATAGGTAGTTCTGTAGTTTAATTCATATCGCTCACAAAATAGAGCGTGATTAAATACCAAAATATCATGTGGCTTTTCTCCGTATCCAATATCAAAATAATGACATAGGTGTTTGTACGTTTTTTTTATAGCTTCAATACTTGGAATACTTGCGGTTGTACTGTTCCATAGTTTTTGCTTGTCACCGTCCCCAATAATTAAGGTAGCTTTTGCAGCAGTTCCATCCCTGCCACAACGCCCAATTTCTTGATAGTATTGCTCTACACTTAATGGAACTGTGGCGTGTATGACTCTTTTGACGTTTGGCTTGTCAATCCCCATGCCGAAAGCTGAAGTAGCTACCATTACGGGTGCTTTTTCTCTCATCCAATTTGATATTCGCTTTTCTTTTTCTGATGCTCCGCCATGTAAAAAGCTAGTGCGGTGCCCCATATTATTTAAGTGATCGCTTAAGAGCTCAACACTTTTTCTTGTTCCTGCATATACAATTGCAGGTGTACCTTTTGGCGATAGTGCATCCGAAATAGACTCTAGTTTATTGTTTGTTTTCAGCACCCTTAATTCGATATTTGGTCTGTCAAATGAATCTGTCACTTTTTCTGGTTGCTTTAACCCAAGTGTGTCGCAAATATCTTCTTTGACCCTTTTTGTGGCAGTCGCGGTTAGGGCAATTGTCGGTACATTAGAAAGCCTATTTTTTAGTTGTATAATTTCTCTATAGGCGGGCCTGAAGTCATGTCCCCATTCTGAGATACAATGTGCTTCGTCAATGGCCAGCAGGCAAAGTTGCATTTCAGCCAAGCGGTCTTGAACCAATGGATGTTGTGCCCGCTCAGGGGATAGATATAAGAATTTAAAGCTGCCAAATTTGCAATTGTCCAGTGCATTAACAAGGTCGTCTTCTCGCATAGGACCAGATAAATTCATGGCGCGAACCCCTTTTTTGTTGAGACCCTCTACCTGATCGCTCATAAGCGCTATTAATGGGCTTATAACAACACACAGCCCTGGTTTTGTAAGGGCAGGCAGTTGGTAGCACAAACTTTTACCGCCGCCGGTAGGCAGAACAACAAGGCAGTCTTTTTTTTCTAATACTGCAGTTATGGCTTTTTTTTGCCCTGGTCGAAATTCTGAGGCGTTCCAATATCTTTGGAGTATGTCATATATGGCATTTTTCATAAGCAATCCGTTATAAAGCGAAGTCTTTCTTCGATGCTTAATTTGGGTACTTCAATACATCGCATACCAAAATGGGAATAGGTTTTTAAAATCGCATTATGAAAATGTTTGGCTTCCTCAAACACTTCAACGCGTTCGGCATCTTGTACAAAAATATCTTCCCATGGTGGAAACACAAAAACGATATCATAGCTGTACTTACTACAATCATTAAGCATACCACATGGAACGTCTTGTCCAATGGCATTTAGATAGGCTACAACATCATGTAAACCCCTATCGTATACATGATTTTTATTTTTACTGTTTTCAAAATAGTCATGCAGGCGAAACTCAAAAATAGCTTCGCTAAAATGTAGCGGGTTATTTAGGAATGGTTGATTGATGCCTTTGGCCTGTTCCTCACTTATTAATTTTCTTGAGACCTCTTCAAAACAATGTATATGTGGCAGTTGAATATTATTCAGCACACTTGTCTTACCACTTGATGGCCCACCAGTAAACACGATTCTTTTGTGTTCAAGCATACACAAATGTCGTTAATTGTTGCCTTATCTAAAACTGTATATTTGTATAATGCAACAAAAGCCCAAGGACCAGTCATTCTACGATCGATTTCACCAGCAATTATTAGAAAGTAATTCATGGCCTGGCGTTTATGTGTTTAAATTTATTATTCCTTCTTCAGAAACAAATAAAGCGACTTTATTAGAGCTATTTGAAAATGAAAAAGTAACAGTCAATGTTAGGTCTTCCAGTAATGGTAAATACACCAGTATTTCTATCGCAGGCAAGTTTGGAAACCCTGAAATTATCATCAAAAAACATAAACAGGCAGCGAAAATTCCAAACATCATCCAACTCTAATTTATTTTTTATTAGTTTTACCTCATAATTTTCCCTCTTGATAGACAATCTTCAATACAACACAGAGCGTTCAATGCTAGCCATCCCTGAATATGGCCGACACATTCACAAGATGATTCAGCAAGTTTTAGCTGAAGAAAATAAAGAAGAACGCAACAAACAAGCCCAAGCCATCATTGGTGTTATGGGTAATCTAAATCCACATTTAAGGGATGTGGCTGACTTTCAGCACAAACTTTGGGATCAGCTTTTTATCATGTCTAATTTTGAATTGGATGTTGATGCACCTTTCCCAAAACCTGATGCCGAAGTACTTTCAGCCCCTCCAACACCATTAGCTTACCCGCAATCTTACCCTAAATATCGTTTCTACGGAAACAATATTAAGGGTATGATAGACGTCATCGTTGACTGGGAAGAAGGTGAATTAAAAGAGGCATTGATTTATGTAATTGCTAATCACATGAAAAAATGTTTCCTTAACTGGAATAAAGATACGGTAGAAGATAAAGTTATTTTTGACCATTTGGCTGAACTATCGAATGGTAAAATTACTATCAATACCGAAGATGAAGTATTGTCAGCTTCTGAAAACCTAATTCGTCTAACAAACAAACGTTTTGCTAAGGGTTCCAGAAACAATAACAATAAGAAATATCGCAACCAAAAGCAGCGACGTAAATAAAATGGGCGCTTTCAAAGTAACTGGTGGTGTATCATTATCTGGTTCTATACAACCTCAAGGAGCCAAGAATGAAGCTCTACAAATTCTATGTGCCGTATTGCTCACGCCAGAGCCAGTAACAATTCACAACATTCCCAATATTATTGATGTAAACAAGCTGATTCAAATTCTCGAAAAACTTGGTGTTAAAGTTGAAAAACACAGTGACAACAGTTATACTTTTCAGGCAGATAATGTTGATATTGATTATCTTCAATCTGATGATTTTAAGGAAGCTGGTCGTGGATTACGTGGTTCAATTATGATTGTAGGTCCTTTGTTAGCTCGATTTGGTAAAGGTTTTATACCTAAGCCCGGTGGTGATAAAATAGGACGTCGACGACTCGATACTCACTTTCAAGGCTTTATCAGACTTGGTGCTAAATTTCGATACAATAAAGAGGAGTACTTCTACGGCGTTGAAGCTGACGAGCTAAAGGGTACATATATGTTGCTTGACGAGGCCTCTGTTACCGGTACAGCCAACATTGTAATGGCAGCAGTCTTAGCAAAAGGGACCACGACTGTATACAATGCCGCTTGCGAGCCTTATTTGCAACAGCTGTGTAATATGCTTGTGCGTATGGGAGCAAATATTTCAGGGATTGGCTCTAACTTATTGACCATTGAAGGAGTAAAATCATTGGGCGGCACTACACATCGTGTGCTCCCCGATATGATTGAAATTGGAAGTTGGGTTGGTTTGGCGGCGCTTACAAGAAGTGCGCTTACCATTAAAGACGTTCAATGGGATTATCTGGGTCAAATACCAGATATATTTCGTCGATTGGGCATTACTATTGAAAGAAAGGGCGATGACATGTTTGTGCCTGAGCATCCCAACGGTTATGAAATCCAAAGTTATATTGATGGATCCGTTATGACAGTATCAGATGCTCCGTGGCCTGGCTTTACACCCGATCTATTGAGTATAGTGCTGGTTGTTGCTACTCAAGCAAGGGGGAGTGTCTTGATACATCAAAAGATGTTTGAGAGTCGTTTGTTTTTTGTGGATAAGCTTATTGATATGGGGGCAAAAATCATTTTATGTGACCCTCACCGTGCAAACGTAATAGGACATGATTTTAAGTCTTCTCTAAAAGCTACGACTATGACCTCGCCAGACATTAGGGCAGGAATTTCATTGCTTATTGCAGCTCTTTCTGCTAAGGGCACAAGTACCATTTTTAATATTGAGCAAATTGATCGTGGCTATGAAGATATTGACGCTCGTTTGCGTGCTATAGGTGCAAAAGTTGAACGCATAGAATAGCGTGCTTTTGTGTAAAATATTTATGGCTCTGAGAAAAGTCGCAACATAGGACTCTATCGGATTTATTTTTGAACATAACAATGAAATTAGATTTTTTGTATCAACGTTTTGATACCTTGTTATTGCTGATACCGCGTTGCCTGCTACACTTGAAGCGTCCGACTTCTTTATCACGTTTTTTTAAGTGCTTTGTTTTTCTTCCCTGAACGCGTTTGCGCCAAAGTTTAAAACTATTTGGTTTCATGTTATTTCGCATTATGGTAATCACCTCTTGTTCTTTAAGTCCAAATTGAATCATAATAGCATCAAAAGGAGTACGGTCTTCCCAGCCCATTTCAATAATCCTATCAATATCTCTTAAAGTAAGTTCTTTTCTCATCTATCTAAAATATTTTCTCTGTCCGGTAGCGTATGCTTTGATAATATACGTTTACTTTCTCTTATTACAGTGGGATTGCGTTTCATTTTCCATAAAACGGCTGAGGCATGCTTATAGGTCTCTTTAATGTCAACAATTGCCCTCGGGTAATCTTTGCCCAATACACAACCATAGGCCTGTTGTTCAAGTGCTGTCATGGACCATGGCTGATGAACAAATGGAGTAGGGAGTTTTTTGAGTTCTGGCACCCATTTGCGTATAAAAGTACCTTCTTGGTCGTGTTCAAGTGCATTTTTGGTCGGGTTGTATATGCGTAACATATTGATACCTGTCACGCCTGCTTGCATTTGAAACTGGGGATAATGAATTCCAGGCTCAAAATCTAAAAACTGTTTAGCTAAAAATACAACACCCATCTGCCAAGGCTGCCAAAGATGGTGTGTAAAAAAAGAGACAACCAAGGCTCGCATTCTGAAATTCAAATAGCCTGTTTCTACTACACATCGCATGCTAGCGTCAACCAGTGGATAACCTGTTGTACCTGTTTTCCATGCGTTTATATAATCTGTATTAACTACTTTTTTTAATTGACGAAACCCAGTGTTTACACTTTCAAATTCCATTCGTGATTCCATCTCAAATTTTTGAATAAAATGCGCTTGCCATCTCAATCTTGAGGTAAAAGCATTTATCTGATATCCGCTAGCACCATGTTTTTTTACTAGCTTGGCTCGCTGCCAAACGTAGCGAACCGACAGGTTACCCCATGCAATATAAGGTGAGATACGACCGCAATGTATTCTTGCAGCTTCTGGTTTTGATATGGACTGTTGATATTTTTTATATCGCTGGCTTAAAAAACTTTCAAGATAGGCCAGGCCTTTTTTAGTTCCACCAGCTTGTATACCTTTTAGTTTTTTTGACTTTAATATTTCCTGCACCAAGCCAATATTATCAACTCTTACAAAACAAGCTGCAGGCGCTTTAAATGGTTTGATGGGTTGCATCATATAGCTGGTCCATGTTTTACGCCAATCATTGCGATTACTAATACCTCTCGTTACGCCATTGTTGGTGTGCTCTTTCCAATTAATACCATTTAAACAACACCATTCTTTTACGTTTTTGTCGCGTTTATATGTCAGACTTAGGCCAGTTTCTTGCATGGAGAACAAGCAGTTTATTTTCATACAACTTTGAATACTGTTAAGCACTTCTAATACCTCAGCTCTATAAATATGTATTTCGGTGTTGTGTTTTTTAAGGACATCATTTAGCTCTTCCAATGACTGTGCAATAAAATTATGATGTCTCTTGTGGTAGTGTGGGTTTTTTTCAACGCTCGGTTCTATAATGTAGACCAATAACAATGGTAAACCACTATCTATGGCTTTTTGTAACCCTTCATTGTCAAGGAGTCGCAAGTCTCTTTTGAACCAGAAAACGTTAATTTCTTTTTTAGAAAGCATCGGGATTTTCCATGATTTGGTAGGCCCTTTCTTTGATTTGAGCCAATTCTTCAGCATTAATTTTGCCAAGTAAATTATACATCATACCCATGCGGTTGTTTCCTTGCAACTCCTCTCTTTTATCGTCTAAAAAATTCCAGTATAAACTGTTAAATGGGCACGAACTCTCACCTGTGCGTTGCTTTTTATCATAACTACAGCCCTTGCAGTAATTACTCATTTTATTCACATAAGAACCAGATGAAACATAGGGTTTGGTGGCTAAAATACCTCCGTCTGCATACTGACTCATACCTCTTGTGTTGGGCAACTGTACCCACTCCACGGCATCGGCGTAAATTCCTAAATACCAATTATCTACTTCATCTGGGTTTGTTTGTAAAAGTAGCGCAAAGTTACCCGTAATCATTAGTCGTTGAATGTGATGCGCATATGCGTGATCTAAACTATTTTCAATACTGGTCTTCAAGCAGTTCATTTTGGTTTCTCCCGTCCAGTAAAAGTTGGGAAGTTTGCCAAAGTTGTTGAGTTCGTTTTTCTTCTTATATTGAGGCATTTCTTTCCAATACAAGCCTCTAATATATTCGCGCCAACCTAATATTTGTCGTACAAAGCCTTCGATTTGCGACAAGCTAATACGATTGCTGTTTTTTCGGAAAGCCGAAATGGCACGTCCGATGACTTCTGCAGGATCTATTAACTTGACATTTAAGCTAAAAGATATTCGCGCATGAAATAGATTGGTTTCATCTTGGTGCATGGCATCTTGATAGGTTCCAAAGTCTTGAAGTAAGTGTTCACAGAAATAATCAAGTTGCGCCAGTGATGCCTTCCTTGTAGTAGCAAACAAAAATTCATCGTCTTTGAATGTGCCAATTGTTGATATACCAGCCGCTTTTATTTCTGGATAGATTTCTTTTGCCAATGTTGCGTCTGGTTTGAAGGGTGGTGGTATGCTTCCGCCTTTCCATGTGTTGCGGTTAAATTTATCATAATTCCAACTACCGCCTTCTGGCTGTCCATCAATCATTAGATATTGATGTTTTTTGCGCATATAGCGATAAAAAAACTCCATTACTAGAGATTTTTTTCCTTCATAAAAGGTTTTTAATTCATCTCGTGATGTCAAAAAATGTTCCGTATCATAGGTTTTAGTTGGTACCTCTAATTGTGAAGCAATTCGCTTTAGTTGTTCGTCTAATCTATACTCATCTGGCAATTGGTATGCAAATCGCTTAGCGCTAAACAGGTTAATGGCTTTCTCAATATTTTTTTGCAAGTCTTGAGTGTTGTCTGGATCGTTTATGCTGTAGTATAATATATTATGACCATCTTTCTCAAGTTTTGTGGCAAAACTTCTCATGGCTGTAAAGAATGCCACCACTTTTTGGATATGGTGTTTGACATAATCTGTTTCTTGACGCATTTCAAACATCACATAACAAACATTATCGTTACATTTTGTGAACCAAACATGCTTTTCGTTCAGCTGATCTCCAAGAATTAATCTAATTTCCATCAAAATAGGGTTGATTGAAGCCAGGTGTTTTGGTACTTATTATTTGGGTCGTATCGCTTTGCTTGCCAAGCAATATTAAATTTTCTATCTCTTGGATCATTACCAACGCCAGCGTTGTACATCCAATTTCCATAATTACTGTGAATATCATAGTCAATCAACATGGCTTCGAAGTATGCAGCACCAATACGCCAATCCAACTCCCATTCCTTAGCAAAAAAGCTCGCTACATTTTGCCGACCGCGATTACTCATAAATCCAGTGAGTGCCAGCTCACGCATATTCGCATTAACAAAGGGCTCTGGGGTTGCACCATCAATCCATTGTTGTATACACTTTTGATCTGTTTTCCAGGAGTAATCCTTTTTTAACAGACCACTAAGCTTAAATATGGCGTTTCCATGCTTTTTTGAAATGTATTTAAAATAATCTCTCCAAATAAGCTCAAAAATCAACCAATATGTAGAGTCATTTTTGGTAATCTCCTTCTCATACTTTTTTACTTCGTGATAGATGGAAACTGAGGAAATTGACCCAAATGCTAGCCAAATGGAAAACTTTGAACTATATTTTTTACCCAATAGTCCATTCCTGGTTTTTTTGTAATAAGACAACTGTTTTGTTTCCCATAAATAGTTTTCCAGTCTTGCCCATGCGGCTTGTTCGCCACCTTCAAATGGTATGGCTGTTCTTGTTTCTTCGCTTACTGTTTCATAGCCCAAACTGTTAAGTGTTGGTAATTTGGGAACACTTGTTAATAGATTTTCCATTGGCATGGATGGTGGAATGGGTAACGGCAATCTTACTTTTACGTGCTTCTCACATTTTTTTCTAAATACTGTAAATATTTCTGGGATGCCACTTACTTGCATGGGAATATCATCTGGATGGTACAAAAATTGGTCGTAATACCAATGTTTCTCAATTCCCGAAGGGATTAGAGCGTTATCATCGAGTTCTTCTTGTGTCCACTCTTTTTGACCATAGATTGCTGTTATATTATACTCTTCTTGTAGCTCTTTTAGTAGCGTTTTCAATCCACCAACTTTTACCCAAAGTGATATATTGAGCTTAGATAAATCCTTTTGAAGTTGCGTTAAGGTTTGTAATAGGAATTTAGCCCGAAATACTTCCATTTTCTTAAAACCCCACTGAGTAGGTTGTAACAAACGTTCAGGTAAGTGATATACTGCAATGACCCTATCGTGAGCCGCAATGGCTTGCGATAAACTATGCTGATCACGAACACGCAAATCGTTTCGAAACCAAACTAACGCTGTTGTTTTTGCTTTTTGCATCTTTTACTACAATAT
>Ga0208127_1001705_pt1 | contig 10782 bp, 9 predicted proteins | sample ETNtaG_6_FD_185751 | JGI IMG/M metagenome (GOLD analysis project Ga0208127, IMG submission 185751) | Marine microbial and viral communities from oxygen minimum zone, Eastern Pacific Ocean - ETNP201306SV45 (SPAdes) (version 2) | ecosystem: Environmental > Aquatic > Marine > Oceanic ...
ATCTTTTCCTGAAAAAGCTCCACCACCATGTCTTCCAAATCCACCATAACTATCAACAATAATTTTTCTTCCAGTTAAGCCTGCATCTCCATGAGGTCCACCAATAACAAATTTTCCTGTAGGGTTTATGTGAATTTTAATTTCATCATTCCAAAGATTTCCTAAAACAGGTTTGATTACTTTGTCGATTATCTCTGTTGCTATGTCTTCTTGAGATATTTCAGGTGCATGTTGTGTCGAAATTACAACTGTTTCAATTCCAATTGGCTTGTTATCTTCATATTTTACTGAAACTTGGGATTTACCATCTGGTCTAACCCATGGTAATGTATTATTTCTTCTAACTTCTGATAATTTTTGAATTAATTTATGAGCTAATAAAATTGGCATAGGCATTAATTCTTCAGTTTCATTTGTTGCATAACCAAACATTAGTCCTTGATCACCTGCACCTTGTTCTTTTTCTTCAGTTGCTGTAACTCCTTGACTGATATCTGGACTTTGTGAATGTAATCTTAAATCAACTTTACATGTATCACCGTCAAACATCAATTCTTTATCATTATATCCAATTTCTTTGATTGTTTTTCTAACTAATTCTTCTTGTGCTTTTTTATCAAAAACTGCTTTTGATGTCACTTCACCTGAAACTACTACAAAATCTGTAGTGACCATTGTTTCAACTGCGACTCTTGAATTTGGATCTTGTTTTAGATATTCGTCTAAAAATGCATCTGAAATATTATCGCATACTTTGTCTGGATGACCTTCTGTCACTGATTCTGATGTAAATAGAAAAGTATTGGCCATAAAACCACTCTTAATTTAACTAAAGTTCATTTTCTAATTTGATAAATAATACGTTGTTTCCTCTAACGATAACTCTGCCATAGTTTGCAATGGTTTTGCTATCATGGATTTCTTCCGCATCAGTCATTATCAAATTCATATATGAATCAACATTATCCATTTTGCCTTTGTATTCGACTTCGTTCTTTAATCTAACGGTAACTTTCTTTTTTGTACTTTTTTGAAGTATTGTTAATGGTCTTTTTGCACTATTTGATTGGGACACTAAATGTTCACTTAATTTCAAAAATCCCTGTCCAGCATAAAAGCCTTGCCACGATTGTAATTCTTTAAATTTTTTCTTGTTTTTCTATAAATTATACAAATGATCTCAACTGGTTTAAAAAAAATAGATAATTTTCTATCAGGAGGAATTCCTAATGGTATAATTGTAGATATTTTTGGAGGAAATGGAACAGGGAAGACTCAACTATTATTACAATTGTCAATTAATTCAATAAAAAATGGTGGCAAAGTTTTATTTTTAGATACCACTGGAGGATTTAGACCTGAAAGAATATTAGAAATTCAAAAAAAATCTAACTCAAACATTAATTTCCTTAACAATATCTTAGTCTCTAGAATTACAAATACTTCTGAACAAATTAATTCAATAAAAAATTTTGAAGAGAATACTTTTTCCTTAATTGTAATTGATAATATTACTGATTTATTTTCTTATGAGTATAAAAATAATCAATCGATCTTTAAAAAAAATTCTTTATTTATGAAATATATGCATGAATTATCTTCATTTGCAGTTACTCATAAAATTCCTATTGTAATTACTAACATGATTAGAAATTCAAACGAACAAGAAGTTGAAAATATGTCTACTGCAATAGATCTTTTTACACATATCAAAATCCATCTTTTTAAAAATTCATCTGTTTACAACGGTGAAATATCTTCTCCATTCAATAAAGAAAATTTCTCTTACACAATCACGTCTGCCGGTTTGTGTGATGATGATTTTTAATTTTTCTTAATAATTTTTGAATGTGCTGTTAAAAATAGTTCTATTCTACCTTCGCCGAAATTATTTGCTTTAGCATTTAATCCAGTTATGGAAATTATTTCTCCTAATTCACATTTATCAATTAATTTTGCTTGATTTCTCCAACCTTTTACCCAGATTTGACCTGTATCGTCCTCAACAAACATCTCTGATAGAGAAATTGATTCACCTGATTTAGTTTGTATTTCTTTTCTTTCAGGAACTTTTAGCACTATGGATTCAATACAATATGTTTCATCTACTTTCACATCACTAATTTTTGTTCGAATTTTTGATAATGATGGAATTGTTTCATCATTATCTAATTTTCTTACAAATGAATTTTCATCTAATGTAACTGAATTCCCATAAACTTTTGATGGCATGCATTCAATTACATCTCCTTCAACACAAATGCTAGTTGAATTTGAAAAATCATTGATATTGTAGATATTTTTTTGATTATCTGTTGCTATTATCATATTTTTTCCATTTTCAGTTGTTACCATTGACAAAATTCTTGCAATAATGGGTTCAGCTTCTTTCCCACCCTCGATTTCAATAATTGTTGCTTCATTACCATGAATTTCTAATCCTTGATTTCCAGATTTCACCCTTACTCCTAACAACTTTACATTTGCTGATTGTGAAATCATATTTGGAATCAGTGATTCGTCTTTACCCCATAAAACAACTCTCATTGCAGAACCATCTTTACCTTTCAATCTCATTCTGAGTGCAGTTCCAGGCTGACCTCTTGAATTTGTAAATTTCATTCCACTAATGATTCCATCAATTGTTCCTGAGATTACTAGATCTTTTTGTCCTTCTTGTAATTCACTTACATCTTTTGTAATTTTATCAATCATTGGAATTTGACTTTCTGTTTCAACAGTTTGGATGTTTGATCCTGAACCAATATTGATAGTAGGTGAACCATCTAAATCTGATTTTACATATGCTTTAATGATTTTAATTAGATCTCCTGGTTTAAGATTTTCAATTCCCGGTAAATTTGCTTTTTCATCCCACAACTTTACACTTGCTGTAGAACCTGAATCATATACTGTCATTGTTCTTAAATCAAACGTAGAACCATCTTTTCTTGAAAATTGTTTTGTTGGTGAAAAATTTAAAACTCTAGTTTCTAATGAAATTTCTTTTGCACCTGCATACAGATCCTTTAAACTAATTTCTGTTTTTGATGTTTCATCAAGTTTGACATTATAATCTGATGCAATTAGGAATACTGCCCCTTCATCAGTAAGATACCCTGAACCAATTTTCTCTTTTTTTTCTGAAATTTTTTGATCGATTACATCTTTTGTTAATTCCGGTTTTAATTGCAGTAATTTATCAATTAGATTTTGTGATTCTGACATTCAGTTTCCATAAACGAGATGTATTAATAAAAATTTCATTGGTTTTTTAATAAATTTCATCAAAATAAGACAGAATCAATTGAATAATTTATTTAAAATTATTTTTTTATCTGAACAAATTTAGAATTTATCCAATTTATTTAATAATTCTATAATTTGATCTCATTACCTAAATTAAGAGGAAGATCGCAGTTTGATTGTGTCATGTATTAATGTAGAACATTTATCCAAATCATATGGATCAATTAACGCTGTTAATGATCTAATTCTATCTGTCAAAAAAGGTCAAGTTTTTGGATTTTTAGGTCCAAATGGTGCAGGAAAATCTACCACAATTAAGTTGCTTACAACCTTGATAAAACCATCATCTGGTTCGTTATCGATTTTAGGAATTGATGCAATTTCAAATCCATTAAAAATTCGTAGTAAAATTGGTGTTGTTTTACAACAACCAAGTTATGAGCCTACTTTGTCTGTGGAAAAATCTCTTGATAAATATGGAATGATGTGGAATATTCCAAAAATTGAGCGTAAAAAAAGAATGGAACAACTATTGAAGGATTTTGATCTGGTTGAAATTCGCAAGAAGCGCAATGAGGATCTTTCAATTGGTCAACGCAGGCGTGTACAAGTTGCACGTGAATTCATGCATGATATGGAATTATTATTTTTAGATGAACCTACTGTTGGATTAGATCCTGAAGCTCGTAGAAAATTATTAGACTATTTAAAAAATAAAATTAAAACTGGTTTAACAATTTTTTACACAACTCATATTTTATCTGAAGCTGAATATCTTTGTGATGAAATAGCTATAATTGATAATGGAAAAATTCTTACTGTTGATTCCCCTGATGCTTTAAAAAATAGATTTGGAAAAGAAAAAACAATAAAAATTCATTTACAAAATAAGCAATCAAACATTTCTTCTTTGTTAAAAGATATACCTGACTTTGAAATTAATTTTGACACTGGTACAACAATAATAATTCATTCAGAACAATCAGAATTAATTTTACTTCGTGTTCTGAAAATACTTAATGAAAATAATATTGAAATTGAAGATTTATCTGCAGTACCAACTAATCTTGAAGATGTATTTTTAAAAATGATGAGGGAAAATGCATCCAGTAATTAGACTTGTTAATAGAAATCTAACGATTTCACTTAATCCTGGATTTTTAATTTGGCAAATTATTTTTCCTTTAATCTATATTTTTGTGGCAGGTTTTGCTTATGGTCCATTAATCAATCAAGTTCCATTTGCTGGAAAGGATCTTGACTATCCTGCATTTTTAGCATCTGGTATGATTGGATTTAATATTATGAATAGTACATTAATTTCTGGAATTTTAATCTGGAATGATCGACGACATGGAATGTTTGAACAAATCATGTCTGGCCCATTTACTCGCAGTCATTATATTTTGAGTAATATTTGTACAATTGGCATAATTGGATTAGTTAGTGCATCATTGATTGCCGTAGTTGGATATCCAGTAATTTTCCAATCTGCTGAATTTTCACTAGTTACAATTCCAATTCTAATCTTTGGTGCCGTAGTTGGCTCTATTCTGTTTGGCTCATTAGCCTCAATAATTTCTACTAGATTACGCTCAAGTGAAGGATTTAATGTAATTATTAACACTGTATTCTTATTTTTTGCATTTGTCAGTTCAGCATTTTACCCCGCAGATACTGCACCTGAACCATTACGCTCAGCATTTTATCTTAATCCATTAACATATCTTGTTGATATAATCAGAGCAGGAATTTTTGGAACTATTACTGAATTTGTTATTTATGAAATGATTATTCTTGCTGTATTGGCTAGTATTCTTTTTGTTATTGCCTCAAAACTACTAACAAGATTAGATTTTTAAAAATTAATTTTATTTTTTAAATCCTTCAAACATTTCATTAATTTTCTTAATAATATCTAAATTTTCATATTCTATTAAATTCAAATTTGGTATTACACAATGTCCTCCAATAATACCTGGAAACATTTTTGGTCTATTTCCTAAATTTTCATGTATTTCATCTGCAAATTTCCACATCTCATCAAAATCAATATTTTCTTTTTCACAAATCATTTTAGTTATTTGTGCATAGTTAATTAACCAACCATAATATGATGTATCTACTAATATTTTTGCTAATTCAGCAGTTTTTGTTGTTGACATCCAATCTATTTTTTCAAATCTATTTTCTAAATCTGTTTTAATTTTTGAATCTATTTCTTTTTCATCAAACGAAATAAATTTTGTATATTTTTTAATATCATCTAAAAATCTTCTATGCACTCCACGAACTGGTGAAAATAAAACTGGTATTGATAGTTTTTCTTGTACACTTTTTGTTGTTCCAGGTTTTACTGTTGAATGTATGATGACAACTTGTAAATCATTTATTTTATTCACCCAATTAACTACAACTTCCATAAATTTTTCTAATTCTCCTGGTAAACATACATGAAGATATTCTGGATTTTTAATTAATTCATTTTCAGAATAATTTTTACATTTTGAATTATCTGAATCAATTCCAACACATTCAATTTTTCTATCTATGAGTAAATCAAATAATGTCTGTCCTACTTCACCCATTCCTAAGATAATATCTGTCATTATGCCTATTTTGGGAATTATTGGTTATATTATGTTCATGTTTTAGCTTAGTTAATTATTAAATAGAGTAGCCCGGGCAAGACTCGAACTTGCGTCTCGGGCTTCAAAGGCCCAAATGCTTGACCGCTACACTACCGGGCTGCTACTAAATCGAGCACTTCTATTCCCTTAATGAACTTTTTATTCCAATTTAACCCTAAAAACTAAATCAAAATTAATTTTTGATAATTTTCTCTAGTTTTTGTATCGGATCTTCCATCTGTTTTACAACTTTTACAGCTCTTTTTTGATTTTGGTCACTTTTTCCTCTAAAAATTCTCTTGATCTCATTTGAAACTCTTTTAGGATCTGTCTCTCTTTTTACTAGGGATTTTTTTACTAAGAAATTTTCGATAATGTTAGGAACTGCATTATATGATATTGTAGGAACGCCCATTAAAGCAGATTCTGCCGTCATAGTTCCTCCAGAACCTATGAAGATGTCTGTATTATTTAGTAAATATTTTCCATCAAATGACATTTTGATGACTTTTACTTTTTTTCCAACTGTTTTTTGTAGATTAATTATTTGTTGAGTGTATCTACCTAATACAACAATATTTTCATCTTTGTAATCATTGGCAATTTTTTTAATTATTGGAATTATTTTACTTGATTTTGATGTATATGCTGCTTCTTCTTCTTCTACTCTAATCAAAATATTTTTTTTATTGTTGTTTTTAAATGGGGAAGTTATATTTTCCTTAGTTTTTCTTTGCATAGTTACAACTGCATCAACTGCCTTGTATTGAACAATATCTTTTTGATTAATTCCAAATTTTGAAAATTCTTTTTTAGGTATTACATATGGTATTAGGAGTTTTTGAATTAACGGTATTGTTAATCTCATTACTGCATTTGCATGAGGTGAGTCACAAAACATAATGTGTTTAATTCCTAATCCAAATGATATTCTTGCTGCTTCTGGAGAACCAAAACTTATCACTACATCCGGTCCAAATTTCTTAATTTTTTTTGATAATTTTTCAATTCTATCAATACTTGCTTTGAGTTTACTTTCTTTATCTCCGCCACCATGTTTTCCAACAAAAATTAGGTCAAAATCTCTTATTTTTGCCAATTTTGATACTTCATTATATTCTCTTGAGGTACACAAAATGTCATATTTTGGTCCTAGTTTCTCAATTATTGGTTCAGAGAACAATAATTGCTTTGGTGTCAGAATATCTATCCAAATTTTCAAGTATTCTTGATAATTACTATACTTCAATAAGTTTTTCTTAGTCGATTATCATCCTTTATTGATGGCAGGAGCAAAAGTTGTTGTTTATGGCTTAAGTACTGAAGGTTATGCAATTGCATCTCAAATGGCCATTAAAGGTGCTGATGTTTCTATAATTGATGAATCTACACCTTCTGCAATTTCTCTTAAAGCTGAAATTGCTAAGACTTATCCAAATGTCTCTTCACTCAAAGAAGATGAACCATTATTGGCAATGGAACCAATTGATGTGGCAATTTCTAAAGCTCAATATCTTTTCTTTACTCCACGAATTAGAAAAACTGGTCAAGATATTAAAACAGAAATTCATTCAAAATTCAAAGATGCAGTTACATCATTAAAGAAAAACAGTTCAGTAATTTTCACATTAGCTACAGGATTTGGAGGAAACAACGAAAATATTTCATTATTAGAGCATGTAACTGGACTTCAAGCTGGCAAAAATATTTCTTATTTTTATTATCCTTTAGAGGATCTCAATCAACAACCAAAAATCATTGGTTCATTTAATGGTAAAAAAGATCCAGTTTTAGCTGATTTACTTAGTAATACCAAAAAAGAAAAAGAATTTGTTGCAATTTCATCATCTGAACACTTTCACGCTATTGATGTATTGTCAAGATTTTCCAGCCTTTGTAGTATTTTAGAAGTTTGTAAGTATGCACAAGATGAAATAACAAAAAATGATCTTTCATCAAATGATTTTCAAGAAATCTTTTTGGATAACATGATAAATGGATTATTTGACTTAAAATCTCTGGGTTCTTCTTTTGAAGGCTCAAATTCATTAATGTATTTGATTAATGGAAGTGTTAAAGGAATTGACGGTTACATTAAAAGATTAATTGATGAAATTCGTGGTACATTAAAGAAAAATGATCTAAAAGCAAGTAGAACAAAAATAGCATTATCTTGGACACTTGATCAACATGCAATGCGTGGTGACAAAATTGAGATGCTTCAAAATTTAACTTCTAAATTACGTGATTATATTGGAGATGTTGAAGCTTACGAAGATCCAGATTTCAATTTATTTCACAGTGATAAAACTACAATAATTGTTGCTTGTTCTCAATCTGATTTTAAAAATATTGAAAATACTAAAAAAGATTCTAATTTAATTATTGTAAAAGCAAATCCACTATGTGAAACTATTCAATAATGGTATAAATTAGCTAAAAAATTATTGTGTTTAAATTGTCTGATGAAAAAAAATCTGATGAAATTCCTGTCGAAGTAATTTCTAAAAATCAAAGTGATTCTAATGATGGTAAAGAAGAATTAGAAAATGTAAATAATAATGATCAAACAACTGAAGATTTATCAAAATTATTGGAATTAGAAAAACAAAAATCTTCTCAATTTGAAGAAAAATTAAAGCATGTATTAGCAGATTTTCAAAACCTTAGTAGAAAAACTCAAAACGATATTGAGACTGGTGTTAATTCTAAAATTAATGAATTTATGTTAGATTTTCTAAAAATCTATGATGATTTTCAACGTGCGAAAGATGTACTTTCTGAAAGTAAAATTAATGCAGATGGTTTAAATTCAATTTTAAAAAATATGGAATCATTAATGGAAAAATATAATGTAAAACCTATTGATGCTTTAGGAGAAATTTTTGATCCTAATTTTCATGAAGCAATTTCTATTGTTTCTGACTCTACATTAGATGATAATACAATTACAAAAGAGATAAGGAAAGGCTATATTTCTCAAAAAGCAATATTAAGACCTACATTGGTAGAAATTTCAAAAAAGGAGAATAATGATAAAAATGACTAAAATAATTGGAATTGATTTAGGAACAAGTAATTCTGCTGCTGCTGTAGTAATGGGTGGTAAACCAACTATAATTCCTGCAGCAGAAGGTGCAACCGTAGGTGGTAAAGCATTTCCATCAGTTGTAGCATTTAGTAAAGAGGGTGAACTTTTAGTTGGTGAGCCTGCAAGAAGACAATCAGTAACTAATCCAGATAATACCATTGTTGCAGCAAAAAGAAAAATGGGTTCAGATGAAACTTTCAAAATTTTAGACAAAGAATACAAACCTCAACAAGTTTCTGCATTTATTCTTCAAAAAATAAAAAAAGATGCTGAAGCATTTGTTGGAGAACCGATTGAAAAAGTTGTAATTACAGTACCTGCATATTTTGATGATAATCAACGTCAAGCAACTAAAGATGCTGGAACTATTGCTGGTCTTGATGTTGTTAGAATCATTAATGAACCAACTGCTGCATCCTTAGCATTTGGTTTAGATAAAGCAAAACAGGATATGAAAATACTTGTTTTTGATTTTGGTGGGGGTACTTTGGATGTAACCATTATGGAAATGGGTGGTGGTGTCTTTGAAGTTCTAAGTACATCTGGAGATACAAAATTAGGTGGTACCGATATGGATAAAGTTTTGATTGATTATGTTTTAGATGAATTTAAGAAAAAAGAAGGAGTTGATTTGAGTTCTGATTCTACAGCAATGACAAGAATTAGAGAAGCATGTGAAAAAGCAAAGATTGAACTATCTACAGTTATGGAAACTGATATTAATTTACCATTTATTGCACACGATCCATCTGCAGGAGCAAAAAATCTTGAATTAAGAATTACACGAGCAAAATTAGATGAATTAATTGGTCCAATTGTAGATAGATGTAAGCCTTCAATTCTAAAAGCATTAGAAGATGCAAAATTATCAAATTCTGATATTAATAAAATTGTCATGGTAGGTGGACCAACTAGAATTCCCTTAGTCAAAAAATTTGTAAGTGAAGTAATTGGTCAAGAAACTGAATCTGGTGTTGATCCAATGGAAGCTGTAGCCATGGGTGCAGCAATTCAGGCAGGAATTATTGCTGGTGATGTAAGTAGCGATATTGTTTTACTTGATGTAACTCCACTAACATTAGGAATTGAAACATTAGGTGGTGTAAGAGAACCATTAATTGAAAGAAATACTACTATCCCAACTTCTAAAGGTAAAGTTTTCACAACTGCAGCTGATAATCAAACAGCAGTAACAATTCATGTTGTTCAAGGTGAAAGACCTATGGCAAATGATAATGTTTCATTAGGTAGTTTTAACCTCACTGATTTACCACCAGCACCAAGAGGTGTACCACAAATTGAAGTTAAATTTGATATTGATGCCAACGGAATCATTAATGTAACTGCAAAGGATCTTGGTACACAAAAAGAAGCTAAAATAACAATTGAATCTAACTCAAAACTTTCTCCAGAAGAAATTGAAAAATTAAAAGAAGATGCTGAAAAGTTTTCTGATGAGGATAAAGTAAAGAAAGAAAAAATTGATCTTAAAAATGAGGCCGAGAGTTATATCTATACAACTGAAAAATTAGTAAATGTAGATCTTAAAGATAAAATTTCACAAGAACAAGGAATTAAAATTACTGATGCTGTAAAAGAAGTTAAGGAAGTTTTAGATAAAGAACCATCTGAATTAAAACCAAAACTTGAAGCATTACAAACTCTAGTTAATGAGGTAACGACAGAACTTTACAAAAACGCAACGCCTCCACCAGGTGCTGATGGACAACAAGGTGCTGATGGACAACAAGGTGCTGATGGACAACAAGGTGCTGATGGACAACAAGGTGCTGATGGACAACAAGGTGCTGA
>Ga0208127_1001707_pt1 | contig 10776 bp, 8 predicted proteins | sample ETNtaG_6_FD_185751 | JGI IMG/M metagenome (GOLD analysis project Ga0208127, IMG submission 185751) | Marine microbial and viral communities from oxygen minimum zone, Eastern Pacific Ocean - ETNP201306SV45 (SPAdes) (version 2) | ecosystem: Environmental > Aquatic > Marine > Oceanic ...
CTTCGCCTCGGCTATCGGTCTCTCAGGCATGAGCATTCTGCTGTTGTGGATCAACCCGTTGTGTGCATGGTTAACGCTCGCATCATTCGTTGGATATGCGTTTATCTACACCGGATATCTTAAACATGCAACGCCCCAAAACATTGTAATAGGTGGGCTTGCCGGTGCGATGCCGCCTCTACTTGGGTGGTCGGCTGTAACGGGGACCATTGATCCAGGTGCTGTGATTTTGGTCATTATCATATTTGCTTGGACGCCACCGCATTTTTGGGCTCTCGCTATACACAGGAAAGACGAGTACGAGAAAAGCGGAGTGCCTATGCTACCGGTCACTCATGGCGAGCAAGTGACTAAACTGCACATTATCTTTTACACGGGGTTTTTAATTGTAGTCAGCTCCATGCCCTATTTTATTGGTATGAGCGGAAGCTTCTACTTGGCTGTGGCCATGTTGCTGGGTGCGGGCTTTCAATTCTTCTCTTGGATGCTACTAATGAAGCCTGGACCACGGACAGCAATGAATACGTTCCGTTATTCAATCGTGTATTTAGCGCTTTTGTTTGTAGCTCTATTGATGGACCACTACCTGGTTTAAACAGCTTACATTCGTGAAATTTTCACCTTCAACAAAGCTGGCCCTCTTTTCTTTCGCAGGGGTCTATCTTGCACTTGCGATCATTCTTGGTTCTCTCTTTGGTTTGCGCTCTGAACAAAAGCTCATTACTCGGCTGGATGAGATTGGCACGACTTATTTCAGAGATTCCTTCGTGGTAAACGATTTTGAACTACTAGATCAGTACTCAAACCGATTTACCTTGGAAAATATGAAGGGTCGGTGGAGCATCGTTTTTTTTGGCTTCACTTCCTGTCCAGACATCTGCCCGTTGACAATGGCAGAACTAGATAGGTTTGCTTCGCTTTGGTCGACGGAAGATTTAGGTCCCGCTCCACAAGTCATTATGACAACCGTAGATCCAGCTGTTGATGACTTTCGAGAAATGAAAAAGTACCTTTCGAAATACAACCGCAATTTCATTGGTTTAACAGGCAGACCTGAAGCGCTCACAAAATTTGCCAGGAATTTTTTCGTTGGTTTTGGTGACCGCTCTGTTGGTCCTGAAAACGAGACAGAGCGGTTGCATGCTGGCCATAGCAAGTCGGGAGGCAGTCCAATTGACCACAGTAGTCATTTATCTGTCGTTGACCCGGAAGGCAAATTAGTTGCGGTGATGCGTCCTCCTCACAGATCAAGAGACCTTGTTAAAGTACTTAAGATTGTCACCGCGAATTAGCTGCAGACTCGCCATCTTCTGATTAAGAAAGTCATCAGCGTTATTAATATACTCACCCTTATGACAGTCGCTATACTTTGGTAAAGTTATTATTGTTTGGGAGTATGTTGAGGTCGTGATCGACTTTGATGCCTTGTTGTAGTTTGCGAATAACCTAGAAAATTTTTTAAATCATTTTGAAAACAAAATCTCTATTCCCCAGAATTGGAGGGAAACAAAATTAAAGAGCTCATATTAGTGGATGGATCTTCCTACTTGTTTAGGGCATTTCATGCACTGCCTCCCTTGATCAACAGTAAAGGTCAGTCAACAGGCGCTGTGAAGGGTGTTATTAATATGATTCGAGCGCTACTAAAGGATTGTTCTCACAGTAACGTGGCGATTGTATTCGATGCTAAAGGCAAAACTTTTCGAAACGATCTTTATGCTGATTACAAATCAAATCGTCCGCCTATGCCAGACGACTTACGTAGTCAAATTGCGCCAATTCATGAAATTATTTTAGCAATGGGCCTTCCTCTGATTGTCGTAGAAGGGGTTGAAGCGGACGACGTAATCGGCACCCTCTCTCTTCAGGCATCAAAGAAAAAAATCAATACTCTAATCTCGACTGGGGATAAAGATTTAGCCCAACTTGTTAACTCTAGAGTGACTCTGATGAACACTATGACAAGTGAGATTCTTGATGAAGCGGGTGTTCTCAAAAAGTTTGGAGTGAAACCTGACCGAATTATTGATTACCTCGCGCTAATGGGTGATAAATCCGACAATATTCCTGGGGTACCTGGCGTGGGACCTAAAACAGCAGTTAAATGGCTCGTCGAACATGACTCAATGGAAGGAATAATTGCGAATGCGTCGGCAATTGCTGGAAAGGTCGGTGAGCGGCTACGTGAAAACATCGAGCAATTGAGGCTTTCTTACGAACTCGCGACTATAAAATTAGATGTAAATATGGATGTCTCGATTTCTGAACTGTCTAAGAGGGAGGATGACTATCAAAAACTATACGACTTATTCTCTGAGTTGGAATTTAAATCTTGGATACGCGAGTTAGAGGAAAGTTACGGCATTTCTGATTTAAACGACCGATCTGAGGATATGGGAAAGGCACAAAGTCAGGTAGTTGCCACTGGGAGTGATGCAATTTCTGTATCTGAGGTCGATTATTCGGTTGTTACAGACACTGAGCAGCTGAGCTCTTTAGTACAAGAGTTAGATAAAAGTTCCCGTTTGTGTATAAACATTGAGGTGCAAGGCACTCACTTTCTTGATATGCAAATCATTGGAATTGGACTCAGTTCAGGTCCTGGTCACGCTAGCTACATACCAATTGGTCACTTCTGCGAAGATAGCTCAAAGCAACTCGAGCTTAAGGTGGTTTTGGATAAGATAACGCCGCTTATAGAAAATAAAGAGATTAATAAATGCGGCTACGACATGAAGTTTATTAGCCATGTGTTACAGGCTAATGCGATTAAACTGTCGTCTGTAACGACCGATGTGTTGCTGGCCTCGTATGTTCTCAATTCAGTTGCAACCAAGCATGAGCTTAACGATATCGCCAAAAAATACCTAAACGTTACTCTGCCTGATTTTAGTGATCTTCTCGGAAAAGGACGCAATAAACTTACTCTAAGCGAACTATCTGTTACAGAACTTGCAGCTTTCGCGAATGAAAGAACTGACTACATCCACCGCCTATCTTATTTTTTGGAAAAGGAGCTCGCCGCGACTCAGGTATTGGACGGCGTTTACAAATATTTTGAACTGCCGCTAATTGGCGTTCTAAATAGGATGGAGCGAAACGGGATAAATTTGAATAGGGAGGTTCTGGAAAAGCAAAGCGACGAATTAAAAATAAGTTTGGATAGCCTGCAAGAGCGTATTCATGAGATTGCTGATGAGGAGTTCAATATCGGTTCCCCCAAACAATTACAATCGATACTTTATGATAAATTGAAATTGCCTATCCTCAAAAAAACCCCGAAGGGACAACCTTCGACTGCAGAGCCGGTCTTGCAAGAGCTTGCCGATGAGTATGAGTTGCCGAGGTTTATCTTGGATCATCGATCATTAAGCAAGCTAAAATCAACCTATACTGACAAATTACCGTTAGAGGTGAATGATTCGAGCGGAAGGATTCACTCCTCCTTCCAACAGGCTGTGACAGCCACTGGAAGGTTGTCGTCAACAGACCCTAATCTACAAAATATCCCCATTAGAACAAAAGAAGGTAGAAGGGTCCGGCAAGCATTTGTCGCTACAGAGGGTTACAAGCTTTTGGCGGCAGATTACTCTCAGGTTGAGTTGCGAATAATGGCTCATTTATCAAAAGACCAAGGCTTACTTTCAGCTTTTGAGAAAGAGCAGGATGTCCACAAAGCAACAGCGGCAGATGTCTTTGGAGTTCCACTCAGCGATGTAAAAAATGAACAGAGGCGCAGCGCAAAAGCAATCAATTTCGGTCTTATTTATGGCATGAGTGCTTTCGGTCTTGCAAAGCAGTTAGGCGTTAGTCGAGGCGAGGCCCAGAAATACGTTGATCGTTACTTTGAAAAGTACCCTGGCGTAAAAACTTTTATGGAGGAGACGCAAGCTTTTGCCGATGAAAAGGGGTACGTTGAAACTATTTTTGGTAGGAGACTGTATGTGCCTAATATCCACTCGGGCAATGCCGTGGTCCGCAAGGCTGCCCAGAGAGCAGCTATCAATGCGCCGATGCAAGGATCTGCCGCTGATATAATCAAACTCGCAATGATTGATATTGATCGTTGGTTACAAAGCAATAATCTTGACGCCCTTCTTTTGTTGCAAGTACACGATGAGTTAGTTTTTGAGGTGAAAGAGCAAGACGCGGATTTGCTTAGCGACGGTGTAAGATTCAGGATGATGAGTGCCGCTTCTCTAGATGTCCCTTTGGTTGTCGACGTCGGCCTTGGAAGTAATTGGGAACAAGCGCACTGAGAGCGGCTAAGCGCTAGTAAGCCAAGTTGAAATAAGGTCTTTGGTTTCTTTTACTCCCGTAGATTTAAGCGAAGAAAACAGTTGTGTCGACACTTTGGGGAAAATTTCTGTTCTTTCGCGGACTTTAAGGAGTGTATTTTTTGCAGCACCCTTTTTAAGTTTATCGCACTTAGTTAAAAGTAAGTGCAGCGGTAAACTAGATTGTACCGCCCAGTCTACCATTACCAAGTCATGCTCTTTAAGAGGATGTCTTATATCAGTCAAGAGAATTAATCCGACTAAGGGCTTTCTCGCACTTAAGTATTTTTCCAATTCATTTTGCCATGTTTGTTTAACTTTAAGTGGCACCTTAGCAAACCCATAACCGGGAAGATCAACGAGATATTTGGCAGGTTCTATTGAAAAAAAATTGATTAGCTGGGTACGTCCGGGTGTTTTACTGGTTCGTGCCAGCGAGGGCTGGGAACAGAGGCAATTAATTGCACTTGATTTGCCAGCATTCGATCGCCCTGCAAATGCTACTTCTGCAGAACTGTCTGCTGGGCATTCAGATAAGGTTGACGCACTTGTCGCGAATTGAGTTTGAATAAAATCCATATCAAATTTCGCCGCGTTAATCCGAAAAAAGCGGCATTAGAGTCATTTTTGAAAATAGTTTATAATATTACTCTCGGAAAAAATCCTGTTAAAGAACTTAAACGCTGGAAGATCTAAAAATTCCATACGAAACGTTTAACTTTTTAATCGATAGATTTAAAGTATTTTTTGGGAATTATCATGAATAAGCTTTGTGTTTCAATTTTAACTTCACTTTTCTTAGCGCTTGGAGGACCTTTGCTTAATGCGCAGGGTGACCCTGCAGCAGGCCAGGCGAAATCAGCGCTTTGCGCCACCTGCCATGGCGTGGATGGGAATAGTGATTTATCGGTAAACCCTAAAATCGCTGGTCAAAACTATAACTATATTGTTAAACAACTTCAGGATTACAAGTCTGGCGCTCGGGCAAATGCAACGATGTCTGCTATGGTTGCCGCGTTATCTGAGCAAGATATGATGGACATTGCCGCATGGTTTTCCTCTCAAGAGGTTGCCCTCTTGGGAGCAAACCTTGATACATTAGAGTTAGGCGAGAGGATATATCGAGCAGGGGTACAGGAACTATCAGTTGCCGCATGTTCAGCTTGTCATTCACCTACTGGTGGAGGCAATGGTCCAGCTGGCTTTCCATCTTTGAGTGGGCAACACCCGGAATACACATTGATGCAGTTAAAGGCTTTTCGAGCTGGCGAGCGGCAAAATGATTCGAGCGCAATGATGCGCTCGGTTGTGGAAAGGCTTACAGATGCGGAACTTTCGGCCTTGGCAAACTACGTTTCTGGTCTTCACTGATTAATGTCTTGGGGTTTGGACATCAGCTTTTAAGATGACATTAGAATTACGGTTGTGATAACTTCAAATCAACCTTGGCTTATTGAGAACAATATGGAGTGCTTACGTGACTGAGATTCAGCTATTTAAGAAAATTTCACAGACTACTTTGCTCTTTGTTTTTCTGATTTATGGCGCGCTTAGCCATGCCCAAATTGAGCGCTTTGTCGCAGGCACCCACTACCAGGAAATCGCTAACCCGGTTAATACCAAGGATTCGTCAAAGGTGGAGGTCATTGAGGCCTTCTGGTACGGCTGCTCCCACTGTTTTCGATTTGAGCCTTTGATTGCCGATTGGGAGGCAAATAAACCTGATGACGTTGATTTTGTAAGGTTTCCTGCCCTCTGGAATGGCTTAATGAAGGTGCACGCTCAGGTTTACTATGCAGCTGAAGCCCTTAATTCAGTAAATGTCCTTCATGAGCACATTTTCAACGCGATCAACGTTGAGCGGAATATGCTGCAGAACGAGGATCAAATTGCCGAACTTTTTGCGCAGCACGGCATCAGTCAATCTGATTTTGATAGCGCGTTTAATTCATTTTCGGTCAGAACCAAAGTAAATCAGGCTGAAAAGAGAATGAGTGACTATGGAATCCGTTCTACACCAAACATGATTGTAAATGGCAAATACCTTGTCGCGACCGGGGAAAATGTGAGAACACAGCAAGAAATGCTCGAAATCGTTGATTTTCTTGTAGAAAAAGAAAGGATTGCCATGGCTGGCTCAGGGGACTAAGTCGGCCGCTCCTCAAAACTTTTCATTAGAAATGCAATACTCATAAAAACGGCAGGGCTGGTCCTAAAACTTCAACCATTTTGACCCTGCCTGTTAAATCCAAAACGGCATGCAAGAAACCCTATCAAGCATGCGTTAAACACATAACGCGCATCCAAACTATTTCCCAGTTATATTCGTCTAAGTTGTTTAATTTTTAAAAATATCGGTGTCCATAAGACTATGTTTGGCGATCGATGTGAATTCTCAGTTGGAATATTAGATACAATGGATAGCCTCCCCGTCCAAATTAGCGATTTAGTACCCAAACGTTTCCAGCCTAGGACCGTTAATCATGCTCAGAGGGAGTTGTTAAAACCTGTAGATGTCACCCTAGCAATATTTAATCGAAGACTTCATCTTCTTGAGTCTGATGAGTCAAAACAACTTAGTGATGTTTTTAATCCAGATGAACTAGCAGCCAAAACTAGAGAATTACTTCGACACAAGAAAGAGCAGCTATCGATTCAGCTGCTTTTGCCTTCGACACACTTTTTAGCCACTAGCCATGTTTTGCCTGATCTTCCGAAAGAAAGTTTGATCTCAGCGCTAAGGCTGCAAGTGGAGGATACTTTACCCTCTTTTGAAAGGCCTATAGCTATAGCGTTTGACACCGCGAAGGCACAGGTTGAATCAGAAACTCTCGTCTTGTGGCATGAGCAAGAAACGCTGGACAAACTGTTCGAATCCTTTAAACGGCAAGGGTTATTTCTAGCTATCGTCAAACCTCGAATCTTAGCGTTGGAATTTAGTGGTAAATCATCCGTAGTATTAGAGCGGGATGAGATCAGTGAAACTCTTGTGGTTTTTGAAAACGGCCAACTGAAAGTTTGGAAACAAGTCTATACAAAAGATTTAACACAGGATGCGTTGCGTGAGCGATGGCAAGCAACAATCTCAGAGTTTCAAATGATGCCGGTTCATGAAGTCGATAGTTGCCAAACTCTTAAAAAGGTTTTTACAGCCAGTAGTGGGGGTAATTTCGGATTCTTTCCAATTGGTGCTATTGAAGCTAAGAAGAAGATAGCTAGGAGTCGCAGAATGGGTTTTGTGGTCGCTATGATAATAGCTTGTCTGTGCGTAGCAGTGTCACCATTTGTATCGCAATCGATTAAATTTAGAAGTGCAGCGAGATCCTTAGAAGCAACTCGAATAATGTCCCAGGAAGCGCGGGAGAATCAACAAGCAGTGGTTAATTTCGAAAGAAAGTGGGGGCCATTAAATGATTTTCCAGAGCAACAATTGAGACAGGCAATGTTTACCCTGCAAAACGTATTAAGTCCCGAGAGACTCTCATCAATGGAGGTGTCTGAAGGCCTTATTAAGCTGCAGGGAGCGAGTTCAGATCCACAAGCTATCTTGCAAAGACTTGAGCAGGATCCGCTTTTCACAGAGGTACTATTTTCTCGAGCAACGAGCAACACAAGATATTACATTGACTTACGATTGAGTCTCGTGAATTTTGAGGCTTACATGGTGAGGCACTTTCCAGAGGGATGATCTTTAGAATGCAATTCAGCAAGCGAGAAAAGAACTTAGTCTATGGAGCACTCATCGTTGCTTTAGCTTTTGCAGGCACAACAGTTTTGCCAGCCGTTCAATCCATTCACTCTGATAGAGAGCGTAATATCGAGACAGTTCTATTGGATATTGAACGAGAGCAGAGGCTTTTAGAGAATTCGTCAACTTGGAGAGAACGGCGAATTGAAGCAGAGCTAAGAGCAGCACAACTAGAGCAACAGATTTTTTCTGGCGATACTATCCCCTTAATTGAAGCAGAGTTGCAGAGTTTTTTGTCCCGCTACGCGAGGGAGTCCTCAATTATAGTTGGTTCGACTCGTCTAGCGGAACGGCTAGAAACTAATGAATGGCTGATGATTAGCCAAGAAATGTCTTTCCGGACAGACAGTGCAAACAATACTATCGGGTTCCTAGAAAGATTGGACGACTCTGTTCCAAGGCTCTACGTTAAAGACTTTTCCATCAATCGAACAAGGTCTCAGTACACCGGAGAAATAACCGTTGTTGGCTTTGCTCGAGCTGAAGGTTTAACTAGTGAGGAGGAAAGCCAGCGTTAGGCTATAAGAAAATGAGTTTTGCTCCCATTACATTGCCGATTTTTTCTCAGTTATTGGAACCAAGCGGGATAGCTCCGGCTCAAGATTTTGAGGAAAGCGGAGAATTGATTTGCGGTCAAATCCCTGAAGAAGAGGTACGTTCTAAAGTTCGTTTCATCATTGGCCAGATTGTTTGCTTTAAGGTAGGTGAAGCAGATGAGGTAAGGAGGCTCAGTAAATATTGGCGGGCTGAACTTTCCCCGCAGATAGAGGGTGAGGAAGCAGAGGTGTTCGTTTCTGGATTTGAAGATGATGAGGGGCTTTCCGACCTTGCATCGGAAGCACCCATAATTAGATTAGTTAATCACCTATTTGCTCGTTCACTAGATTTAAATTCAAGTGATATACATTTTGAGCCTAATGAAGGCTACTTAGATGTCCGTTGTCGAGTTGACGGAATAATGACACGAATAGAACGCCTGCCAGTTCGCATTCATACTGCGGTCGCATCTCGCCTAAAACTTATGGCAAAACTTGATATTGGCGAGAAGCGCCTACCTCAAGATGGTCGAATAAATTATCAGGTAGGAAGTAAAAACCTCGACATGCGCGTGTCAACTTTACCGGGTGTCCATGGGGAATCAATCGTATTGAGGATTCTTGACAGGTCGGATACGTCGGTCGATTTGGCTGAGTTGGGCATGCCTGAAAAAATTCTTGCCCAGTACCAGAGGATTATAAAACAACCACACGGAATGATTCTGATTACAGGCCCAACAGGATCAGGTAAGACCACTACTTTGTACGCTACTCTGGAGAAGATTAGTAGTGAGCGACAGAAAATAATTACCGTAGAGGACCCTGTCGAGTATCAGTTAGAGGGGATAACTCAAATCCAAGCAAATGCTTCAATCGGTTTAAGTTTTGCGAAGGGGCTACGCTCTATAGTACGCCAAGACCCTGACGTCTTAATGGTGGGAGAAATTCGCGATCACGAGACCGCTGAAATATCCATTGAGTCTGCGCTTACTGGGCATCTGGTTTTTTCGACCTTACATACAAACGACGCTGCTGGAGCCGTTACTCGATTACAAGATATGGGTGTAGAGGGTTACTTAATTAGTTCTAGTGTGATTGCCATCCAAGCGCAGCGCTTAGTTAGAAGAGTTTGCACTGATTGCTCGGAGTTAGTTGACTTAAATCAAGACGAAGCTTCGGCTCTCGGTATCGAAAAAGTTATCTGTCCGAAAATTAAGCGAGGCACTGGTTGCGAGCGCTGTGGTAACACCGGCTACCGGGGCAGAGTCGGCCTTTATGAATTCTTGCTCATGAGTGATGCGATTCGCCACCATATAGCTAACGACGCTGATGCAAACGTTATTAGAGACCAAGCAATTGCTGAGGGTATGCAGACTCTTAGAGAAGACGCCTTAGAAAAATTAAAAGCTGGGCTTACAACTCCCGAGGAAGTTTTTAGGGTAACGAGGTCCGCATGAATTTAACATTTTTTAAGTACCGTGCATTTGATACTCAAGGCAAGATACAAGTTGGTCAGGTCAATGCGGAATCTGAAAGAGAAGCTATCAGGGCATTAAAGAAAAGGAACCTGACTCCTATTAAAATTGGGAAATCTAAAAAGACCCATGCAGGGAGCCTCCGCAGGAAAATATCAAACAACGACCTAATAGATTTTACAAATGGCTTATGTACGCTAGTAGAAGCCAGGGTGCCTCTTGATAGAGCGCTTCGACTTCTTGACGGCATCACTGATTCAACGGCCATGAAAAATTTAGTGCTTAACCTGCTGAGTGACGTGAAAGAGGGAAAGAGCCTCGCAAGTGCTATGGAAGCCCACCCTGCGGTTTTCTCAAAAATGTACGTCAATATTATCAGGGCTGGTGAAGAGGGCGGGATATTACATGAACTCTTGCCTGACTTGGCTGAATTCCTTGAAACAAGCGCTAAAACTCGTCAGGCTATTATTTCTGCAATGATTTATCCCGCTGTGTTGCTCATAACTGGAATAATTTCAGTTGTTCTTCTTCTGGTTTTCGTTGTGCCACAATTTTCGGCGATGTTTGAGGACTCGGGTTCCGAGGTACCACCCTCGGCACTTTTTTTGCTCAACGTTAGTGATTTCATTCAGAACTACGGTCTGTTTATGTCGCTGGGAGTCATACTAGCCTTTGTTTTCTGGAAACGTTTGGATAAGGAACATCGAAGCAAATTACAGAAGGACAAATTTCTCTTATCG
>Ga0208127_1001709_pt1 | contig 10765 bp, 7 predicted proteins | sample ETNtaG_6_FD_185751 | JGI IMG/M metagenome (GOLD analysis project Ga0208127, IMG submission 185751) | Marine microbial and viral communities from oxygen minimum zone, Eastern Pacific Ocean - ETNP201306SV45 (SPAdes) (version 2) | ecosystem: Environmental > Aquatic > Marine > Oceanic ...
AAATATTGTTTTAGGTATTAGAGACTCACAAGATGGTTATGTATAATCTAAGCAAAGCATAGCTAAATAACACTTTGTTTAATCAGCAACTTAAAGGGGTAGTAGTTACCAAAAAAGTCTCTAATAAACTAAAACAATATGCACATGATATGCTTCAAATCGTGCGGTCAAATGTTTTCTATATGTTGTTTTGATGAAGACTTTATGAAGATTCTTTCTTTTATTTTGTTTTGATTTACAATGCAAATTTTTAATAAAGTTTCAAATACTCAATATGGAAACAATCTTAATAGTTGAAGACGACAAAACCATTGCCGAAAGCATCTGTTTTATTCTTGAAAAAGACTCCTTTAATTGCCAGTGGTTTGATAACGGAACGGATGCTCTAGAGTATCATAAAGATAATGAGGTAGATCTTATTCTTCTTGATGTTGGCTTGCCTGATATGAGCGGATTTGATTTACTCAGAAAAGTTAGAGAAAAATCAAATATTCCTGTCATAATCATTTCTGCTAGAGACGATGAGTCAGACCAAGTGCTCGGTTTAGAGGGTCTGGGTGCCAATGCCTATGTAACCAAACCTTTGAGCCCCAGACTTGTAGTTGCGCATGTCAGAGCTCAACTCAGAACTGTAAAGCCTGAAGTAAAAAGTGGTGACTCAAAATTCAGCATTAATCATGCTATGCAGAGAGTTGTGTTTTTGAATCAAGAGTTAACATTAACTCCTGCTGAATACAAAATACTCTCGCACCTTGTTAAAAACCCTAACAGAGTCCACTCGAGAGAGTACCTAATGAGTATTATTTGGGACAGACCTCATGGTTCAGATATCAAAACAATCAATACTCACATCAAATCAATACGCAAGCGACTTCATGAGTTAGACGAAGAAAACGACTATATTGAAACTCATCGAGGGATTGGATATAGCCTCATTGAATGAAGCGCTTTAAGCTCAATATTGGCACCAAGCTATTTCTCCTATACTTTATCGTAAGTTCGAGTCTTCTTTGGCTTTTTGCTCAAAGAACAACTTTTGAGTCCGCTAAATCCGTAATGGTTGAGGTATCGAGCTTGATGAGCAAGGTTGCCTCTCAAAACAACAAGGATGGCGAAATTGATCTAGAAACCTTTGAAACATTAATTGTTAATTACCTTCGTTCTCAAAGAAATACCATTGATAAAAACAGCCCTCAAAAGCTTGAAAATTTAGCAATCTACGTCACTGACAAGGATGGGCTTCTTGTTTTAGATTCAAGAGGTCTAACTCTGGGTACAAACATGCGAGAGATCAATGAGGTCGAGTCAGCGCTCAGCGGCGTCTCAGATACAACTAATATTATAATTGAAGAGACAAAAGGCAATAGAAAAGCTAGAGGCGTGGTGATAGAGTATTTTCTGAAGTCAAGATACCTAAATGCTTCTAATCCTATTTATGGCGACAATGGTGAAATTTTAGGTGCAGTTGTGGTTGTAGCACCTCTCATTGATTTAATGGGCGAGAGTTATCTTTTAAGATTTATTTTTTATATTTTTGTGATTGCTTTGTTGTTTGGTTTTCTTGGAAGTTATCGGATTTCAAGAAACATTAATAGAGTTCAAAAATATACAACCAACCTCTTTAGTGGAGAAGATGTATTGATGCCTGATCTCAACAATCAATTCAATAAACTTGCTAGGACTATAAGAGACGCAAGGGCTGACGTTGAGCTCAAAGATGATGTCGAGCAGTATATCGATACACTTGCACACGAATTAAGGACTCCGATTACAGGAATACAGTTGACTGCTGAAAACCTTTTAAGCCCGATGACAGACGAACAAAGAAAACGCTTTGTTGAAAATATCCTTGAATCTAACAAACACATGGATCTTTTAGTGAATAGACTTTTAGATCTGTCAAGGATTGAAAGACGTGAGGCTCTGAAAAATGTAGAGACTATTAATATCAATGAAATTGTTCATAAAGTCTTAGAGGCCCCAAGTCGCGAAAAGATGATCTCTGACAAAGGTATTGAAGTTGATATTCAAATTAACTCTAATACTACCTTGAAGGCGGAAAAAATTCTTTTAGAGCAGGCAATAGGTAATATTTTGAATAATGCTCTAGACTTCAGCCCCAAATCCGGAAAAATCACAATTAAAGCCTCTCAAACGAATGCTGCAATCTCAATTATTGTTTTGGATGATGGGCCTGGCATACCTCCTCAAGTTATTAATAAATTATTTACCAGATTCTTTTCTGTTTCCAGGCCAGATACTGGAGTTAGAGGGAACGGTCTTGGGTTGAGATTTGTTCGAAAAATAATGAAGCTTCATGGAGGCGAAGTGAGTCTTCAAAACCGATTTATACAACAAGGCGCTGAAGCCAAACTACGATTTCCAATTAATTTAAAATAACCAATAACAATCAATCCATTACCATATGAAAAATTTGTCTCAAAAAATAGTAATTTCTAGTTATAGACAAAAGTTTTTTATATGGTATTATTCGCGGGTTTTTCAATGAATTTATCAAACTAATATGAAAATTATTATCCCAGTTAAAAGAGTACTTGATCCTTATACTCAAGCGAGAGTGAACAAACAAACTCAACAAGTCGATTTAACCAACGCCAAGATGGCTATGAACCCATTTTGCGAAATAGCAGTAGAAGAAGCTCTGACCATCAAAGAGAGTGGATCAGCATCTGAAACAATTGCAGTTAGTATAGGAACTGATAAAACAGTGGATACGCTCAGAACTGCATTGGCAATGGGAGTGGATCGAGCTATTTTTGTTAAGACTGACACAGAACTAGATCTTCAACCGCTTCATGTTGCTAAAATTCTAGCGGATATAATCAAACGTGAAGAGGCAGAGCTTGTCATTATGGGTAAGCAGGCTGTTGATAATGACAATAATCAAACTGGCCAAATGTTATCAGGCATGATTAACTATTCTCTTGGTACTTTTATTTCAAAATTTGAATTGAGTTCTGACTCAAGTAGCGTAGAGGTTTGTCGTGAAATCGACTCTGGAATTGAAACGAGAAAACTCAGCATGCCAGCCATTGTTACTGTTGACCTCAGACTGAATGAGCCTAGGTATGCCTCTCTACCAAATATTATGAAAGCGAGATCAAAACCAATGGAAACTATTGAATTATCTAGTCTTGATATTGACACATCTCCTAGAATCAAAGTGGTTAGTGTTGAGGAGTCGGGCACTAAAGATCGAGCTTCAAAGCAGATTAATTCTGCAGAAGAGTTATTTACTGAATTAAATCAAATGGGGGTTCTCTAATGTCAGCACTCATATTAATCGAGCTTAATGGCTCAGAAGTTAGCGCAAATAGTAGAGCAGCGATTACTGCAGCTTCCCAGTTGTCAGATACTATTGATGCCCTTGTTTTAACAAATGATGCTTCAAATGCTTCGTCTGTTTCAGCTCTTGCAGGTATTAGCACTGTTAAGATGATTGTCGATGATTCTCTTGAGCATATTAATGTTGAAGTGGCTAGCCGGTTAATTGCTGATGCTATGAGTGGTTATAGCTTCTTGGTTTCAGGATCTTCAACATTCAGCAAGAATATCTTGCCACGTGTAGGTGCGCTATTAGATGTTCAGCCTATTTCAGATGTTTGCGAAGTTAAATCAAAGAACACCTTTGTTCGTCCTCTCTATGCAGGCAATGTTATGGCGACAGTTGAAACCTCTGATGAAACCGTTGTAATGACCGTCAGAGCAACAGCCTTTGAACATTCTGGAGATGGGGGTTCAGCATCAGTTGAGACTATTTCCGCAACAATCCCTGACTCTAACTCAGAGTTTATCTCATTGCAAGAATCGGAGTCTGAGCGTCCAGAACTGACTACTGCAGATCGAATTGTCTCTGGCGGAAGAGGTCTTGGTTCAAAAGAAAACTTTGCCCTAATTGAGCAATTAGCTGACAAATTAGATGCAGCTATTGGAGCTTCCAGAGCAGCAGTTGATGCAGGGTTCATCTCGAATGATTATCAAGTGGGACAAACGGGTAAAGTCGTTGCTCCAAAACTCTATCTTGCGGTAGGTATATCTGGTGCTATTCAACATTTAGCAGGAATGAAAGACTCCCAAGTCATTGTGGTTATTAATAATGATCCTGATGCGCCAATGTCAAGAATGGCAGATTTAGTATGGCAGGTTGATTTATTTGATGCTCTTAATGAACTTAACGCCTATCAGGTATAAAATACTAGTTAATGGAAAGAGAATCGATTGAATATGATGTAGTGATAGTTGGAGGCGGCCCCTCCGGTCTTGCATCTGCCTGTAAACTTAAACAGCTCAATCCAAATCTCTCTGTGTGCCTCCTAGAAAAAGGCTCTGAAATAGGCTCTCATATCCTATCTGGAGCTGTTTTTGAGCCTAAAACACTTTTTGACTTATTCCCTGAGGATGCTAAAGACTGCCCTTCTCTCAAGGTCCCAGTCGCAAAAGACGACCTATTCTGGTTAACTGGTGAAAATAAAAGTATCAAGGTGCCCTCTTGGCTTATGCCTAAAAGTCTTCACAATAAGGGAAACTTTATTATTTCTTTAGGTGAGCTTTGCCAATGGATAGCTGAAAAGGCTATGGAGCTAGGTGTCGATATATTTCCAGGATTTCCAGCTCAAAGCTATTTAAAAGATGAGAGCGGAAGAGTTATTGGTATTTCAACTGGTGACATGGGTATTGACAAAGAAGGAAACCAAAAAGGAACCTATACCCCTGGAATGGATATCCTTGCAAAACAAACCATCTTTGCTGAAGGAGCACGAGGCCACTTAGGTAAAAAACTCATTAGAGAGTTTGATCTTGATAATGGAAAATCTCCTCAACACTATGCCATCGGGTTTAAAGAAATTTGGGAAGTTGAAAATGAAAACCATAGTCCTGGAGATGTCGTTCATACAATGGGCTGGCCGCTCAATGAGGGGACATCTGGTGGAGGATTTCTTTACCACTTTGATAATAAAAGAGTTGCGGTCGGTTTAATAGTTGATCTTAACTATACTAATCCTTCCCATAGCCCATTTCAAGAGTTTCAGCAGTTTAAGAAGCATCCAAAAATTAAGCAGTTTTTAGATTCAGGTAAGCGCATTTCCTATGGCGCTAGAGCCATCTCAAAGGGTGGAATTAATTCTCTTGTCAAAATGGATTTTAATGGCGGAATGATTATCGGTTGTGATGCTGGAACCCTTAATCCAAGTAAAATCAAAGGCAGTCACTGTGCACTCCAGTCTGGCATTCTGGCTGCAGAATATATTCATAAGATTTTGAACGAAGAAATTTGTGATTTCGATGATATATTCAAGGAAAGCTCGCTCTATCAAGAGCTCTATAAATCAAGAAACTTCAGCGCTGCAATGCACAAGTTTGGATTCTACTTAGGCGCCGCATACAACTTCATAGAGTCAAATATCTTCAGAAATACACTACCCATAACAATTAAAGATGAGCAGAGGGATTGTGACTCGCTCAATCTGAATAACCCGCTCTACGCAAAAGAGTACCCTGCTCCTGATAATGTTCTTAGTTTTGATATTACCTCATCACTCTTTTTATCTGGAACAAATCATGAGGAGGATCAACCTGTGCATTTGAAGTTAACTGACCCTTCAATCCCATTGACTAGAAATAAAGAATTATTCGATGAGCCTGCGCAAAGGTACTGCCCTGCCGGTGTTTATGAGATTATCGACAAAGAGGGTGAAGATTATTTTCAAATTAACGCTCAAAATTGTCTTCATTGCAAGACTTGCGACATCAAGGATCCATCTCAAAACATTAACTGGACGCCTCCAGAAGGAGGAGGTGGACCTAACTATATAGGCATGTAAGTCTCTATCTTACCTGATTCGCTGTAACGACCACTGTATTCACTATTTCATCCACGCTACACCCTCTAGACAAGTCATTTACTGGCTGTGAGAGCCCCTGAAGTATTGGACCAATGGCACGAGCACCTGAGAATCGCTGAACGAGCTTGTATCCAATGTTTCCAGCATCAAGATTTGGAAATACGAAGACGTTAGCTGGGGATGAAAAAGAGGAGTCAGGGTCTTTAATTTTCAAGACTCCAGAATCAAGCGCAGCATCGAGCTGAACATTTCCAATAACCTGGGCATCTGGAAGCCTAGATTTAACAATTTCCGTTGCCATTCTTACCTTATCAACTTCAGTATGTTTAGCGCTTTGATTAGTAGAAAAAGACAGCATGGCAAGCTTAGGAGTATCAGAAAGAAATGACAAAGCTGTCTGATGGGCGCTAAGAGCAATCTCAGCCAATTCTTCAGAACTTGGGCTGATATTCATAGCACAATCAGTAAAGATTAGGTTTTCACCATATCTATTATGATGCTCATCAAATACCATCAAAAATAAACTCGAAACAAGACTGCTTTGATTAGACACACCAATAATCCTCAATGCACTACTCAAAACTTCTTGGCTAGGGGTTATTGCGCCCGTTACAACGCCATCGACCTCTCCTCTTTGCAATGCAATCATAGCGCACACGCTGAGACTTGACAACATTTCGAATGCTGATTCTAGAGTGACGCCTTTGTGTTTTCTGAGCTCAAACAAAGTTTGAGCATACTCAAGCCTTAAATCTTCGTTTTTTAGGTCGATTGAGTCAATACCTAAAGAAGATGCAGAATCATCATCAAAAACGACAATTTGAGCTAATTTTTGATCTGAAATTAAACGAGCTGCTTCTTTGACTCTTGAGTCAGTCCACTCTGGTAACAAGATTCTAGATTTTTTTATTTTCGCTCTTTTAGCTAAATCATCAAGCAATGCCATAAACGCGTCCTTTTTGGATAAGCATAGTTTACCCGAAAATTGAATTTCATTGATGTCTTGAATCTAGACTAGATTATAAGATTAAGCCCTATTGTATTGACTTGCAATCTTAAGTCTTTGGATCTTTCCAGAGGGGCCTTTTGGTAATGGCTCATCGACAAAAATAATTTGTGATGGTGTTTTGTATTCGCCAAGGTCGGCCTTACATAAATCTAGCAACTCCTTTTCATTAGCGATGAGATCATCTTTTAGGTATACACAAGCCGATATCTCCTCACCATAATTATCATCTTCAATTCCAAAAGTGCATGCCTCGAGCACAGCATTGTGCTTATAGAGCGTATCGTCAATTTCTCTTGGTGAAATATTTTCACCACCCTTAATAATGAGCTCTTTCTTTCTGCCCGTTATAAAGAAAAAGCCTTCTTCATCCTCTACTCCGAGATCCCCTGTTAAGAAATAGCCATCCTCATTAAAAGCACCAGATGTAGCCTCTTCATTTTTGAAGTACTCCAACAATACATTGTCACCCTTAATAACCAGCTCGCCTGATTCTCCAGCCGACAAATAATTCCCATGGTCATCGATAATTCTTACCTCGTTTCCATAGGCTTTACCTGCAGAGCCATGTTTACCTCCAGTTGTTGGATTCGACAAAATCTGTGCTGCAGTCTCTGTGAGACCCATTGTCTCAATAATCTTGACATTAAAGGTCTTTTCAAACTTTTTATGAACCTCTGGAGACAGAGGAGCTGAAGCTGATCGGCCAAAGCGAAGATTTTCCAAATTCAAAGTTTTGACATCGAAATCATCATTCAATAGGTAATTAATAATTGTGGGTACAACACTAAACCAAGTGCACTGATATTTTTCAATAATTTGCCAAAAATTACTCACGCTAAACTTTCCGATAGTGACCACGCAACTGTTGCTCACGAGTGCGCTTGAAATGGATACCATTTCAGCGTTGATATGATACAAAGGGAGAACACAGAAAGAGACATCACTAGAGACAACCTCATGAGCCAAAGCTGTGTTTCTTCCTCCAGCAAGGACATTCTTATGTGACAAAAGAGCACCTTTTGGAACTCCTGTCGTTCCTGATGTATAGATTAATACCGCTGGCGTGCTTGGATTAGTTGAAGAAAGACTAGAGTTTAGATTGATCTGATTTGACTTACCTAAACTTTCAATTCCGGTATATTCGACAACTTCGACTTTTGATGAGCTTAGTATCTCTTCAAACTTATTAATATAGAATTCAGATGAAAAGATCAGCTTACATTCTGAATGGTCAATCGTATATTTAATTTGTTTAGCACCAGCTAAAACATTTAAAGGAACAATGACGACCCCGTGATACATCGCTCCTAAAAACAACAAGACTGACGCATAGCCATTATCCAACATAAAGCCGACTTTATCATTTGCCTGTATTTTGTTTTCTTGAAAGTATGCGCCCAAACTCAAAATATCTTTTCGAAGCTTACTGTATGACACGTGAAGGTCTAAATCGGCATCAATCAGATAGTTTTTGTTAGGTGTTTCCTCTGCAAATTGGTCAATTAGCTCTGTAACTGTTGCATGTTCAAGAGAGTACTTTTTCCAGTAATTAGCAAACAAGTCTTTTTCAGTTGGCTGATTGATTTCAATCGTTTTAACAATCTTTGTAGTATTTAGATAATTCTTATAATTCAAATTTTCATCAGTGACATTATTGCCCCAGGTCCCACAGCCCATTGATAAAGAGAAAGGTAGTCCATTATCAAAATTGCCTCCTGTTGCGAAGCAGTGAGCCTGATTAACAATAATTCTGCATACTGGGAGTTCCATTCCAAGTTGTAGAATATTGTTCTCGTCTTGACTATGTATCCCGCATGAATGCCCTTTTCCTTGGTTTTCTAGAATAGAGCTCGCAATACGAACTGCATGGTCAAAGTTTTGTGCTCTATATACTGTCAATACAGGAGAGAGTTTTTCCATTGAGAATGGATGCTTTGGACCGACATTTTGCTCTTCAACCATCAGGAATTTTGAGCTTGAATGCTTTCCGCTTAGGCCCGCCAGTATGGCAATCTCATTGGATTTTTTTGCTATAACATCTCGATTTATGATGCCTTTATCATTCCACATAGTTGCTTGAAGTTTGGACTTTTCAGCATCATCTAAGAGAGAGCCACCCTCTTTAATCAGTGATTCAATCATGGATTCGTAAACACTTTCTACGACTATGATGCTATTTTCTGATGAGCAGCTTGTCGCATTATCAAAAGTTTTAGAGGTCATAATTTTATGAGAAGCGTCTTGAATATCTGCGCTTGCATCAATAATTGAAGGGACATTACCAACTCCTACCCCGAGAGTTGGCGTCCCACTTTGGAGAGCTCTTTGTATGTTGTTTTGTGACCCAGTAGCCACAATGAGATCAACTAATTTAGATAGTTCATTTGTATCCTCTTTGCTGATAGGCTCAGGCAAAGATTGAACAATATTTTTTGGTGCTCCAATTCGAACCAGTGCAATTTGTATTAATTCAACAATTCTTGAACAAACTTTGGCGCCTTTGGGTGATGGCGCTAAAATGATTGCGTTTCTACACTTCAACGCATTAATAACTTTATTTAAGGGTGTTGCAATCGGGTTTGTAGAAGGGACAATAGCCCCAACAACTCCAACAGGTCTAGCGATTTCAATGAGACCCATTTGTTTGTCTTCGTTGACAATTCCAACCGACTTAACATCTTTTAAGTCTCTTAAAAGTCCAATAGTTTTACGACTATTTTTACGTTTTTTATCTTCAACATTCCCAAGACCAGTTTGATTTACTGCCATCTCTGACAGCTCCTGATTATTCTCAGGCTGAATAACCTCCCAGGCGACTGCCAATATTAACTCGTCAACCTGTTCTTGGGAATATTGATTAATTTTTTCTTGAGCATCTCGTGCATCTGAGACGAGTTTCTCTATTTTTGTGTTTTTTTGGGTAGTCATCTTGAATCTAAGTTGGAAAAAATGCTAGGGAGCACAAAACTCCCTAGCAAAGTAAATTTTTCAATAAATTTTACTTTATTGAAGACCAGCTAATAGATCAGTTAAGTAAGCTTGTCTTTCACTCCACATACTTAAAACTTCATCTCTAGTCATGATCCTTGCAGGCGAGTTAGTTGACTTCATCTTGCCAACTGTCTTCTTTTCACCAAACATATCAGGAACCTTGCTTGCAAGGTAGTCTATAACATCCTGAGGAGTCCCAGCAGGAACCATCAACCCACGGAAGTTAACACTAGAGTCATCTACATCAACACCACTTTCCATTAACGTAGGAACGTCAGGAAGGTACTCGTGTCTTGTGAGGTCAGCAACAGCTAAAATCTTAAGATCTGCTGCACTTCTTGCAGAGTCAGAAAGGTTGTTAAATCCAGCGACTGTCTCGCCAGCTTTAACCATTCTTAGTGCATCCACACCACCTGAAGCAGGAATATAAGTTAAGTTAGCACCTGACGCCTTAGCAAACTGCAAGAAAGCGATATGGTGACCCACAAATTTTCCAGCACCACTGATTGTTACTGCTCCCGGATTTGCCTCTGCGTGAGCAAGCAATTCACCAACAGTGTTGAATGGGCTATCTTTTCCGACAATCAACACAGCAGGATCAGCACCCCAGTTACCTAATGGCTCGAGGTTGTTGATATTGTATTTTGTATCAAAAACAATAGACTGAGCTATAAAGTGAGGTACGTTATAGGCGGCCAACATATAGCCGTCTTGTGAAGCCTCGCTAGCAAACCAGTTCCAACCCTTTCTTCCGCCAGCACCTGGCTTGTTAAGGATATAGATAGGCTGACCAATAAGGCCCTCTTTACCAGATGCAAGCGTTGCAATCCTAGCTTGGAAGTCTGTCGCTCCTCCTGGTCCATAAGCTACCATGACACCAATTGGCTTATCAGGGTAGTCA
>Ga0208127_1001712_pt1 | contig 10746 bp, 10 predicted proteins | sample ETNtaG_6_FD_185751 | JGI IMG/M metagenome (GOLD analysis project Ga0208127, IMG submission 185751) | Marine microbial and viral communities from oxygen minimum zone, Eastern Pacific Ocean - ETNP201306SV45 (SPAdes) (version 2) | ecosystem: Environmental > Aquatic > Marine > Oceanic ...
TTGCCGTGGCCGACGCCCATTCTGTGTACGGCAACGGCGTAGGCGGCTGGCGCACTTACATCCCCAGCAGTACCGATGCGCCGGCCAAGATTGATCCGGACGAGATTATCCGCAACGCCAAGGCCGGCCGGCTGATGCTCACCACCGGTCCGTTTCTGGAAGTAACAGCCAACGGCGCCCTACCCGGAAGCGATATCACCGCCAAGAACGGCAAGGTCAACTTGAAGGTGAAAATCCAATGCACCGACTGGGTGCACATCAACCGCGTGCAGGTCCTCGTCAATGGCCGACAGGATCCGAACCTGAATATCACCGCTGAGAAAAACCCTAAAATGTTTAAAAAGACACCCACGGTGTTTGAAACCACGTTCAGCTTGAATCTCAAGGAAGACACCCACCTCATCGTCGTGGCCATGGGCGAAAACGCCGATCTCAAAACCGGCTACGGCACCAGCACCAACGCCAGTCTCAAACCCTGCGCCTACATCAACCCCATTTGGGTGGACACCGACGGCAACGGATTCCAGCCCAACAAAGACACCCTCGACTGGCCGCTGCCGTTGGGCCGACAGGACCCCGCAAAGATTCGTGCGTTGTTAAAGGCGAAGGGGAATTAATCGAGCGCGTTCGTTAACGGTGATGCTGCCGGTAATGTTGCCGGAGTAGGTCCTTGCCGTAATCGTTCCCGTTTGGTGTTCGAATTACAGTGTGGATGTGCTGGCGCGTGGGGGCACGTGACCGGGCTAGGGCAATCGGGCGCTGGTGATCAAACTCGATCAGAATCACGGGACTCTGGATGCGATAGTAAAACACGCTATCCCTCCCCGTCCCACCCAGCCATCCGAAATAAGTGCTGTCCATATGTTTCTTCACATCCGCCAGCCTCACTTTGGCGTGGCCTTCAGCCATGTGCCCCACATACACGCCGATCAATTCCAGTAACTTCTCCTGTTGCGGAGCCGTTAAGGCATCGCCGCGAATACCCATATAATCGAGCACCTGATTGTCGCGAAACGCCTCGCCGATATTATTAGTTGGGCCCTTGGCATCCCCCACGATTGCCTTTGCCCGCTGTTCGGTATCGAGCATCTGGAGGAACGCCAACCCCTTGTCCTGCTCAGTCTGACACACCTCCGCCCCCTTGAATTGACCGCCTTCGGCTTTCACCGGCTCAGACCCCATGAATACCGGGCTCATGACAACCTGATCGCCGAGCACAAAGTAATTGATCACCACGTGATGTCCATCGAGTTGCCAGCCCCACGGTTTGGTGGCGCTGGGTTCGCCCATGATCGTGATCCAATACAACCATTGACCGTACTCCTCAAAGCGCTGCGTCAACTCCGCCAGTGTGCCGTTGAGCTTCATGATGTCGCGCGTCTGCTTTAGTCCGTCGGCACTGAGGCTGGCTTTCAACAAGTTAAACGCCAACTCGCGTTGTCCTTCGGTCATCGTATTAAACCCCTTGCCCTGCCGCACGTAACGATGGCGGTTGTCCCACTTACGCCATTCCAAGTCGTCGACGACAAATAGGGTTTTTTTCCGATCAGCCGGAGTCAGACTTACCAAAAACGCCTTGGCCGCCTGCCGTACTGGTTCTGTGCTGACGCCGGTTTTGCGGATTGGAAACAAGTTGGCCGGCGGCACATCCAGATAATAGACACCCTTAAATGGCTCCTTGAGGGCCTCTTCGCGAGGAGCATCCCCGCGGCCCTTCGGTTGAGCCTCGGTTTCAGGAGAGATAATGCCCGCCACAATCGCGACCCCAATGATTACAGTATTTTTGGTCATGGATTCAGTTCCTTCATTGCCTGATGAATCGGCCTCAACCGATCGGCCAATTCCGCCGCTTTTAACGGTTGCTCAGCGGACAGATCGTGCGCCTCGATCGGGTCTCGTACAATATCGAATAGGTTCAAACCTACCGGGTCCCAGATCAACTTCCATTTTCCATCCAGCACGGCAAACCCGCCGCCTTCTCCACCCACAATTACGGGTGGTCGCTCGATGAGTTTCCGATCTCGAATGGCCGGCCAACAGTTCACGCCATCCAACGGTTTAGCGGGTTTCAGAGGAACTGCCGCCAAGGCCGCCAATGTGGGTAACAAATCCTGAACGGCCATGAGTTGATCAGTCGTGGCACCAGACCTGATGGTCGCTGGCCAACGCATCACAGCCGGCACGCGGATACCGCCCTCCTGCAGCGTACCTTTGCCGCCGCTCAATTTAAGTTGACCCGGCTCGAACTGCGGCATTCGACGACTTAAGCCGGAACCGTTATCGCAAAAAAACATGACGAGCGTGTCACGCTCCATGCCTTCGGATTTCAGAGTGGTCAGGATTCGACCAATGGCGGCGTCCATGGCCTCTATCGCACCGGCATGACTCAAGCGCCGGCCAGTGAAGCCAAGCCGCTGATATTTCTGGATCAACCTCTCCGGTGCCTGAGCCGGCGGATGAGGAGCATTGAAGGCGACGTACAGAAACACCGGCCGGTTCTTATCCCGTCTTTGCAGCCGTTCAATCGCCTCGGACGCAATCAGGTCCGTGGAGTACCCCTCTACGGCTGCCGACTGGCCGTTGCGATACCAACCGGAGTGGCGGGATCCAACCGTGGCGTAGTAGTTAATGCCGCCACCATAGAAACCAAAAAACTGATCAAAACCGCGCGCACTAGGAAGACTAGAGCGATCGATCATGCCAAGGTGCCATTTTCCGGCCATGAAAGTCTGATAACCCGCCTGATGCATCCATTCCGGTAAAAAGTCTTCATCCTTTGGCACGCTACCCGCGCGCCCGATCACGCCCGTGATACCCATGCGCGCCGGCAATCGGCCGGTCATCAACGCCGTTCGGGTGGGACTACAAACAGGGTGCACATAGAATCGGTTTAAGCGAATGCCGTCCCGTGCCAGTTGATCGATATGCGGCGTAGAAATTCGGCTCTGGTGATACCCCACATCATTCCAGCCCATGTCATCGGAAACCAGCAGGACGATGTTCGGGCGGGACGGCCGATCCGTGTCAGCAATTAGAAATCCCGACGATCCCGCTAGCCCATATACCAAAATTCCAATCGCCCGCCACATGCCTTAGGGGCGCGGGCGCGGACCGAACCGGCTTCGGCCAATCCCGTCGGTATTGGGGGTTTTGCTTTCCCAGCGCTGTCCGGCGTTTGCACCCTGACTCCGGTGTTGTTCGTAGGTCAAAGTACTAGGCTGATGCTGCCCTACTGCCATGGACAGAGACTGCTTAACCTGGGCGGCAGTAGACTGGATTGGAATTTCCTTAATCACCTTACCCTTTAGGCCAAATATGTCCGGCTGGATCACTACATAACCGGCTTTCGTTTTCAATCCACTGATCGCCTTAAATTCTTCCGGGTGATTCACCGGCACATACAGGGCACGTCCTAGAAATTCATCAGACCAAGCCAAAGGTTCCAGTTTCTGTTCCAACTGTTTACGCTGCTCTGAGTTTCCAAACACGGCCACCAAGGGCAAACGATCAGCTGCCGCAACATTCAGGGCCAGCCTAAGGTCCGCGAGGTAAGGCAGCGGCACGCGGCCAACGGGCTGATCTTTGCCAGGGTACGCCAAGGCAATGGCTTCCATGGTTTGCGCCATTTTACCGATTACCTCAGCCGGTTGTTGATGAATCCCGCGACCCACTTGCCCACCAAAAGCCCATGCAGGACTGCGACCGGCTCGCACCAATGATGTGCGCCCATCCGGGCTCATTAGGGAAAATACTGTGTTTTGCAGGACTCCTCCAGGGGCAAATACACCCTTGAGCACTTCGTTTTCATCGGCGTTCTCGTAGGTAGCCAAACGAATGCAAACGAACTTCCGAGAAGCGGCGATAACGTCTTGATCGGCCAGGAAACTCCTGTCCATGCTGGTCTTGCCCGGTCACCACACCCCCGGCACATTGTGGCACTGTGGCGCAGCAGAAATCAGCAGAATAGGCTTCCCCGTGCGCTCTGCCTCGGCCAAGCCGCCTTTCCAAGTGCCGAACCAAGCAATTTGATCCGCCGCTAAGCTCCATTGACTCAAGGCCGTCAGGCAACCTAGCAAAATTCCAAATCGTTTCATCATAAAACCCTCTTTAAGGGACGTTCTTATGCTCTATCGAGTTACAGTTTCTCGAGTAGGAACCCCTAAAAATGTAACCAAACCCCAAATGAACCGTCAAAACGATAGACACCAAGCCCAAGCGGCGTCACTCTTACCACACAATGAAAGCTCACTACCTTTTGCCTGCCATTCTCGGAGGCCTGTTACTCACACCCACGGATTCTCACGCACAGGGACGCCCCGGCGGCCAATCAAACATCAGGGAATTATTCCTCAAAAATTTCGATAAAAACGGCAACGGGAAAATTGACACTGAGGAACGGCCCAGCCGCGAACAGATTCAGGAGTTTTTCCGTAAACAACAAGGCAACCAAACCGCTCCCGGCCGACCTGGTGCCGGTGACCCCGGTCAGAGTCGCCCTGGCGGTCCTGGTCAAGGTCGCCCTGGCGGCCCCGGTCAGGGAGGCGGTCGGCCCGGTGGTCCAGGGCAAGGTGATCGTCCCGGATTTGGCGGGTCTGGTCAGGGCGGTTTCCCCGGAGGCCCTGGGGGACAACCTCCTCGCAACCCATTGGCAACAGTACTCGATGCAGATGGCGATGGTGTGATTTCAGCTGATGAACTAAAAAATGCCTCCAAGGCCCTCTCTCGTCTGGATCGCAATCGGGACGGGAAAATTACACGCGATGAGATGTACCCACGTCAGTCCGACAACCAAGGAGGACGTGATGACTTCCGCCGCCCAGGAGGACCGGGCCAGGGGGGACGCGATGACTTCCGCCGCCCAGGAGGACCAGGCCAGGGGGGACGCGATGACTTCCGCCGCCCAGGAGGACCAGGCCAAGGAGGACGTGGTGACTTCCGCCGCCCAGGAGGACCGGGTCAAGGAGGACGTGATGACTTCCGCCGCCCAGGAGGACCAGGCCAAGGGGGACGCGATGACTTCCGCCGCGAAGGAGAACCAGGCCAAGGTAGATCGGATGGCCCTTCCAACCCGCGCGGCCCAAGGCCAGGAGGCCCGGGACGTAGCGAAGCGTAATCTTCAAACCGATGAGACTTTGGCTCCTTCCATCACTCCTCGCATGGGGACTAGTTATCACCGGTAATGCGGCCCCAAAAAACTGGCCGCAGTGGCGTGGGCCAAACGGCGATGGAATTACCCAAAACGAATCAGTTCCCACAAACTGGGGTGAATCCAAAAACCTCAAGTGGAAGCTAAAACTACCCGGACCCGGTGCATCCAGTCCAATCATTTGGGGTAATCAACTGTTTCTCACGTGCTACTCCGGTTACGGTGTGGGTAAAGCCAACGGTGACCTGCGCAGCCTTATGCGCCATGTGGTTTGTGTGGATACAAAAACCGGTAAGATTCAGTGGCAAAAGGATATCAAAGCACATGGCAATGAGGATCAATATGGCGGAATGGGAGTACCTGAACACGGTTACGCCACCGCCACACCCGCAACCGATGGCAAAGCAGTTTATGTCTATCTCGGCAAAACCGGCCTAATTGCCTTTGACCTTAATGGCCGCGAAATTTGGCGCGCAGCCACCGGAATTGACTCCAGCCGCAAACGCTGGGGAGCCTCAGCAAGTCCCGTTTTATACGAAGGCAAAGTGTTTCTAAATGATCTACTCCGAGGGCATCAAATACTCGCGCTAAATAAAACAAACGGCAATGTGGCGTGGAAATGGTCTCCCAGCGACATCGGGAGTTATCAGGACTCCTACGCCACACCAACCTTGGTTCGTTCAGGCGACCGTACCGATCTAGTTCTCGCAGTGTCCAATGAGATTTGGGCGTTTGATCCAGAGAAAGGCGGCATAAATTGGTATGCTTATACAGACGTAGGAGGCAGTAATGTTTCTCCAAGCGTGATCGCCAGCAATAGTGCACTTTATGCTTTCGGCGGCTATCCGCGCCAAAGCGGCGTGGCCCTCAAGATCGGCGGTAAAGGAGACATTTCCGAGTCTCACAAGCTCTGGTCTGCCACACGTTCCCCCTACGTACCCTCCCCATTGTATTATGAAAACCATCTATATTGGATGGATCGTGGTGGCTACGCCGTTTGCCTCAATGCCAAGACCGGCCAGGAAGTGTTTCGTGAACGACTCACAAGCCGTAATCGTACACCGAAATTTTATGCCTCGCCGGTTTTTGTTAATGGAAAAGTTATTTCTATTAGCCGAAATGCCGGTGCATTTATTATTGAAGCCAAACCTAAATTCAAACAGTTGGCACAAAACGAATTTGCCGGTGACCGCAGTGTTTTCAACGCTAGTCCAGCTGTGGCCAATAATCGCTTGTATCTCCGTTCCGATACCCATCTCTATTGCATCGGCGAATAAAACGACCTAGTGCAGGGTTTACAGAGTACTCTGGTTCGATCAGGATTTTCAGCACACCTGTTGCAGGTTGATTTCCATGAAAACGAATCGTCGCACTTTTCTCAAGACCACCACGGGCGCCGCAATTGCGTTGCCAAACATCATCTCCAGCCACGCCTGGGCCAACAAACCAAGTAACACCATCGGGATCGGCTTTATCGGAGTCGGCAAACAAAGTGGCGGGCATCTTGGCTTTTTTCTCGGCCAACAAGATTGCCGCGTGGTGAGCCTAGCCGAAGTCGCCCAAGTGCGCCTCGATAACGGCCTCAAGCGTGTCGCCGATAAATACGGCGCCAACCACGCCTGCAAAGCCACCAAGGATTTCCGCGAGACCCTCGCTGACAAACGCGTCGATGCCGTGGTGATCGGCACTCCGGATCATTGGCACGCGATCCCTTCCATCATGGCCGCCGAGGCCAAGAAGGATGTGTACTGCGAGAAACCCCTCACCGTCACCATCCGCGCCGCGTTGGAGACCGTGAAAGCCGCCCGCAAACACGACATCGTCTATCAGGTCGGCAGCCAGCAACGCACGGAGTTTGGCGGTCACTTCCGCAAGGCCGTGGAATGCATCCGCAACGGCCGCGCGGGTAAAGTCAGCAAAATCAAGATCGGCGTTGGCGCCGCCGGCTTTCCCTGTAATTTGCTCCCCGAGAAAAAACCCGACGGCATCGACTGGGACATGTGGCTTGGCCCTGCACCCGAGCGCGCCTTTAGCTCCGTGCTGTGCCCCACCGACGTTCATCGCCATTTCCCCCAGTGGCGGCGTTACCGCGAATACGCCGGCGGCGGCCTCAGCGACATGGGCGCGCATCATTACGACATCGCCAAATGGGCTATGGACATTGATGAGACCGGCCCTGTCAAAATCATCACACCCAAAGAAGGCCCCAGCGGCCTGAAGATGATCTACGCCGATGGCCTAGAGATCATTCACGAAAGCACCAAGGACGCCTTCAACGACGTGGTCTTCTACGGCGACGAAGGCACGCTGTACGTCGACCGCAGCGGCATCACCGCTAATCCCAAGAGCGCAGTGGATTCCCCCTTCGGCGGCAAGGACTGGCGCCTGCCGGACATCGGCCGCAGCCATCGCCGCAACTGGATCGACTGCATCCGCAGCCGCAAACGCCCCGTGGCCGATGTCTCCTACGGAGCACACACCAGCATCCTCTGCAGCCTCGCCAACCACGGCTACCAACTTCGCCGCGACCTCCAGTGGGACGCCAAGAAATACCAGTTCCAAGGCGATCCCGATGCCAACGCCCTCATCGACCGCCCAGGCCGCGGCGAGTGGAAATTGGCCTAATGAAGCTGACTTGACGCCCCGCCAACAACCGTTACGCTGGCAAAGTTGATGAGCACGATTGATCCGGCATTACAATCGTTTGTGCGTCGCGTGCACGCGATGATGATATATCGGTCCGTGCTCCGCTGGAGCGCGCTCTGGCTGATGATTGCCGGCGTAGTCGTACTTGGCATTCGGTTCACCAGCGATCTGCCGGGAGACTGGTGGAAATACCTATTGGCCTCGTGGGCCTTTCTCGTGGCGATAGCATGGTATCGCGAAAGCCAACGCCGACCAGATCCCAAACAGTTACGAGCTGCATTCGACCAGCAAAACCACGCGGGCGGCTTGGTGATGGCCGCCGCCGAGGTGGACACTCGTTCGTGGGAAGCCCGGTCCGGTTCGCTCGCCCTGCCCTCCGTGCAATGGCACAGCGGCAGCGCATGGCTTGGCACCATATTGGCCTTGGTGTTTTTCATTACGGCACTGCTCGTGCCGGTAAAGTATGCGCGCCTCATCGCCGATCCGCCCTTGGAGATCAGCCAGCAAGTGGAGGATCTTCATGAGCAGATTGATGTGCTCGAATCCGAATACATCCTCTCCCCGCAACAAGCGGAAAACAAACGCGAGGAACTCGACCGCATCGCCGAGCAGGCCTCTGGCTTAAACCCTTCCAAGACCTGGGAAGCGCTTGATCAACTGCTGCACACCAACGAACAAATCGCCCAGCAACAAGCCGAGGATGCCTTGTCCAAACTCAACGCCCTCAACGAAGCCTCACTACTCGGCAAAGCGCTGGAGATGCTGCCCAAAGGTTTGGAAGACCAAAAGGCGTTTGAAGAAGGCCTCAAGCAACTCGGCCAGTTGATGAATCAATTGAACCAAGACGGCGCACTAGACCCCAACAATCTGCCGCCCGAACTTCAAAAGGCCATGCAACAGGCACTCAAACAACTTGGTCAAGGCGAGGGCCCGGATGCGGAGCAACTGAAGCAGCTCTTAGAAGCGCTGGAAAACAATCAGGACCAACTCCTCGATCTGGCCAGGCAATTGGCCCAGAAAGGGCTCATCCCGCCAAACCTAGCCGACCAGTTCCAACCCGGCGAACTAGGTGGACTTGACCCCGGACCTTTGGCGGAATTGCTGAAACAGCACGGCGGAGATTTTCAGGAATTGCTAGAGCAACTCGGCCCGGAGTTGGGCGGGCGTGGGGAAGCCAACCGAGGCCCCGGCCATGCGCCATTGTTGTACGGCAATGAATCCTCCGAGGAAGGCGCGGAATTTCAGGAACAAAAACTCGGACTAAGCGTACCCTTGGAACAGGCCAAGCTCGCGGGAGTGACCATCACCGCGCCGGAAGTGACCGGCGGCGAAGCCATCCTCGGCCAAGGCGCCCTCAATACCGCCCAAGCCGGCGGCGGCAACGCGCTGGCGGCCCCCGTACTGCCCCGCCATCGCACCGCAGTGAAGCGCTTTTTCACCCGGCCAGGCGTGAATCCGCCGGCCACGCCTGAATGACATTGTTTTTGCGTGCTCTCCATCCGGCTGATGGGTAGGATATTGAATCAGCCCCATGAGTGACTCTCCTGCTCTACTTAAACCAGCGGAACTGGATCCCGCCACCGCGATCACCCGGCAAATCTGCGAACAAATGGACCGTTGCCTGCTGGGCCGCGAATCACTCCATCGCCTCGTACTTACCGGCCTGCTCAGTCGCGGCCATATCCTGCTCGAAGGCCTACCAGGCTTGGGCAAGACCGCCCTCGTCCGCACCATCGGCAATATTCTGCAGCTCGATTTCAACCGCGTGCAGTTCACTCCCGATCTGATGCCCGGCGACGTGCTCGGTTCGCACATTCTTCAGCAAACCGAAAGCGGCCAACGCGAAATGATTTTTGAACCCGGCCCGGTGTTCACCAACATCCTGTTGGCTGATGAAATCAACCGCGCCTCGCCCAAAACCCAGAGCGCAATGCTGGAAACCATGCAGGAACACTCGGTCACGTTACGCGGTCAAACCCGCGAATTGCCCCAACCCTTTTTTGTGATCGCCAGTCAAAACCCCATCGAGATGGAAGGCACCTATCCCCTTCCCGAAGCCCAGCTCGATCGTTTTCTTTTCCGGGTCATGTTTGATGCCGTGGATGCCGGCGTGCTGCAGCGCATTATCACCGAACGTCGCCAAGGCGACCTTCCTTCGCCAAACTGGCAGGCCAGCGCGGACGATTTGTATTATCTTTTTACCGTGATGGAACGCATCTACCTGCCCAAGCCAGTAGCCGGGTATATTGCGCGACTGGTGGCCGCCACGCATCCGGATCATGCCGAGGCGCCAGAGAGTGTGAAACAGTACGTCCAGTACGGTACCTCGCCTCGGGCGGCCATTGCCATGGGCGAAGCCGCCCGTGCCAATGCCCTACTAGATGGACGCCCTACCGTCGGCTTCGAGGACGTGGCCGCCGTGGCCAAGCCGGTAATGAACCACCGACTCATCCTTAATTACCAAGCGCGTTTCGACCGAGTAGACGCTAGCCGCGTGCTTACCGATCTACTGGAGGAACTGGACGAAACCGGCCTCGAGCTGCCGGCCGATGTGTCCCTACAAAACGCATGATGTGCCTGCGCGCCATCGGCTGGTATTGCCTTCTGGCCCTCCCGCTTTGGGCGGCGCCGGGCACGGCCGTATTTAAGACCGAAAACCTGCACATTGAGGCGCACCTCAACCGTGGATACCTCTACCACGGTTATACCGCACATCGTTTCACAATTCATCATTCCGGCACCGGCAAACGAACCATCAAGTTTACCCTGCCCGGTTATTCTATCAATAATGACCATACCCTAAAGGCCGTCACCCGCACGTTCATCATCACTCCCGGAACACGGGATGTAACCATCCTGCAACCGCCTCTCCCTTTTTCGTGGGCCGATACTGTTTTAGTGGAATGCAACGGCCATGAACGCGTGATCGAGCGCGGCTTGAGACGCCGCCTCGA
>Ga0208127_1001715_pt1 | contig 10727 bp, 5 predicted proteins | sample ETNtaG_6_FD_185751 | JGI IMG/M metagenome (GOLD analysis project Ga0208127, IMG submission 185751) | Marine microbial and viral communities from oxygen minimum zone, Eastern Pacific Ocean - ETNP201306SV45 (SPAdes) (version 2) | ecosystem: Environmental > Aquatic > Marine > Oceanic ...
AATGGAGCAATTGACTCACTGAGAATTCATGGTATGGCACAAACTTTATATCATATCTTCGATGATTCTGTATATCAGGGCAAAAATAATGCATCCGGGGATACAATTATCATGAATTTTTCTAATAATGCATTAGAAAGGTTAAACATCATAGATGGCGCAGAGGGTGTATATACTCCAGATTCGATTGCAACCGACATGAATTCCCTAATAAGATATTCTGCAGATCATATAAAATATTTCTTAAAAGATAAAGAATCTGATTTTCGTGGTAATGCCAGCATAGAGCAAGATAAAACAAAATTAAACTCTGGTTTTATTAAAATAGATTGGCAATCAAATATGCTACAAGCATTACCTTTTTTTGACAAGGATACAACACAAAAACCAATTTCTCCTGTGATAAAAGAAGAAGGGCGAGATCCGATGACTGGAGATGAAATGACTTACAACTTAAAAACAAAAAAAGGAAAAATTAAAAAAGGAAAAACTAAAGCTGATGATGGGCATTACACAGGCAGTCAAATTCGTAATCAATCTGAAAATGTATTTTTTATTGAAAACTCAACGTACACCACATGTGACCTAGATACTGCACATTTTCATTTTGAATCAAAACAAATGAAAATTATACAAAATGATCTAGTTATTGCTAAGCCAATTGTTCTGCACCTAGGACAAATTCCAATTCTGGGTATACCACTTGGAATTTTTCCTCATAAAGGAGGGCAAAGACACTCTGGATGGATCATGCCATCATATGGCGATAATAAAAACCGAGGGCAATACATACAGGGATTAGGATTTTATTGGGCACCAAGTGACTACTGGGATTCAAAGTTTACTATGGGCTTTGGAGACAAACAAGGTATTACATTTAGGAATAATATTTTATACCGTGTTCGCTACAAATTTAATGGGAGCCTAAATTTTTTTAATAGACAATATTTATCCTCTGGACAAAATGATATTACTAAACTTGGAGAACAAAAAAGTAAAAGTACAACTATTAAATGGACACATAAACAAGAAATGCGTAATCATCAATCCTTCAATGCTAATGCAACTTATTCAACAAGCGGAGATTATAATAAAAAATATGGCCTTTCTTTATCTGACAGAATGAATCAAAAGGCAGTTTCAAATATTTCGTATTCCAAACGGTGGCCAAAATCTAAGAATTCTTTTAGTGCTAGTTATTATTCAAATACGGATTTACTCATCGATGAAAAAACCAACTCTAATAGCAGATTTTATGTAGAACCCTCGCGCGCTGGAACTCAAATAAATATTAATAGTAAAAGGTTTCCTAAATTTTCATTTAGACACGGCCAAAGTAACCTCTTTCCCACGGAATCAGAAAAGAAGAGATGGTACAACACAATAACATGGAACTATGCTTTAAACTATACAAATACAGAAAGAGATTATTACAAATCTGTCGAAATTGACAGTTCATTTTATTGGGAAAAAAATGCTGACAACACTTTGAAAAAACAAAATGAACAAAACAATGGCTGGGTTCATACATCAAGCATTAATGCACCTCAAAAGATCTTTAAATACATATCAATTAACCCTAGCCTAAATCTAAAGTCCACGTGGGTAAATAAAACACAAGAAGGAATTTGGAATGGGTCTTCATATGATAAAACGACAAAAACAGGTTTTGCCACAAGGACTACCGGATCGTTTTCCATGAATACCAATACACAGATTTATGGTCTAATTGGTATTCCATATGGTCCTTTAAAAGCTATTCGACATGTAATGTCTCCTTCAATAGGATATTCTTGGACGCCCAATTTTTCTGAACCTTTTTTTGGAAAGGACTTGGGCTATGTTCTGTCTGAAACAGATCCAATTACATCAAAGATTGTCCTTCATGATCGATTTGCAGGCACAATGGCTGGTAGCACACCTACTACAGAAAGAAAATCAATGACTTTCAGTGTGAATAACATTTTTCAAGCCAAGATTAAAAAAGGAGAAGAAGAAAAGAAAATTGATTTGATAAGTTGGAGGATGAATTCAAGCTATAATTTTGCAGCAGACTCAATGCAATTGGCCAACCTTCGATCAAATATTCGTTCAAAATTAGCAGGGAAATTGAACCTTGATTTAAGTATGACACATGATTTTTACGATTATAATGAAAATACAAAAAAAAGAGTTGGTCAACTCCTTAAAAAAACATTACCAAAAAATATAGGTAGCATAATCTATCCAAGGCTAACAAATATGCGCTTCTCTACCGGATTCCGTTTAAAAAGCAAGCAATGGGTAGACTTTTCAAAGGAAGAAAGTGCTGCTGAAGATACTTCTTATGTAGATAGTGATTTAGCAGGACCTGGATTGAATGAAACAAAAGAAAAAATTAAAGAGAACCTAAATAATAAAAAGTTATGGAATACTAATATTAGCTTAAGCTATACTTATTCTGCCCTAAACCCTTTAAATAAATCCAAAAATTTTTGGGCAAATACAAATTCTTCTTTTAACTTAACAAAAAAATGGAAAGTATCCTATCGTGCTAGATTTGATTTGTTAAAAAGGGATCTTGTTAGTCACTCTTTTTCAATTTATAGAGACTTACATTGTTGGGAACTATCTATGAATTGGACACCTAATGGATTCGGACAAGGCATTAACTTCAAGTTAAATGTCAAATCCCCTACTCTTCGAGACTTAAAAATAGAAAAAAGAGGAGGAATTTACTCTGGAGCTGGACTTTAAAACTTCAATTGTACTAAATGCCAAGTTAGGGCAAATTCCAACGTAAAAAATTATATTTTGATGATCTGTCCACAATGCCATGCTGAATATTTAAGCCATATTAATATATGTGGAGATTGTAAGAATCCATTAGTGGACGCTAGCAATATTGATTTACCTATTACAGAAATGAAATGGCTTCCACTTCCTATAATTGAAGGAAAAATATATGCAGATATGGTTATAGATTTATTAAATCAAGATTCTATTCCACATTATGTTAAAATGGACTGGACATCTTCCGCTTACTTGGTTGAAGCTGCTAGCTTACCAAACCAAGTAATTAGAATTTTTGTCCCTAAAGAACACTTAAAAAAAGCATCCTCAATTGCTGATGCAATACTGGGAATTAACAAATGAAAAATTTCAGAAGCATCAAAGGAACTCATGATATACTTCCAGAAGATTCATATAAATGGCGTCATTTAGAATCTATTGTCCACCAAGTATGTGCACAGTTTGGATATCAAGAGATTCGCACTCCGATTTTTGAACAAAATAAACTCTTTTCAAGAAGCGTTGGTGAAGAATCAGATATTGTAACAAAGGAAATGTACTCATGGGAAGACAAAGAAAATAGTTTTCTCACATTAAGACCAGAATTAACAGCGCCAGTTGCAAGAGCATATAACCAACATAATTTGGGGAATCTTTCTCCCATCCATCGTTTTTATTATATTGGTCCACTCTTCCGTAGAGAAAGACCACAAAAAGGTAGGCAACGTCAATTTCATCAGTTTGGCATAGAAGCTTTTGGATCAAATTTTGCCGAACAAGATGCTGAAATAATTGCACTTGCATGGCATTTATTAGCACATTTTGGGCTCACCAATAAAATAGATTTACAAGTAAATAGCATAGGAACAAGCGAATGTAGAGCAGGATATCGAGACGCTTTAAAACAATTTTTAAAACCACATTTTGATGAATTATCAGAAATAAGTAAAAGACGATTTAATACTAATCCACTTCGAATTTTAGATTCTAAAAATAAAAAAGAGCAAACTATTTTAAAAAATGGTCCGAGAATATCTGATTATTACACCAAAGATGACAAAGAACATTTCAATGAAGTTAAAACCTACTTAAAGGCTATGAATATTCCTTTTACTATCAATTCTGGGTTGGTACGAGGTTTAGATTATTACACAAAAACTGTTTTTGAAATAACCTCCAATGAACTTGGTTCTCAAGATGCTTTATTGGGAGGCGGAAGGTATGATTCACTGGTTGAAACTCTAGGCGGAAAGCCAACACCAGGCATTGGCTTTGCAGCAGGAATAGAACGTATTTTACTTTTAATCAATGAAGAAAATTTTAAAGAACATAAACCTGTACCTGATATTTATCTTATTTGCCTTGAAAAGAAAGGCATTCCAGTTTCACTTAATATAGCAAAAATACTACGACTAAAAGGTCTCAATATAGTCTCTGATCCTCTTCGAAGAAGCATGAAAGCCCAAATGCGTGATGCAAATAAACTAAGAGCACGTTATGTATTAATTTTAGGAGAAAGCGAATTAAAGGATAATACTATAATATTTAAAAACCTAGAAAGCGGTAAACAGGAAAGTATTAAACAAGAAAAAATTGTTAAGTATTTTGATAACTTGACAAACTAAATTTGGATATAAAATATTTCTAAATAAAAATATGGAAAATTAATCTAACATGGATAGCCTTAGTATCTCCTATGAAAAATAAACCATTACTAATTGTAGAATCACCAACAAAAGTGAAGACAATTCAGCAATATCTTGGAAAAGATTACGATGTAATTTCCTGCGTAGGGCATGTAAAGGATCTTCCTAGAAAAGAGCTAGGGATTGACATCGAAAATGAATTTAAAATTGCACTTACAGTACTTCCCGATAAAAAAAAATTTATAACAGAATTAAGAAAAAAATCTAAAACAGCTGAAAGAGTAATGATAGCAACTGACCCTGACCGGGAAGGTGAAGCTATCGCTGCTCATCTTGCAAGTGAAGTTCCAGAAGAAAAAATGGAACGTGTACAATTTACAGAAATCACTAAAGCAGGAATTGCAGATGGCATAAAAAAAATTCGAGACATCAATCATAATCTTGTGTCAGCACAAACAGCCAGAAGAGTAATTGACAGATTAGTAGGATATAAAGTTTCTCCAGTTTTATGGGCGACCTTACAAAGTAATATGAAATTTGTTTCCACGAATCTATCAGCAGGCAGAGTCCAATCTGCCGCAGTAAAAATAATTGTTGATAGAGATCGTTTGAGAGCTAATTTTTCACGCACTAAATTTTTTGATTTAAAAGTTGAATTATCCAAAACGGATAGTAAAAAAACATTTTCAGCAAATCTTTTCAAATTAGAAGGAAAAAAAATTGCAACAAGTAATGATTTTAATTCTCACACAGGTGAAATAAAAACAAATGATGTCACCTTATTATCGGAAAATGAAGCTAACCAACTTTGTAAAGAACTAACCTCCGAATCATGGAGCATAATAGATATAAACGAGAAACCTAGGACATCCAACCCTAAACCTCCATTCACTACGAGTACACTCCAACAAGAAGCTGCTAGAAAATTAAGGAGTTCTGCAAGACAAACAATGAGCACTGCCCAAAGACTTTATGAGAATGGATTTATTACATATATGAGGACTGACTCAACCCATTTATCAGACGAGGCAATTGAAGGAGCTAGAAAAATTATACAGAATAATTTTGGACCAGAGTATCTGCCTGACTCACCAAAACAATACAAGTCAAAAGTTAAAAATATACAAGAAGCTCATGAAGCTATTCGTCCTGCTCATAAAAATTTTGTTTCAATCAAAAAAGTGGAACAATCACTTGGTGAAGAAAGTTCTAAATTATATGAATTAATCTGGAAACGAACTATTGCAAGCCAGATGAAATCTGCTAAATTGAAACAAACATCTATAATCATAAATGTAAAAAATGCTGAGTTTAAAGCAACAGGACAAGTAATCCTTTTTCCAGGATACATGAAAGCATATGTTGAGGGAAAAGATAATCCAAATAAAGATTTAGAAAACAAAGAAAAAATACTTCCGGTGTTAGAAAAAAAGGATACATTGACCTGCCTTTCTCTTGAAGCTGTATCTCATAATACAAAACCACCCGCTCGATATACAGAAGCTTCGTTAGTAAAAGCACTAGAAGAAAATGGTATTGGACGACCTTCTACCTTTGCTTCCATTCTTGCTACCATTGTAAAACGAGAATATGTAAATAGAAAAAGCGGTAAGTTATCTCCCACTTTTCTTGGACTAGCTGTTACTCAATTACTTGAAAATCACTTTACAAATCTTGTAAGTAAAGAATTTACGGCGAAAATGGAAGATGGACTGGATGAAATATCGAGAGGAGAGCAACAATCAACTCCATTTATGCATAATTTTTATCATGGTGGTGGACGATTTCAAGGACTTGAGAAAATGCTAAAGGAAAAAGTAGATATACCACTAGCTTGTACAATTCCTCTTCCAGCTGAAATGAAAGAAGACACTGAAGGAAGGATTGGTCGATTTGGACCATATCTTCGAAGAGGTGAAGATACCCGATCGATTCCAGAAGAAATATATGTTGGGGATCTAACTTTAGAAAAAATTGAAGAACTATTTCAAACAGAAGTAAAAGAAGATGAACCCATTGGGTCTGATCCAGAATCAGGAGAATCCATATGGTTAAAAAAAGGTCCCTATGGTTATTATGTGCAGCTCGGGGAAACAAAAAAACGTAAAGGAATACCAAAAGGTTTTTCATTATCTGATGTAGATTTAAGTTACGCACTTAAGCTACTTTCACTTCCCAGGGAAATAGGAAAACACCCAGAGAATGGTGAAGTAATTTCTGCAGATTATGGCCGATTTGGACCATATATAAAATGTGGAAAAATGAATGCCTCTCTCAGAGGAGAAGAAACACCTCTAGATATTGAATTACCTAAAGCCCTAGAATTACTAAAAAATAGAAATAAAAAAAGTTCTGATCTTCGCAATATAGGCGCACACCCAGAGACTGGAGAGGATTTAGTTGTTAAAGATGGAAGATATGGTCCATACATTAGTGATGGCAAAGTAAATGTAGCACTTAAAGGTGATCTAACTCCAGAAAACATAACTCTAGAGCAAGCGGTTGATTTAATAAATCAAAAAAGACTATCGCCAACTAAAAAAAGAAAAAAACGTAAAAAGAAAAAATAGTTTTATGATGCAAAATACTATTGAAAAAATAGTATCTCTTTGTAAAAGAAGAGGATTTATTTTTCAAAGTTCCGATATATATGGAGGTTTTTCTGCCGTTTACGATTACGGCCCCCTAGGAATTGAACTAAAAAATAACATTTCCCAATTATGGTGGAAAGAAATGACCCAAGCAAATGAAAACATCGTGGGCATTGATAGTGGAATATTAATGCATCCTAAAGTTTGGGAAGCTTCAGGACACATTGGAGCATTTAACGATCCCTTAGTTGACTGTAAACAGTGTAAATCGCGATACCGGGCAGACGAATTTTCAGAGGATTACAAGTCTATTGATTGGACGACAATACAATGTCCAAATTGTGGCAGTAAAGATTGTTTTACAGAACCAAGACAATTCAATTTAATGTTTAAAACAAATGTAGGGCCTGTAGAAGAATCTGGTACAGAGGCATTTTTAAGGCCTGAAACAGCTCAAGGTATTTACGTTAATTACTTATTAGTCCAAGGTGCTATGAGATTGAAAATCCCATTTGGAATTGCTCAAATAGGAAAAGCATTCAGAAATGAAATTATCGCTCGAAATTTTATATTTCGCACTCGAGAATTTGAGCAAATGGAAATGCAATATTTTGTAAAGCCCGATGCTGATAATGATGCTATGAATGAATGGAAAGAAAATCGATTTCAATTTTATACTAATCATCTAGGAGTTACCAAATCGAAGCTAAGGTTCCACAAACATGGAGATGGGGAGCTTGCTCATTACGCAAAAGAAGCATGGGATATCGAATATGAATTTCCATTTGGCTGGTCAGAAATTGAAGGTGTACACAATAGAACAGATTATGATCTTCTTCGACATGAAGAGTTTTCAGGTAAAAAACTTTCATATTTTGATCAGGTGAATAACGAACGGTACTTACCATATATTATTGAAACTTCTGCTGGATTAAATAGGATGCTTTTAACTGTTTTAGCAGATTCTTATTGGGAAGATAAAGAAAATAACCGAATAGTTATGAAACTCCACCCAAGGCTTGCTCCTATAAAAGCAGTGATATGTCCTCTTACTAAAAAAGATGGCTTGCCAGAGAAGGCAAGATCTATAATGGATATGCTAAAAAATGATTTCAAAATTATTTATGATCAACAAGGTTCCATTGGTAAACGCTACTACCGGCAAGATGAAGCAGGAACTCCTTTTGGAATCACAGTAGATCACCAGTCCATTCAAGATGATACTGTAACAATTCGATATCGAGATACTCAAAAGCAAGATCGTTTATCTATAACAGAAATTAAGCCTTTGATTTCTAACAGCATTAATACGATTTAGACTTTTTATACATTTCCCCGCTGAAATACTTTCCACCTATAATTTTCTCTAAAAACCTACTTTGTTCAGATACTTTTTTATAATCAATTCCTGTATGGTACCCCATCTTTTCTAACATTGAAACTGTATCTTCTGTAGCTATGTTACCTTTAGAGTTTTTAAGATATGGTGTCCCTCCAATACCGCCCAAAGAGGTATCTATTTCCTTTATACCAAACTGTAAAGCACAACCAAGGTTCTTCAAACCAAATCCATATGTATTATGAAGATGTAAGCAAATGTTTACTTTAGGAAAATCATTATAAATAAACTCTAACAATCGGGAGATCGTATCTGGTGTTGCCATTCCACTGGTATCACATAGTGAGATCTTATCAACTCCTGAATTTAAGATTAACGAAATATTGCTCGTTATATTATCCAAGTCTATCTCTCTATTGTCTGGAGTTCCCCAAACACATTGCAAACCTGCGCGTATTTTTAATTTATTCTCTAACCCTAATCTGATTACGTTTTTCAATCTCTCAATTGCTTCTAAATTATTCAATCCAAGATTTTTTTGATTGTAGGATTCACTTAAGGAAATAGAAGTTTCTATTTTATTTATACCTGAATTAATTGCTCTTTCAACTCCTTTGCGATTAAAGACAAGCGCACTATACTCTATTTTATTATTAGGACTAAGTCTACTTATCAAATCTTCAGCTTCAGACATTTGAGGAACTTTTCTTGGGTTTACAAAACTTACAATCTGAATATTTTTGATTCCTGCATCAATCAAACCATTCACGATTAGAACTCTATCTTTGATTGGGACATATTTTTCCACCACCTGTATGCCATCTCGAAGCCCTGTTTCCATGATAGTTATTTCTGAAGAGTTTAACAATCTGATTATACTCCTATTGTTCTATAAACTTGTTATATTTCATTTGTTTTTATAATGAAATAACTCAAGTAAATAAAATCTATAATCTTAAATTCTTACATTACATTTTTCTATAAAAAAAAATAAAATACTTAAATACTAAAGCCATGAAAATTAAAAATTATATTAGATTTTTTTACCTATTTATATTTCTCCAAAAATTAATTTCAGCCGCGACTTCAAATCCTGAATATGGTCAAAATGGGATGGTTGTTTCTACAAGCAGTCAAGCATCTGAAGCTGGAATTGAAATTCTAAAAAAAGGAGGAAATGCAATTGATGCCGCTGTAGCAGTTGGATTTGCTTTGGCTGTTACTTCATCAAGCAATGGTAATATTGGAGGGGGTGGATTTCTCGTTGCTTCATTTGCTAATGGTCTCTCTATTACACTTGATCATAGAGAAAAAGCACCTTCTAATGCTCATCCCAATATGTTTTTAAATGACAGCGGATCTGTCATTCCAGGAATGTCTTTATATTCTAGAGCCAGTAGCGGGGTCCCAGGTACAGTTGATGGATTAATTCGAGTTTTAGAAGATCATGGATCTGGAAATATTTCTTTAAGAGAAGTTTTAAATCCAGCAATAGAATTAGCTGAGCGTGGTTTTTTTCTTTCCTATTTTGAAGCGAATAGATTAAATGTATATAAAAAATTTTTTGAAAGAAATAAAGCAGCATCAAAAATATTCATAAGAAGTGATGGAAAACCATGGAAAAAAGGACAAAAATTCATTCAAAAAGATTTAGCAAAAACCTTGAAAAAAATAGCAAGGTATGGTCGAGATGGGTTTTACAGTGGTACTGTCGCACAACTAATTGTTCAAGAAATGAAACGAGGGAACGGGCTTATCACTAAAGAAGACCTTCATAATTACGAATCAAAATATAGACCACCTATATTAGGAACATATAAAGGATATGAGATTGTCTCCATGGGCCCTCCAAGTTCAGGCGGAGCACTATTGGTTAATATGTTAAATATGCTTGAAAACTACCCTATAGATACAATAAGCTGGAATTCTTCAAACTACATTCATTTACTGACTGAAGTAGAAAGACGAGCCTATGCAGATAGAGCAGAGCACATGGGAGATCCTGATTTTTGGGATGTACCGATATCCATGCTTACCTCTAAGAAATATGCAAAAAGTAGAATTAAAAATATTGATTTAAATAAAGCAACCCCAAGTAGTTCTGTATCTGCATCAAAGAAAACGAGTTATGAATCTCCTGAGACTACCCACTATTCAGTGGTAGATCGTTGGGGAAATGCGGTAAGTGTAACCACAACTATAAACTTAGGTTATGGAAATGGATGCGTGGTTGAAGGAGCGGGTTTTTTTCTAAATAATGAAATGGATGATTTTTCATCAAAACCAGGAGTCCCTAACGCATTTGGATTAATCGGAAATGAGGCAAATGCAGTAGAACCTGGGAAAAGACCGCTTTCTTCAATGACTCCAACTATAGTA
>Ga0208127_1001716_pt1 | contig 10723 bp, 7 predicted proteins | sample ETNtaG_6_FD_185751 | JGI IMG/M metagenome (GOLD analysis project Ga0208127, IMG submission 185751) | Marine microbial and viral communities from oxygen minimum zone, Eastern Pacific Ocean - ETNP201306SV45 (SPAdes) (version 2) | ecosystem: Environmental > Aquatic > Marine > Oceanic ...
GAGCTGAAGTCCAAACTCGACCTGCCAGAAGGCGAGATCGCCGTGCCCTCCGGGGACAGCGGCCAGGCGTCAGCCAGCGGCGATTCCCGAGCTGATGTTCGCACCGCACTCGAAGGTCTTGGCTACGGCGCCGACGAGATCCATGCCGTTCTGGTCGACCTGCCCACCGAGGGCGATGTGGGCGGATTGCTCAAAGATGCACTTCGTCGGCTCGCTTCGGGTGTTTGATCCCGTGCCTGTTGCCCCTGACTGCTAGGAACTCCGCATGGCCCGCGAAGAACTCCTCTCACCGGACGATCAGCCCGAGGATGCCGGCCTGCTGCTCGACGAACCCGGGCTGCGGCCCAAGACGCTGTCGGAGTTCGTCGGCCAGTCCGAGCTGAAAGGGCATCTTGGGGTCATGCTCGGCGCTGCGGCTCGTCGTCGCGAAGCCGCCGACCACCTACTCTTCGCCGGTCCACCCGGCCTCGGCAAAACCACGCTCGCCAACATCATCGCCGCTGAGATGGGCACCAACCTCCAGGTGACGTCGGGTCCGGCCCTCGAACGAGCAGGTGATCTGGCGTCGATTCTCTCGAAGCTCGAGGACGGCGATGTGCTGTTCATCGACGAGATTCATCGCCTTCCACGCCCCGTCGAAGAGGTTCTGTATCCGGCGATGGAGGACTTCCGCATCGATGTCGTGCTTGGCAAGGGTCCGGCCGCTCGCTCGATCCCGCTCGACCTCGCCCGCTTCACCCTCGTCGGTGCCACCACCCGCACCGGCCTGATCACTGGCCCGCTTCGCGATCGCTTCGGTCTCGTCGCCCGCCTCGACTACTACGAGGTCGACGACCTCCAGTCGATCGCAATGCGAGCGGCCGGCATCCTCGAGGTCGACATCGACGAAGGCGGCGCCTTCGAGATCGCCCGCCGTTCGCGCGGCACCCCGCGGATCGCCAACCGGTTGTTGCGCCAGGTGCGCGACTACGCCGAGGTCGAACGCGATGGCCACATCTCGGCCGAAGTCGCGAAGGACGGCCTGTCGTTCTTCGGGGTCGACGAACTCGGTCTCGACAAGGCCAGCCGAGCGGTGCTCGATTCCGTGTGCCGGCGTTTCGGGGGCGGCCCGGTCGGTCTGTCGACCCTCGCCATCTCCGTGAGCGAGCCCACCGAGACGGTCGAGGACGTCTATGAGCCCTACCTCATCCAGCAGGGCCTGTTGATGCGCACCCCGCGAGGCCGTGTCGCCACGCCGGCCGCCTATGCACACCTGGGCATGGCATCACCTCCGGCCACGCCGACCGGCCCCGAATCCCAGACCGGCCTGTTCGACTCCGACGAGTAGTCGGACCTCTCGCGAGCGGGTCGGGAGCGAAAACTCGTACCCTCGACCGGGTGACGGACCGCCCGGAGACGCTCGCCGACATCGACTACGACCTCCCGGCGGAACGTATCGCCCAGGAACCGATCGAGCCGCGTGACGCCGCTCGGCTGCTTGTCGACCGGGGGGATCGTGTCGAGCATCGCCATGTGCGCGACCTGCCTGAACTGTTGCATCCCGGCGATCTTGTCGTCGTCAACGACACCAAGGTCCTGCCTGCTCGGATTCCGATTCGTCGTTCCACCGGTGGCGCCGGCGAGATCCTGCTTCTTGAGGAGCGCGACGATCGTTCGTGGGAAGCGCTGGCCAAGCCGAGCAAGAAGCTCAAGCCCGGCGACGTCGTCACCGCCGAGGGGCTGGCGGTCGAGATGGGCGAGGACCTCGGCGACGGCCGTCGGGTTGTGCGTCTCGACCCGGGCGATGCCGACCTCCACGATCGGCTGGCGGAGGTCGGACTTCCGCCGCTTCCGCCGTACATCGAAAACCAGATCGACGACCCGTCCCGGTACCAGACCGTCTACGCCGACCGGCCGCTCTCGGCCGCTGCGCCCACTGCTGGCCTACACTTCACCCCGACCGTCCTCGAGGCCCTGCGGGCGAACGGCATCACCGTGGCGACCGTGGAACTCGCCGTCGGCCTCGACACGTTCCGTCCGGTGATGGTCGACCGCCTTGACGACCATGTGATGCACAGCGAGTGGTATCGGGTGCCCGATGAGACGGTTGCCGCGGTCGAGACAGCCAAGCGAGTCGTCGCGATCGGCACCACCGTCGTGCGCTCGCTCGAGTCGTGGAAGGCCACCGGTGAGCAGTCGGGCCGAAGCAGCCTCTTTATTCGACGCCCGTACGCATGGAAGGCGGTCGACGTGTTGCTCACGAACTTTCACCTGCCTCAGTCGACACTGCTGTGCCTCGTCGACGGCTTTGTCGGTCCTCGCTGGCGAACGCTCTACGAGACAGCGGTCGCCGAGGACTATCGCTTTCTCAGTTTCGGCGACGCCATGCTGCTGGAGCGCTGAGCCTGGTCAGGGTCCCGTAGCATCGGGTCGATGCGTGCGAGCTTCGCCGAGACGGCCCGGGATGGGCAGGCCCGCTGCGGTGTGGTGACCACGGCCCGTGGCGAGTTCACGACCCCGCGTTTCATGCCGGTTGGCACTCGCGGGGCGATCGTGCATCTCGATGCGAGCGACGTCGAAGCACTCGGCGCCCAGGTCATCCTGGCCAACACGTACCACCTCATGATGCGACCCGGGGCTGATGTCGTCGAAACGCTCGGTGGCATCCACGGCATGGCCGACTGGGACGGTCACGTCCTCACCGACTCGGGCGGCTACCAGATCTTCTCCCTCGGCCCCGAATTGTCCGACGAGGGCGCCACGTTCAAATCGACCTACGACGGCTCGACCCATCTCCTCACCCCGGAAGGCGCCGTCGATGTCCAGGCCAAGATCGGTGCCGACATCCAGATGGTGCTCGACGTCTGCCCGTCGTCGATCGCCGACCTCAGCGTTGTGCGCAGTGCGGTCGAACGCACCGGCCGGTGGGCGGAACGTGGTCGGGCCGCCTTTCTCGACAATCCCGACGCAGCACGCCGCCAGTGCCAGTTCGGCATCGTGCAAGGCGGTACCGACGAAGCGCTGCGCGAACAGTCCGCTCGCCAGGTGACCGAGATCGGCTTCGACGGCTACGCCGTCGGCGGCCTGAGCGTGGGGGAGGATCGCAGCGAGATGCTCTCCGGCCTCGATGCGTGCATGGATCTCCTCCCGCTCGATCAGCCGCGATATTTCATGGGTCTGGGCGACCCCATCGGCATCGTCGAGTCGGTCGCCCGGGGTGTCGACATGTTCGACTGCGTGTTGCCGACCCGGCTGGCCCGTCACGGCACGATTCTGACCGACGGCGGCCGCTACAACCTGACCCGTGCTGAGTTCGCCACGTCGACCGAACCGCTCGACCCGGCGTGGCCTGAAAGCCCTGCCGCCCGGTGGTCGAAGGGCTATCTGCGTCACCTTCTGCTCACCAAGGAGCCGACGGCGGCACGGATCATCACGCTTCACAACGTCGCCTGGCTCCTGCGTTTCATGGATCAGATGGCTGATGCGATCCGGTCGGGAACCTTCGAGGACTTCCGCCTCGGCGTCCATGACGTGTGGGGCGCCCGCTAGCCTCCTCCGGGTCCGTTCACGATCGTCAGGAATCTCATGGGCAGTCTGGTTTTTCTCGCACTCTTGCTCGGGGTCATGTACTTCATCCTCATCCGGCCGCATCAGCGCCAGATGAAGGAACAGCAGGCTCGTATCCGGTCGCTCGAGGCCGGCATGATCGTCGTCACGAACTCTGGCATTCACGGCGCCATCGCCGAGGTCGAGGACAAGGTCATCTGGCTCGAGGTCGCCCCGGAGATCGAATTGAAGATCTCCAAGGGTGCGGTCGCCGAGATCATCACCGACGAAGACGACGACGAAAATGACGACGAGGGCGCCGACGATCTCGCCGCAGGCGACGCCGACGCCTGAGCGACGTGCGCCGTCAGGTCACCTACGTCGTCGGGATCATTGCGATCTCGGTTGCGGGTCTCGTCTACACCTTCGCGTCGGGTAACGAGCCGCTGCTCGGCCTCGACCTGCAGGGCGGGGCATCCGTCGTGCTCGAACCCGAGCCGCTTCCCGACGGCCAGGAGATCACCGAGGAGACCCTTGACCAGGCGGTCGACATCATCCGAAATCGTGTCGACGGTCTCGGCGTCCGTGAGCCTGAGGTGACCCGCCAGGGCGAGACGATCCTCGTCCAGATCCCCGGCGTGGAGGATCAGCAGCGTGCGATCGACCTTGTCGGTCAGACCGCCGAGCTCCGTTTCCGACCGGTCCTCGGGCAGGCCACCTTCGACGACGAGGCCGCGTTCAACGCCGCCACCGCTGCGATCGCCGCCGGCGATCTCGACGGTGCTGCGCGGGCCGAGGCGCAGGCCATCGTTGATCGGTGGACCCTCACTCCCGATGCTGCCACCTCGGAGCCTTCGGTCCTGCAGGAGCGCAACAACCCGACCTTCCAGGGTCGAATCCGGATGGGTCCGGTGCCGACCGTGCTCGAGCCCGAGGTGCCCGGTCAGCGCCTGACCGGTGAGGCGCTGGAGAGCGCGGCCGCCCGCTTCAATGTGCAGCAGGGCTGGTCGGTTGCGCCGATCTTCAAGTCTGGTTCGCCCGGCATCGATGACTTCAACGTGATCGCCGCCGCCTGTAATACCTTCCAGGCTTCGTGTCCGGCCGGGCGGGTTGCCATCGAGATCGACGGGTTCGTCGAGTCGGCCCCGAGCGTCAACGCCGCCTACTTCGAGCGCGACCAGATCACGATCTCCGGCTCGTTCACCGAGGAGGAGGCCAAGGACCTCGCCCTGGCACTCAACTTCGGTGCCCTGCCGCTCGAACTCACCCCGCAGGAGAGCCGCATCGTCAGTTCCACCCTCGGTGAGGATGCCCTCGATGCCGGCGTGCTCGCCGGTCTCATCGGCGTGCTGCTCGTCTCGATCTATCTGATCGCCTATTACCGCTACCTCGGTGTCGTGGCGATCGTGTCGTTGCTGATCTCCGGGGCATTGCTGTGGACCATCGTCGCCTGGCTCGGCGCCTCGCAAGGACTTGCGCTCACGCTCGCCGGGGTCACGGGCCTGATCGTGTCGATCGGTGTGTCGGTCGACTCCAACGTCGTGTACTTCGAGCATCTGAAGGAGGATGTGAAGGGTGGTCGCACGGTTCGGTCGGCCGTCGAGCGGTCGTTCCCGATCGCCTACTCGACGATCGTGAAGGCCAATGTGGCGAGCCTGATCGCTGCTGTCGTGCTCTACACCCTCACCGTCGGCCAGGTTCGCGGCTTCGCCCTCTTCCTCGGGCTGGCGACGGTGCTCGATCTCGTCGCCACCTACTTCTTCATGGGCCCGGCGATCCGTATCCTCGCCAACCTCGAGATCGATCTCGCCCGGAAACCCAGCACGTACGGCATCCCGAAGGCGCGTGACGCCACCCCGGAGCCGGCGACGACCGGAGGTGCCTCGTGAAGACGCTCCGCATGCTCTTTCGCAACGAGCATCACTTCGACTTCCCGGCGATGTGGCGCAAGGCCCTCGTCGGCTCGGCTGTACTCGTTCTCGTCAGTGTCGGCGCGCTCGTGTTCCGTGGCCTCAACCTCGGGATCGAGTTCGAGGGCGGCACGGCGTGGGAAGTGACCGCTCCTGGCGTGTCTGTCGCTGACACTCGCGATGCCCTCGGCGGCACCGGCGCCGAAAGTGGCAAGATCCAGACCCTCGGTTCCGACGCGATCCGGGTCCGGGCCGACCTCGATACGCAGGAGGAGGTTGCCGCAGTGACGGCCGCCCTCGCCGAGCTTGCGTCGGTCGACGTCACCGATGTCAGCGTGACCACAGTTGGTCCGTCGTGGGGCGATCAGATCACGAGCAAGGCCCGCAATGCGCTTTTCTGGTTCTTCGTCATCGTGGCGGGCTACATCGCCGTGAGGCTCGAATGGAAGATGGCCGTGGGCGCACTCGTGGCCGTGGCCCACGACATCCTCATCTCGGTCGGTGTCTATGCGATCTTCCAGTTCGAGGTCACACCCGCGACCGTCATCGCGTTCCTGACGATCATGGGCTACTCGCTGTACGACACGATCGTGGTCTACGACAAGGTCCGTGATGTCGGTGGTCGGCTCACCGTCACCGGTCGCTACACCTACAGCGAGATGATGAACCAGTCGCTCAACCAGGTGTTGATGCGCTCGATCAACACCTCGATCACATCGGTGCTCCCGGTGTTGTCGATGCTGCTGATCGGCTCGGTCTTCCTCGGGGCGCTGACGCTGCAGGAGTTCGCCATCGCCTTGCTGATCGGCATCCTTGTCGGCACCTACTCGTCGATCTTCGTTGCTGCGTCCGTCGTGGCGTACATGAAAGAGCGCGAAGCCGAAAACCGGGCAGTCGCCGACAAGATCCGCGCACGCGAAGGCGAGACCGGCACCCGACGGGTGAGCGAGGACGATGTCGCCCTCGCCGGTATCCCGACGACCCGCGAGCGGCCGAGCAGCAGCGGGAGTCGCACCTCGAGCAGTCAGCGTCCTTCCCGGGGCCAGGCCGCGCAGCGAGGAGCGGCGGCGAAACGCACACAGTCGTCCGCTCGACCCGGTCAGCCGCCGAAGCCGCGGAAAAAGAAGAAGTCCTGAACCCGCTACGATCGGGTAATGGGACGACTGTCCGTCGCCGAACTCGCCGGCCTAGTCCGCGACATCCCCGACGTTCCCCAGCCTGGGATCGTCTTCAAGGACATCACGCCCCTGCTCGCCCATCCGCAGGGGCTTGCGTCGACCATCGAGGCGCTCGCCGATCCGTGGCATGACGCCGGAATCGACACTGTCGTCGGCATCGAAGCTCGAGGGTTCATCCTTGGTGCCGCCGTGGCCCACTCGCTCGGTGTCGGCTTCGTCCCGATCCGCAAGGCGGGCAAGCTTCCCGGCGCCACGATGGCCCAGCAGTACGACCTCGAATACGGCACCGACACGATCGAGATCCACGCCGACGCCGTCTCGCCCGGCGAGCATGTCCTTGTGCTCGACGATGTGCTCGCCACCGGCGGCACGGCAGCCGCGGCGGCCCTGCTTCTCCAACGACTCGGCGCGACCCTCGCCGGTCACTCGTTCCTGCTCGAACTGTCGTTCCTCGACGGGCGAGCCAAGCTCGGCGATGCTCGTATCGAGACGGTGATCGAGGTGGGTGGCTGATGTCGACCGTCACCCGAGTCCTGCCGTGGCGTCGTGCCGCCAACCGGCCGCCCTCCGCCGAGATCGCACCGCTGCTCGCCGAGTACGCCAAGCACCACCCGAAGGCCGAAACGACCATGATCGAGGCGGCGTTCGCGGTGGCCGAGGAGGCGCACCGCGGCCAGAACCGCAAGTCGGGCGAGCCGTACATCCGCCATCCGGTGGCGGTGGCCACCGTCGTTGCCCGTCAGGGTCTCGACGACATCTCCATCGCCGCCGCTCTGCTTCACGACGCCGTCGAGGACACGGTGGTCGGTCTCGAGGAACTCGAGCGGGAGTTCTCTGCAGAGCTCGCTGGCATCGTCGATGGGGTCACCAAGCTCGATCGGGTCCATTACGACTCCAAGGAAGAGCAGCAGGCCGCCACGATGCGCAAGATGATCGTGGCGATCGCTCAGGACATTCGGGTGCTGATCATCAAGCTCGCCGATCGTCTGCACAATCTGCAGACCATCGCTGGCATGCCGGCATTCAAACAGGAGCGCACCGCTCGCGAGACCCTCGAGGTCTACGCCCCGCTTGCGCACCGGCTCGGCATGCAGGAGATGAAGATGCAGCTGGAGGATCTCTCCTTCGCTGCGCTCCACACCCGCCGCTACGCCGAGATCGACCAGATGGTTCAGCTCCGCGCCCCGGAGCGTGATCTCTACCTCGCTCAGGTCGTCGGCGACGTGCAGGCTCGGCTCGCCGAACTCGGCATCCGTGCCGAGGTCGAGGGCCGTCCGAAGCACCTCTGGTCGATCTACGAGAAGATGGTCGTGAAGGGCCGTCCGTTCGACGAGATCTTCGACCTTGTCGCCATCCGAGTGATCTGTGACTCCGTGCGCGATTGCTACGGCGCACTCGGTTCGATCCACGCCACCTGGCGTCCGGTGCAGGGCCGGTTCAAGGACTACATCGCGATGCCGAAGTTCAACCTCTACCAGTCGTTGCACACGACCGTGGTGGGGCCTCAGGGCAAGTCGCTCGAAGTGCAGTTGCGCACCAGGGAGATGCACGCCCGCGCCGAGCATGGCGTGGCGGCCCACTGGGACTACAAGGAGGATTCGCCGGGTGGCGACCTCGCGTGGTTGAACCGCATCGTCGAGTGGCAGCAGGAGACATCCGACCCGTCGGAGTTCATGTCGAACCTGAAGTTCGATCTCGATCAGGACGAGGTCTTCGTCTTCACGCCGAAGGGCAAGGTCATCGAGTTGCCGGTCGGAGCGACGCCGATCGACTTCGCCTACACGATTCACACCGACGTCGGGCATCGCTGCGTTGGCGCCAAGGTCAACGGCCGTCTCGTATCGCTCGACACCCGACTCGAGTCGGGCGATTCGGTCGAGGTCTTCACCTCCAACGTCGAGGGTGCTGGTCCGAGCCGCGACTGGCTGAAGTTCGTCGCCAGCCGACGGGCGGCCAACAAGATCAAGCAGTGGTACATCCGGGAGCGTCGCGAGGACGCGATCGAGGAAGGTCGAGACGATCTCATCCAGGCGCTTCGCCGCGAGGGGCTCGCTGCTCGCCGCATCCTCAAAGAGCCGGTCTTTGCGTCGGTTCTCGAGGCGATGAACTACACCGACGAGGACCTGTTGTTCGCTGCCATCGGCGAAGGCCATGTCACCGCCCAGACGGTAGCTGAGCGACTTGGTCGCGAGCTGCGTGGCGAAGAGGAGACCGAGACCTTCGTCGAGGCCCAGCGACTGCCGTCGACCGTGAACCGTCGTTCGGGCGGCCGCCGCCGAGCCAACCAGTCGGCCGGTGTTCACGTCGAAGGCCTCGACGACATCATGATCCGTCTCTCTCGGTGCTGCTCGCCGGTGCCGCCCGACGAGATCATCGGCTTCGTCACCCGGGGCCGAGGCGTGTCGGTGCACCGCAGCGACTGTCTCAATGCCACGGAATTGTCCGAAGGACAGCCCGACCGCCTCATCGACGTCGAGTGGGACGCCGAGCACGTTGGCCGGTTCCCGACCACGATCGAGATCCTGGCGCTTGATCGGGCCGCGCTTCTGGTCGACGTCGCCAGGGTGCTCACCGATCACGGCCTCAATGTCACCGGTGTGAGCACGGAGACCGGCGACGACGCCGTGGCCAAGATGCAGTTCGAGTTCGAACTCGCCGATGTCAGCCAGCTCGATTCGTTGCTGTCATCGGTCTACGGGATCGAGTCGGTCTATGAGGCCTACCGGATCATGCCCGGCGCCGCCCGCTCCTGACATCGCCATCAGATTCCGGGTACCGGGACCTGGGAATGCATCGCGGACAGGAATACCCGCAGGGAGGGGAGGGGTGACCGGTAGCCTGACCCTTCGTGGCCGAGCCGTCCTTCAGAGCCCCCAAGGGCACGCGTGACATCTTGCCGCCCGAGTCGGGTCGTCGCCGGGCGCTGATCGACGCGTTCGCACAGCAGGCCGAGCTCGCAGGCTTCGGTGAGATCATGTCGCCGATCTTCGAAGACCTCGGCGTCTTCAAGCGACTGGGTGAGTCGACCGATGTCGTCACCAAGGAGATGTTCGATTTCTTCGACAAGGGTGATCCGCCGCAGCACCTTGCCCTCCGGCCAGAACTCACCGCATCGGTGTGCCGCGCCTTTGCCGAGCACCGGCCTACCCCGCCGTGGAAGGTCTGGTACGAGGGGCCCCAGTTCCGCTACGAGCAGCCCCAGGCCGGCCGCTACCGCCAGTTCGCCCAGGTCGGCATCGAGACCCTCGGCACCGATGACCCCCAAGCCGACGTCGATGCGATCGCGCTCGGCTGGCACTTCTATGAGTCGCTGGGCCTTCGCAAGATCACCTTGTTGCTGAACAGCCTCGGCGACCCGACCTGCCGTCCGGCGTATATGGATGCGCTGCGGACCTACCTCTCTGACAACGCAGCGTCACTGTCGCCGCAGAGCCAAGTCACGCTCGAACGCAACCCGCTGCGCGTGCTCGACTCCAAGCGGGCCGAAGATGCAGCGATCATCTCAGCCGCGCCGCTGATGGTCGATTTCCTCACCGACGACACGCGTGAACACTTCGAGACGGTCCGAGCCGGCCTCGATCAGCTGGGCATTCCGTATGAGCTGTCACCGCGCCTTGTGCGCGGCCTCGACTACTACACGCGAACCACGTTCGAGTTCGCTGCCGATGCCCTCGCCACCGCCCAGAATGCCGTTGGCGGCGGCGGCCGGTACGACGGTCTGGTCGAGGACCTTGGTGGTCCCGCTACCCCGGGCATCGGCTTCGCCCTGGGCGTCGACCGTATCCTCCTCGCTTGCGACGCCGAAGGTGTCTTCGCCACGCCCGAGCCGACGGTGAAGGTTTTCGTCGTCGACGTGACCGGCGGCAGCCACGCCCTCGGGGTGTGCGCCAGGCTCCGGAACGCCGGCATCGGCGCCGACCGTTCCTACGGTGGTCGCTCGATGAAGGCCCAGATGAAGGTCGCCGACCGTTCCGGCGCCCCGTTCGCCGCCATCATCGGCGAGGACGAGGTCGCCAACGGCGAGGTGACTCTCCGCGACCTTCGCGGCGATACCGGCCAGCAGCGGGTCGCGCTCACGGATCTCGCCGAGCACGTCGCCCGCCTCCTCTC
>Ga0208127_1001717_pt1 | contig 10718 bp, 10 predicted proteins | sample ETNtaG_6_FD_185751 | JGI IMG/M metagenome (GOLD analysis project Ga0208127, IMG submission 185751) | Marine microbial and viral communities from oxygen minimum zone, Eastern Pacific Ocean - ETNP201306SV45 (SPAdes) (version 2) | ecosystem: Environmental > Aquatic > Marine > Oceanic ...
ACATAGGCCACCTGACGAACCACAAATTTTTGTGTCGTTTTATACTCGTAAATCCACTTCGTCTTGAATGTTGTTTGTCGTACAGATACGCGGATTAGTGTCGTGTGTCTATATAACAACAAGAAAAGGTGGAAAATTATGCTCGGAGAACATGTTGGTTCTATGGCAGGTGCCTCACAAATGAAGGCACTTCCAGCGGTCAACGGTATGCCTGCTGCCGAAACCACAGCAACTACGGCGGGCACTTTGGCGGGTGTCGAAGTCCAAAGTATGGCCACGTATCAGGCAACAATGCGCGCCGATGGGTCTTGGCAGGGAGAATGCCCAAATTCAGGCATAGTCATGGCCGCAGATGGGGTTGCGACTTTCTCAGCTACTGGCGTTGGCTCACCAACTGAAGATGGTGGGTTTGCCTTCAAAGGCGTCGTTTATTTCAACGCTTCTGCCCCGTCCCTCAGCTCCCTCAATGGCGTAGCGGTTGTCTATGACTGGACTGTCGCAGCCGATGGACAGGCCACATGGGAATTATGGGAATGGAAATAGAGTAAGTCCCATAATCGGTTATCGAGAATGGGCCGCCCTTCGGGGCGGTCCATGTGTTTTTAAAACTGCTTGGCTAGCAGCATGATGATGAACAGTACGCCGAAACCAATAAGTAATAGATTGCCGGTCTTCATCGTTCCTCCGCTCTAGGAGCCCATCATCATTCCCATCATTTCTACTTGATCAACGAACGGCCCAGAATTTTCAATTTCGAAAAGTTGAGAAGCGGATAGCTCCGCAATTACTTTGAGGTTCGCTTCCATGCTTGGGTAGGTATTGATGTTGACCCATTTGCCGATAGCGGCCGAGTAACCGCTTGCGACTGTTTCAGTGCCTGCTGCTTCCAGAATCCCCATTTGTTTGGTGAAGAGTTCGTTCCATTCAGGGGATCCGAATTCAACTCCGTCCCACGCTCTGCCTGGTGTCCCTATTGAAAATGACGTGTAGCTCATTGTTGGTTCTAGCTTTCTGCTGTTCTTTGGTTACAGCTCAGAATGCACACACTAAGTCAAGCGGCGCTTGGGGATGTCTATTTTGCATCGTGTCGGCGTGAGTGGTGCTTTGCCTGTGTAAATGTGACCTGAGTTTTAGTGGTTTTCTTAAATCGGCTACTCGGAGCTTGCTAATTGCTTAACCTATAGTCGATGCTTTAACTGCAAGAGGTTCGGTTGAGCAGGGTTAGTAAGGGGACGAAATGGAATTTGATCTCGTTATTCGAAACGGAAGTGTCGTCGACGGAACTGGCAGTCCGGCTTTCGTTGGTGACGTAGCAATTTCCGACGGCAGAATTGTCCAAGTAGGGGCCGTTTCAGGGTCTGGGCGAAGAGAGATCGAAGCCGAAGGGCATCTGGTCACACCAGGGTTCGTTGATATCCACACTCACTTTGACGGTCAAGTGTGCTGGGACAAAGAAGTGACCCCTTCGTCGTGGCACGGGGTCACCACAATTGTGATGGGAAATTGTGGAGTGGGTTTCGCTCCGGTCCGACCGGGTACTGAAAATGAACTGGTCGAACTAATGGAAAGCGTCGAAGACATTCCCGGAACAGCGCTTCACGAAGGAATCCCTTGGGGTTGGGAATCTTTCGCTGAATATTTAGATGTGATCGACACTCCCTACGCAATCGACATAGCTGCTCAAGCGCCTCATGTGGCGATTCGCCACTTTGTAATGGGTGAACGTTGCTATGACGATGCAACTGCTGAAGATATGCAAGAAATGAGCCGAATTACTAGGGAGGCGCTAGAGGCAGGGGCTATTGGATTCAGCACTAGCCGTTTTTATGGGCATCGCGACAAGGCCGGGAATTTAGTTCCAGGCACCAACGCCAGTAGTGACGAAATGATTGCGATAGCGGACGCCTTCACTCATGTGGATCACGGTGCTATCGAAATTATTTCCGACCACCTAAAAAGTGAAGAAGAGCTGAGCTGGATCGAGCACATGGCAAGAACGACCGGACGGCCATTAACTACTTTGGTTACTCCCGAAACCGGCGAAGAGATATGGGAGCTCGCTGAGCGCCTCAAGTCCGAAGGTCTCGAGATCCGACCTCAAGCGGGCGCACGGTTGGCTTCAATACTGATGACCCTAGAGGGGACTGTGAATCCAATGAGGCAGTTCCCGTCCTACAGCGCGATTAGAGATCTAAGTATCGAAGAACAAAAGGAGGCTCTGAGGTCTGAAGACTTCCGGTCGCGAGTTATGGCCGATGAGCCAAAACTCGCTCGAGATCGAGATACCAACAAAATGATTTCCTCCTGGGACAGGATGTTTGTCTTGCCTGAGGACCTGTCCTATGAACCCGGTTACGAAGATTCCCTAGAGGGAAGAGCAGCTCGTGACGGCATTTCAGTACGCGAAGCACTCATGGACGCGATGGCTGACGGACGCCCAATCCTGTATCTCTTCGGTGACTACGACTACAGCGTTCAGCCTCAGTTCGATTTTATTTCTCGATCTCGTTCCGTTTTCGGATTGTCAGATGGTGGCGCGCACGTCGGAGTCCTGTGTGACGCAAGTGTGCCAACCTACATGCTTGCTTATGCCACTCGAGACCGGACAAAGGGACCTCAACTATCGCTTGAATTTGTTGTGCACAAAATGTCACAAGACACCGCTGGTGTATACGGGTTGACCGATCGGGGCGTCATCGCCGAGGGGTACAAAGCTGATATCAACGTCATCAACTATGACCAAGTTCGGTTACATGACCCAGAGATGGTCTTCGACCTGCCATCAGGTGGAAAGCGACTGATTCAAAAAGCCGATGGTTATGTTGCGACTATCTGTGGCGGAGTCGTGACTTATGAGAATGGAGTTCACACGGGTCAAATGCCAGGCCGATTGATTCGTGGTGGACAAACCGCAGCGAATTAGAACTATTGGCACTAAGCCCAGTAGCCCGATTTAGCTGGAGTGGATGACTCATTTCGGGCGAAGGGCAAACGATGTCGCGCTAGTAGTTGCAGAGTTGAGGCTGTTTAGATCCGTTGTATAAGCGGTCAGCCCAAATTAACGACTTACTTGCTAAGTCAGATTCCTCTACGGTCAACATAAAGTCAGCTGGACATAACCACTTTTCGGGACCCCGATCGCTTGCCTTTAGGGACATGTGCACATGCGCCCAATCGTCTTGGCCGTACAGGTATCCGAGAAATTGACCTTGAACAATTTGATCGCCTACTTGAATCGTCATGGATTCCATCATTTTTTGAGCAAGAAGTTTTTGTTCCGAGATTTTGGCTTGGTCTGCGGGACCCGCTGAGGGTTCGAGGCTGTAAGAGATAATCTCACCAGTTGGGGTTTGCCACGCCAAGTTGATTTGAAATGCCCCGTCAGGCTGTCTTTCATAGACATCCACAAACTTGACACGCCCGTCGGAGACGGCCTGAATCGCTACCTTTTCTTGGCCTGTGAAGTAGTCAATGCCATTGTGAAACTGAACTCCCAGTTGGTTTGTTTTAGTAGCGAAAGGTTGCACTCCCCAATAATCATCAATATCGACGAAAGGTGTAGACAAAAGGTTTAGTGGTTGTAGCGGATCTGAACTCTGGTCGCTCTGCGGTTGTTCAGGAGTGATGGTCTGCTGAGTTTGATCTGAAACGGTCGTCGTTTCGGGCGCAGAACTTGGTTGCTCCGTAATTTCGATCTCGGGTCTACTTTCGCCAGGCTCCTGAGTGGACTTCCCAGCGGTGCTGGTATTTGTGTCTTCGGATGCACAGGCCGAAAGCACGATAGTGAGAAGCAACAGGAGTGCAATGATTTTTTTGTAACTCACCTGTGGTCCTTTCTTTTATGGATCAGCAAGTTAGTAGCGGCACTAAACATCAGTAATCCACCTTCTGATCGTAAGCCTTCCGGCGGACCAAGGTCGCGGAAACTATAGACATATTCACCGCTCGCGTTCTTTGGAAACAAGCGACTGAGCTATTTCTCTGAGATCAGTTGCGTAGCCCGAGATTCTGTTTCCAGGGTCTCCCGTTGGGTAAATGGAGAGGTCCACGTCGTAAATCAACCCGAGCCAAATGAGTGTTCCCAGATCATGCAGAATGTTGTCTGGATGCCCTTGATCGTCTCTAAATACTGAAGAGCCTTTGCTTCCGACCAGCGCGGATACATCGCTAAGCGTTCCTGCTTCAAACTGATTTCGCAGTTCGATGGCAGCGGCACCATGAGGGATATTAATAAATTCTGTGTTGGGGTAACGCGACTCTAAATTTGCGATGATGGTGAGCCACAGTCTTTCGTGCAGCATGTTCCAAGTACTTGCAAAGGTTTTTGCGTCTGAATATTGCTCCGGCTGGGCGAGCCACGGCAAGGCAAGGCCAAATTTCGTTTCCGGGTTTTGTGCCAAAGCGTAATCAATCCACTTTGGAATGCCCCAATAGGAGGCAGGGTTACGAGGGTCGTCAGGGCAGCAAATCATGATGAGTAAATCGGTCTCGCCTTGATCAAGAATTGCCTGTATCTCCATTCTGGCTGTTTCATCACTCCATAGTCCCTCAGGGTTCCCGTTTGTGTTGCCGCCCCGAAGGACGATGCTCTGAGAGTGTCCAGCAATGTCAGAATGATCTGCAAAATCTTCTAGGCGTTCAGCAAATGGTTGGCCGAAGCTATGACCGATATACAGAGTGTTGTACCCGGATCCTGATTTAGGGGTGCCTAGATCTGTTTTCTGTTGAGCTTGTTTTGCGCTCTCTGCCTTTTCAGGGGTAGGCGCAAGCTTTCCAGTTACGACAATCAACCAAGCAACCTGCTTAGACGTGTCGACGCTAATAGATACATCTCCTTGGGGTAAATCGCCTGTTTGATGGTTACCCGTTCCGGCGCCGGCAGGTCGTTCGTAGACAACCCTCCTACCGTTAGCGTCGTCCACGGAAACCTTCAGCGGCCCGTTGTCTGAAGCGATGATAAGTGAATAGTCCTCGGCTAAGTGCAGGGACCCCAAGTCGGCAGAGCCCTGGCCTTGGAAAGATGTAGCTACCTGCTGCCCCTCAGTAAGAGTTTCGAGAGAGAAGGGCGACTCAAGGGTCGGCGCGCTAGCTGTTGTAGGTGCTTCTTGGGTGTCTGAGGCGATTGTCGTAGCGGTCTCTGTTGAAGTTTGCTTACTGTCTTGTGAGGCGCCGGCGCACGCAACAACGAACACGGAAAGCAAAACCAATACTGAAAGGTTCTTTATCCCTATAGTCATTTCACCCTTGGCAGAAACGCTGAAACTCAGCAACAGTGGGCGCCATGGTAGTCGCGCACGTGCGATCGATTTGGTTTCTCTTTTGGGTGGTACTTTTTGCGGCGTTGGCCCTGATAGTGGCCGCCCGAATCTTTTGGGTCCATAATTTCGTTTATTAGTTCATCTGTTATGTCGAAACTGAGTGAGGAAGTTGCAGTGTCACAAGCCGAAAATCAGTATTATGACGAATTCGGTTTCTACAGTCCGCAAGAACTTACGAGAGCGACACGTAGACAACCCGAAAAAGATTTTCACACAGGACCTGAGGTAGGCGAGGTTGTTCCATCAATCGTCCTTCCAGACCAGAGCGGACACCTCATTAACGTGGCGGAGTCCCTTGGGCCAAATGGGGGAGTGATTGTCTTCCATCGTTCTGCTTACTGGTGACCGCCGTGTATGACGCAGCTGGTCCAGCTGCAGGGCATCAAAGAACACCTTCAGGAAGCGGGATACTCAGTTTTCGCGATAAGTAATGACACCGTAGAAATTCTCGGCGAGTTCGCTTTGAAGCACGACATCAGCTTTCCTCTGTTATCTGATCGAGACTCGGCAGTTATCAGAGCATTCGGAATAATGAATCAGCTGATAAAACCCGACGAAGGCCAAAGTATGCGCTGGTATGGCATTCCGTATCCAGGCACTTATTACGTCGATGCAAACATGGTTGTCACCGACAAGGATTTTCATCAACATCATGCGCGCCGAGCGTCTGGATCGTCGGTACTGGCTCGAGCTCTTGGTCAAGAAATTGAAGCGCACTCCGAAGCCGAGAACGTTGACGTTTCAGGTCATATCAACGTAAGTGTCGGCCTCAGCGAGCCGGCCCTTCAGCTAGAGGTGGTATCCCACCTCCTCATCGATATTGAGATCCCTGAGGGTATGCACGCATACGCTTCTGGTGCGCCGGACCAATTTTCTCGTCTATCGGTTGAGGTAGAAGCTGACGGAATCCGAATTGGTGATGTGTCATGGCCAGCTAGCAAGCCGATGAAGACTTTGGGTATAGACGAAGAAGTACCGGTCTATAAAGGCAGAATCCGGGCATCTCTTCCAATAACCGTGACCTCTGATGTCATCCGGTTGGGTCATGAGATTCCTGAGAGCTTGCAAGTCTCGGTCGGAGTTAGTTTTCAGCTTTGTGACGAGCACGAGTGCTTTATGCCGGAGCGAATTGGAGCAACATTGAACTGCGCCCTAGACCGTCTGATCGAGCCGGAGGGGCTTTCGATTTACGCTGATCGGGTGGAAGCAATAGAGGCTGAAACTGGCAAGATGGTCCGCTAAAGGACTTCTAAGCGCTGTGCGAAAACCCATGAGGGAAAGTGTTTGGCGCACGAACTGTTCTTTTCGATCTAGCGAAGTTTCCTGACCAGCGTTGCTCCATTGGGCTTCAATATGCAGTTTGCTTAACTTCAGTCAATTCTAAAGCGTTTTTGGAGCTTGCCGGTATAAGCCGGTATGCCTAGAACTCTTCTCGAAGGCATCACGAAGACATCGGGTGTCGAACTGGTCCTAGGGTGTAAACAAATTCCGAGGGGGCCACATTGGAAGACATAACGGTTTACACAGCTGCGCAGATCCACACGATGGACCCAGGCCGACCTGAAGCTTCAGCCGTAGCAGTTTCGCAGGGACGGATTGTTTCTGTTGGTTCTATCGAGACGATGCAACCCTGGCTGCGGCGCTACCCGCACTCAATCGATGACCGGTACCAGGACAAAGTGATGATGCCTGGTTTCATCGATCCCCACACCCACCTCAGGTTGAGCGGTACCTATATGGGCCTCGAATATGTGGGACCGATAGACTCAGCTGCCCCCGATGGGATAAGGAAAGGCCTCCCAAGCAGAGACGCCGTTCTGAACCAGCTGCGAGCTTTAGCCGCCGAACATGATGACCCGAGTGTTCCTATTACGGCGTGGGGGTACGACCCGGCTAGCCAAGAAGGTCACTTGGATCGAGACATGCTCGACGAGATCAGTGACTCTGTTCCTATTTGGGTAATCGCTTACGCACCTCACATCGTTTATGCCAATACGCCCATGATTCAGATGATCGGAGTAGATGATGACTCGGTAGGTCATGGAATCGGGCGATATCCAGATGGTCGCCTCAACGGATGGTTTGTGGAAACGGAAGCGACCGCGCTTGCTACCCGACCGGTTGCTAGACAGGTCTATGGCCCTAACGCGGGTCGAGATGCTATTGATCGCATGGGGGCAGTCGCCAAAGGGGCCGGAGTTACCACCACCGCAGACTTAGTGTGGGGTATGGCTGATGGATTCGAACCTGAATGGAACGACCATGCAGCAGCAATCGCAGAAGGCACCTTTCCGCTGCGCATTTTCATGATTCCTTTCGAACCGAAACTTGTCAGAGAGTTTGGTTCAGACATGCTGCACTTCTTGGACACAAAGCGAGCGGAAGGCTCCGCGCGGCTCAACACGCATGGAGTCAAGTATGTAAATGACGGTTCGTACCCTTCGATGACTTTGGTTATGAACGAACCCGGTTATCTAGATGAAGATGGCGCACACACAGGAGAGATTCCCTGGGAACACATGGTGGAACGGATGCTGCCGTTTTGGAAAGCGGGGATCCAAATCCATTCTCATGCCAATGGCGACCGTACGCTGGATATGACGCTTGACACTCTCGAGGCGCTGCAACGAATCCATCCGAGGTTTGATCACCGATTTACGGTCGAACACTATTGTATTTCGTCGCCAGCGCAAGCTCGCCGGCTTGCAGCGCTGGGAGGTCAAGCATCAGTAAATATTTATTTTGTGCATTTCCGAGCTCAGCTACATAGTGAACATGGGTTTGGGCCTGACCGAAGTGAAGCGACTGCACGATTGGGATCTTTGCAACGTGCGGGCGCCCCATTTGCTCTTCACAGCGACTTCAATTTGGTAGTGACGCCACTGTCTCCTCTGTTAGCCGCGTGGTGTGCAGTGAACCGCTTAGGCGCCGACGGGGAAACCGTTATGGCGCCCGGTGAACGAATTTCTGTTGATAGTGCACTTCGCGCAATCACGATTGACGCTGCTTACATACTTAATCGCGATCATTGCTTAGGTTCCCTCGAAGTAGGAAAGCATGCCGACTTCACGATTTTGGATGACGACCCGTACGAAGTCGCAGCAGAACAGATCAAAGACATCACAGTTCACGACACGGTGCTCGATGGTGAATCAACCAATTGAATCTTCCTCAAACGGCCTCGACGCAGCTTGGGAAACTGTTCTCTCAACGCTGCGATCTGTGCGTCGACCTAAAGAACTGGATCCACCACTAGCTGCGCAACTTGATGTGATGCTACTGACCGGCTTTCTAGGGAGCGGAAAAACGACCCTTTTGCGTCACCTCCTAGAGAATGCGCAAGGCTTGCAGATAGCAGTAGTGGTTAATGACGTTGGGTCAGTGGAAGTAGATGCCCATTTAATCCGAGATATGACGAGTCAACAGATTTCTCTTTCTAACGGATGTGTATGTTGCGCCTTGTCAGACGACCTCTCTGAACAACTCAAACGAATACATGCTGAGCCATATGACGTCGTGGTTATAGAGGCAAGTGGGGTCTCTGACCCTGTCAACATAAGTCAAGTGATAGAGGGGATGCCCGAGTGTCGGTTAGACGGAATTGTCGCGGTTGTTGACCCTACTTCGTTAGAGACATACCTCAATAGGGTTGAGATCAGCCATCTGCTTAGTCGTCAAATCCAAACAGCACATCTAGTTCTTCTCTCCAAAGGTGACCTAATAAACGAATCGGATCAACAGAAGGCTGTCGATGCTGTTAGCGCTATTTCGCCGGGAAGCCGAATTATCCCGATCTCGGAAGGGCGAATTCAACCAAGTGTCGTCCTAAGCGCAGCGTTAAAAGGCATATCGCTGCTAAATAGCGACGAACAGGTGGACTTTCGATTCGTAACCAGCGTAATTAGTCCGGCAGGCCCATGGAACCCGGTTGAACTTGGGTGGTTGCTTGACCAGTCTGAACATCGCCTATTGCGGGGTAAAGGTTGGTTCGCAGACGGTAACGGCAACCTTCACCAACTGCAGATCGTAGGTCGGCGTTGGTCAATTGATGAATGGGTTGGAGATGCACCCACAGAACTCGTTCTGATTAGCTCAAACCCGGATGGATTAACTGAAGCAGAAGCGATGTTTCGTGAGTGCAACCTTGACGTCTAAGTGCTCGTCGGGCGTTCAACTTAAAGCTGGGGTTGGAAGTATCCACAAAGCTTCTGGCAATAGTCTTAGTCGTTAGAGCCGGGTTGGCCGGCTCTAGGCCACCTAGAAAGAAAACATAAATGATTTTTCATATCACTCATCATCACGATGAGAAGACCTGTCCAGCTCATGAGCCTGAGAAGGTCGCAGCAACCTTTGGACAAGTGCTGCCGTCATTAGCTGAGCAAGGAGTAACAGTCCATGGAGCGTGGGTAGACCCACCCGGACATGATTTCTTCTTTGTTGTGGAGTCCGACTCCTATGAAGCGATCGTCGAAGGTTTGTTCCCCGCAGTTCCAATGGGGACAGCACGAATTCAGCCTGTCGAGGATTTCCAAGCCAGAATGCAAAAAGTAGCTCAAGGCTGAAAAGCGACATAAAAACCTGACTTGAGACAACGGCCGCCCTCCAGGGCGGTCTTTGTTCGTTGTCAACGTAAGTGCAACGCTTTGTAGTGACGACACGCAAAGCTTTAAGTCAGAGGGCGCGCTAAATCTGATCGGAATAGGAGTCCGGTAGGGTCTACGAACTCGAAAAGGAATTGGTGCATATGTCCATGGGAAAGCAGCTGACCTCTACTGTCACTTCGGAATCTACGGTTCGTCTGGGTATCGAAGAATTCGAGATACCGACTCCCGAAGCTGACGAAGTACTTGTAGCAGTAGAGGCATCGCCGATAAATCCAAGTGACCTTGGGCTCCTATTAGCGGGGGCAGACGCGTCAACTGCCTCCCAAACAGAACAGGGTCTATTGCTGTCGCTCTCCGACGAAGCGGTAGAAGCTCTGTCGGGTCGATTGGACCAAGCCATGCCGGTTGGAAACGAAGGCGCCGGCATAGTTATCCAGGCGGGAAGCGGGGGAGAAGCCCAAGCACTCAGCGGAAAGGTTGTGGCAGCTCTAGCGGGGGGCATGTATGCCACCCATCGCATAGTGAAGGCACGTGACTGCTTGGTCCTAGAAGAGGGCACCAAAGCTATTGACGCCGCATCGTGTTTCGTGAACCCGCTCACCGCCTTAGGGATGACCGAAACTATGAGACTTGAAGGTCACTCAGCGCTCATCCACACCGCCGCAGCGTCGAACCTAGGGCAAATGCTTAACCGAATATGTATCGACGACGAAATCGCTTTAGTTAACATTGTGCGACGGGACGAACATGTGGAACTGCTCAAATCGCAAGGAGCTACACATGTCATCAACTCCAG
>Ga0208127_1001719_pt1 | contig 10712 bp, 10 predicted proteins | sample ETNtaG_6_FD_185751 | JGI IMG/M metagenome (GOLD analysis project Ga0208127, IMG submission 185751) | Marine microbial and viral communities from oxygen minimum zone, Eastern Pacific Ocean - ETNP201306SV45 (SPAdes) (version 2) | ecosystem: Environmental > Aquatic > Marine > Oceanic ...
GATTAGTGTCCTTGTTTAAACCTCAGTTCATGAAACCTTGGATTGAAGCTTATAAAAAAGGCGGTGTAAAAGAACTTTTAACTCAAAAAGGATGGAAAGTGATTGTTGCTTTTTTCCTTTTTTACCTCGTCAGAGATTCATTATTGTATATTATCATTCCTTGGGTTGGGTTTAAACATTTCAGTTCTTGTTTTTAGGTAAATGAAAAAAATATATTTTTCCTTTTTCATATTTCTTACACCATTTTATGGAGAAGATATTGAACCAAAGTATCTTTGTTCCCATGAAAAATCAGCTTCCAGATGGCAAACTCAAAATTCCACTTTGAACCAGAACCAAGAAAAAATTGATATAAAATTTTATGAGCTTAATTTGGATATTGATTTTAACTCGTCTAGAATACATGGTTCAGTAACTGTTAATGGAGTTATTGGAAACATTTATCCAGATTTCATTGAGTTAGATCTTTACGATAATATGACCGTTGATTCAATTTTACAAAATAACATACCAATATTGTATTTACATGAAAATGATATGTTAAAAATACCTCTATCAGATATCACCTTAGATGATGAAAATTTATTTTCCTTGACTATTTTTTATCAAGGTACTCCAGATCATTGTGGAGCAGGAGGATTTAAATTTGATGAACACCAAAATATAGGGCATGTATGGACTTTATCTGAGGCATATTGTGCTAGAAGTTGGTGGCCTTGCAAAGATGACCCCAGTGATAAAGCTGATTCAGTAAATATCATTATTTCAGTGCCTTTAGAACCAGCCTATATTGTAGCATCTAATGGCCTTCTAAGCAGTACAACAATAAATAATAATAAAAAAACATACTTTTGGAAAGAAAGGTATCCTATAACTACATATTTAGTATCATTAGCAATTTATCCCTATACAAAATGGGTTGATCAGTATGTGTCACCAATTTCTAGTGATACTATGCTAATAGAGCACTACGTGTTTCCTGATAGGTATGAGGCATCTTACCCAAATTATTCATTAACAAAAGATATGCTTAGTTTTTTTTCTGAATTATTTGGCGAATATCCATTCATATCTGAAAAATATGGGCATGCAGATTTTACGTGGGGTGGTGGTATGGAACATCAAACCTTAAGTAGTATGGGATCCTTTTCACAAAATTTAATGGTACATGAACTCGGTCATAGTTGGTGGGGTAACTTAATCACTTGCAAGACATTTAATGACATTTGGTTAAATGAGGGTTTTGCACGTTATTGCCAAGCACTTTGGGCTGAGCATATGTATGGTAGAGAGGCTTACTTTGATTTTATGAACAATCACGCTTATTACGGTGCAGGGACAATATATGTTGAAAATCCATCATCAAATTCTCAAATCTTTAGCGCTGGACTTTCCTATAATAAAGCTTCTTGGGTGTTGCACATGCTTAGACATAAAGTTGGCGAAACTATGTTTTTTGATATCTTAAAAAGCTATGCTTCAAATGATTCGCTTTCATACAATGCAGCTTCTACATCAGACTTTCAAAAAGTGTGTGAAGATATATCAGGCTTAGACTTTGAACAATTTTTCCAACAGTGGATTTATGGCGAAAAGTATCCTAAATATGAGTTGTCATGGTGGCATGAGGGAAATGGAATTTATAATGTAAAAATTGATCAGGTTCAGTCGTATAACTTTTTTTCAATGCCAATAGATTTAAAATTTTCCGGAAGTGCCGGCCCAATGTTGGTTGATACGACAATAGTTATTGAAAATAATAACTTTAGTCAATTATATGAGTTCTCTGGATTTAATTTTCTAGTAGAAAATGTTATGTTAGATCCTGAAAATTGGATTTTAAAAGAGGCTACTTACTCAGTTAATGAAATTGATAATATTTTACCAGATAGAGTTGAAGTAGAAAAAGCATTTCCAAACCCATTTAATTCAAAGGTGAAATTAAGTTTTTATATAAATCCTCAATTTGGTGATACTCATGTAAACGTAAATATTTTTGATTTAAGAGGAAAGATAGTTGAGAGTTTAATAGATAATGAATTTATCCCAGGCTATCATACTACGTTTTGGAACGCAAATGGAAAATCTAGTGGTGTATACTTTATTCAATTAGCTACAGATAATTATATTGATTCTCAAAAAATTCTATTTTTAAAATAATTTATAACTTTATAATGGACAGTATACGTATTAATGATTTAAAAATCCCAGCTAGGCACGGGGTATATGATTTTGAAAAATCGAAAGATGGTATATTCGAAATTGATTTAGAACTATTCTGCAATTTAAAGGGAGCAGGAATATCTGATCGTCTTGGAGATACGCTGGACTATCAGGAAATAATTTCTTTCACAATTGAAGAGTTTACTAAAAAGCGTTATAAGTTAGTTGAAGCTGTTGCTGAGTCAGTCTGTAGAAGATTGTTAAAGGAGTTTCAAATTGAAAAAGTAGTAATACGAGTTCGAAAACCGCATGCGCCTATTAAAGCTGATTTTAAAAATGTAGAGGTTGAGCTGACTAGAGTAAAAAAATGAAGAGTAGCAGAGTATATTTATCTATTGGCTCGAATATTGGAGATAGAGAATCAAATATTGCTCAAGCAATATCAGCTCTTGAAGTTTCTGAAAAAAATTATAATTTAGATTCTGCATCTTTTTATCTTACTGAGCCACTATACAACCAAAATCAAGAGTTTTTTATTAACACCGTTGTGGGGCTGGATACATACTTAAAGCCATTTGAGTTTTTAGATCATATTCAGGATATTGAACGTATGTTAGGTCGTAAAAAATCTATTGAAAAAAATATGCCAAGAACTATTGATATTGATATTCTTGTTCATGGTTCCGCTATTATGGAAACAAAAGAATTGATAATCCCACATCCCGGTTTAATAAATAGAAAATTTGTATTAATTCCATTTGATGAGATTGCTACTGATTTTAAGATACCACATATAAATTTGACCGTTAATGAACTTCTTGGACGATGTGCTGATAGATCAATGGTCAGATTATATGAATTAGAAAATAAAGCATGAGAAATTTATACTACATAGCCATAGAGGGTCCTATTGGCGTTGGAAAAACCAGCTTAGCTCAATTATTATCTAAAGAATTGGGTGCAAGATTAGTTTTAGAGGACTTTGAAGATAATCCATTTCTACCAGATTTTTATAATGATCCTGAAAGATTCGGTTTCCAAACACAGTTATTTTTTCTTCTGCAAAGGTACAGGCAGCAGCAAGATCTTCGGCAGGTAGATATGTTTCAAAAACTTTTAATAACTGATTACATGTTTGTCAAAGACCGTTTATTTGCCTCTCTTAATTTAGGTGATAAAGAAATGCAGCTCTATGATACTGTCGCTAGTTTATTAGAGCGAAATATTATAAGGCCTGATATTGTTATTTATCTTCAAGCCGATACTGATGTGCTGATGAAAAACATCGAAAAGCGTGGTCGAAATATGGAAAAGAATGTTACCTGGGAATATATTGATGCTCTAAATCAAGTTTATACGGAATACTTTTTTAGGTACCAAGATACACCACTGGTTATTATAAATACGAATAATATAGACTTTGTTGAAAATGAGAATGATTTAAAAGAGGTCATAGATTACATTCGTCAACCTGTTTCTGGGACAAAGTTTTTTAATCCTGTAACAGAATTTTAAAATATGAAATTAATCATATTGCTTTTTCTTGGATACTCTGTATACAAGATAGTCCATTTTTTGCTTCCAATCTTTAAAATGAAATCAAAATTAAACCAGCAAGAAACAAAAGCAGATTTCAGGCGCAAGGTCAGTAATATGGATATTCAAGATGCTGAGTATGAAGATTTATGAAATTTAAAAAGCATATATTTATTTGTACAAATGATAGAGGTGAAGAGAGTGCAAGAAAAAGTTGTGGCTCTTGCGGTGGTATGGATCTAAGAAAAGAGCTTGTTAAGATGATTAATGATAATGGTTTGAAAGGTAAAGTAAGAGCTAACAAGTCAGGTTGTCTAGATGTTTGTGAGCATGGCCCTGCTATAGTAATTTATCCAGAAGGTCATTGGTACCTAGGTGTTGAGAAAAAGGATTTAAAAAGAATTTTTGATACTTCTATTCTTAGCAATAAACCAGCACTTGAATTAATTGCCGATGATAGTCAATTAAAGAATAATTAATCATGATAAGGTTTCTATTTCTTTTATTAATTAGTTTGAATTTTACCATTGCATCATCAAATAAAAGATACGGTGCTGGCTTAGATATTGGTTCCAAAGGGTCAGGTATTTTTTTCAATTATTTATCTGGAAATGTTGAGAAAAATTTCGATCTTGTAGGTGAAATTAGATACTTCGATATAAAAGGGGATACGGAAAGTATCGTCTATGATTATTGGACAAATCAATATGTAACAATAAGCGGTCAAAATTTATTATTTATACCCATGCTCGTTGGATTTAATTACCATCCTTTTGCAGGGAAAATAGCTAATAATTTTTCTCCATTTATAACTTTCCGAGGTGGTTTAAATTTTTCTATTGATGGCAAAGAGGGAAATGGTAGTTACAAAGAAACATGGAGAAAAGCAGATACTCAGTGGTCAACTGCGGGGTTTATAGGAGGCGGAATAGAATTTAGATGGTATAACCAAAGTTCAATTGCTCTACATATTGGCTCTGATATAATTAAGTTAAAGAAAAAAGCAGATCAAAAAACAAATTATAGCGGTTTACTAATTCACATATCTTTTAATCGATTTATTAAAGACTAACAGTTTCTTAACTGGACCATTCTCTTCGTGTAAATAACTAGTAAAATTGCTAGATTTAATTATAATTATTTAGACTTATATAGTGTATATCTCGGAATTAAAAATGCACGGCTTTAAATCTTTTGCAAAAAAAGAAGTTTTAAAGCTTAGTGAGGGTGTGACCACAGTTGTTGGCCCAAATGGTTGTGGTAAAACGAATATTGTAGATGCAATAAGATGGGTATTAGGTGAGCAAAAGTCTACAGTGCTTCGAGGCGGGAAAATGGAAGATGTCATCTTTAATGGTGCTGAAAATATGAAGCCATTGAGTGTTTGCGATGTTACCCTAACAGTTCATAATAACAAAGGCAAGCTGCCAATCGAATACAATGATATTGAAATTGGTCGCAGGGTGTACAGGAACGGAGAAAGTGAATATAGTCTTAATAAAACTCCTTGTAGATTAAAAGATATTAATGATTTGTTTGTTGATACGGGAATGGGTTCAGATGCCTACAGTGTCATAGAATTAAAAATGATTGAGCAGATTCTATCTGAAAATGGTGACGACAGAAGGAGAATGTTTGAAGAGGCATCTGGTATTAACAAATATAGAAAGCAGCGAAAATCTACTCTTAGAAAATTTGATGCTACTAGGTTTGACCTTGAACGAATAAATGATGTTATATCAGAAGTGGAACAGAAAGTTCATGGACTAGAGTTGCAATTAAAAAGATTTAAAAGGCATGAAAAACTAACTGAACAATTAAGAGAGACAGATATCGCGCTTGCTTTTCTAAGGGTTGACAAATATCGTGGAATAATGCTTCCGCTTCAAGATGAAATTAAAGAATATAATCATTTGAGAAACTCCAAGACTGATCAGTCCTCGAAGCATGAAGAAGAACTGGAGAAAAATAGAGAAGTTTATAAAAAGCAGGAAGAAGAGCTTAATATATTGCAAGGCAACTTATTAGAGTTAACTGAGAGCCAGCAAGACATTAGACAGAATATTTTGATCTGGACTGAAAAAGGTAGGTCATCTTTGTTATCAATTGAAAGAGGGCAAAGTAATTACAAATCAAATGAGGATCGTATAGAAATACTAATAAAAGATGGCAGCACTTTTTTAAAAGAAAGTGAGTCATTGCAGAGTGATCTTGATAAGTCCTTAACTCTGTATAAAAGTGAAAAAGAGAGTTTAGAAAAAATTGAGATAGAATATCATAAAGAGCTCAAGCATCTTGATCAAATTCAAAATGAAAGATGGAATCATCAGAAAAAAATGGTTTCAAACCGCTCAATCTATGATAGAACATTAAGTTTAATCGATGATAAAACTGAAGCTAATAATACTTTAATTGAAAAATTGTCTTTAGAAAAAGATAAGTCTGAAGATATAAGGGGAATAATAACTTCATTAGAAAAAAAGCAATCAGCCCTTGAAAAAAATCTTTCTGGTGAAAAAAAGATTGCGAATAAACTTCAGCTACAGCTTGAACAAAAAATCATCAAGCAGCAAGACATAATTAAAGACTACAACAGTTTAATTGTAAAGACCGAGTCGTTAAATGATCAGGCTAAGTTTTATAGCGAACTTATAGAATCAAATGAGGGTTTTCCTGAGGGTACCCAATATGTACTTGAAAATCCTAAAGTTTTTTCAAATGTGCTTGGTACCGTGGCAGATGTATTTAGTGTAGAGGATAAGTACAGGGATGCTTTAGAAAATGGATTAGGTGAGTTATCTCATTGTCTTATATCAAAAGATAAAAAAACTGGGTTGCAAACTTTAGAAAAAGCAACAGAAGCCAACGCTGGTGATTTAACAATTATACCATTCAAAGAAGCCATAGAATTAAAGGTGAAGCTTGACCCGGTTCCTAAAACTTCAAATATTATAGCAAGAGCATCAGAAATTGTAAATACAAGCAAAAGGCTGAGACCGTTAGCAGATTATATTTTGGGCGATTTAATAATTGTTGAAGATATACAACAAGCTGCAAAGGATAAAAAACTTGAAAGTTGGAGACTAGTTGATCTTAAAGGGTCTTACACTGGAAAAGATCTCATTATAAAAAGTAGACAAATTTCAGAGCATGGAAATTTATTAGGCCGAAAAAGCAAGCTTGAAATGTTATCTAAACAAATAAATAAATCTAAAATAAAAGAAGAGGAAATTTTAAAAGCGCAATCATCTATTGAAGTTGAAATAGAGAGTTTGAATGAAAAGCTGGCAGAAAATAAAAATTCTGTCCGGTCAGTTGAAGACCAATTAAATGATCTAGAGTCGAATCTAATGAGGAACCATTTAAATCAAACCCAGTGTTTAGATAATATCAAAATCATTAAGAAAGATATTACTGATACGGAGCAAATCATAAATGATTCAAAAATTGCAGTTAAAAAAATAGAGCCAGATATTGAAAAAGCCGAAAAGATCTTATCTTCATTTCAAGAAAAGATAAATGAAGCTAATCAAAGTGTGGTAAGTGCTGGAAAAAAAAGAGATGCACAGCAACAGATTTTGCAAGATGCTAGGGTTGAAATGGTTAATGTTGAATCAAAAAGAGATAATCTAATTTATAAATCAAACTCTGCAAATGAACAAGTTGAGGCAATAAAGCAGAATCAAGTTATTATTCTAGACGAAGAAAAAAACTTAAAAGCATTAAAAAAAGATCTAGATCAAAAAATAAAAAATGGAGAAAAAGAACTAAATAAGATAAATGCTGAATTGCAGAAACAAAGATCAATTATTGATTTGAAAAAGTCGGTTTTTAGAGAAACCTATAATATGATTGATCAAATTCAAACTAAAATTAAACTAGAGCAAAAAGATCGTGAATCAATTTTAGAAAATTTAAAATCATCAGAATTCAAACTTAATGATTTGAAGCAAAAAATTGAGATTGTTTTTCAACAAATTAAAGAAAGGTACAATACTTCTGTTCCAGATAAGTTAATCGTAGATGATTCTGAAGATGAATTAGCATATCAAGTAGAAAAAATACAACGAAGCTTGGAAAATATTGGCCCAGTCAATATGGCTGTTCAAGATGAATATAATGAAGATAACGAGCGCCTAAATCATTTACGCAAACAGCGTGATGATTTAGTTGAATCTGAAGAAAATTTACGTGAGACTATTCAAAAAATTGATCGAATCGCAAGGAAAAAATTTCAAGAAACATTTAAGCACATTAGTAAAAATTACGAAAAGTTATTCAACCTATTTTTTGAGGGTGGGTATGGTAATCTTAGATTAGTAGGTGACCCTGATCCATTGGAGGCCGATATTGTTATCGATGCTCAACCTCCTGGCAAAAGAAATACGTCACTTAGGCTATTATCTAGCGGAGAAAAAGCATTGACTGCGATTTCCCTTCTTTTTGCTATTTATCAAGTTAAACCTAGTCCTTATTGCATTTTAGATGAGGTAGATGCGCCCTTAGATGATGTAAATATTCATAAATTCACTAAAGTCCTGAAACAATTTGCGGATGAGACGCAGTTTATCATTGTAACGCACAATAAACTTACCATGGAGATAGCAAATCACATGTATGGAGTAACTCAAGAAAAGAAAGGAGTTTCGAAACTAGTTTCAGTTAGTTTCGACTAATATGAGCACTGATTGGATAAAAAATAACTTAGAAGTTTACCTTCCTCCAATTGTTATTATAGTTATTGGTATAGTACTTGGTCTTATTTTTAAAAGGTATATTCATTCAAGATTAAAGTTAGTAGCAAAAAAATCTGATTGGGCTGGGGACGATGCAGTACTTGATGCGATCGAACCGCATATTGTTGTTTGGTTTTTCCTTGGGTCTCTTTCCATTGCTGCCTCAAATATTGAATCAACCAGTGTTTCCAACACGTTTGTAAAAAATATTTTAAATGAGTACGTATCCCAATTTTTAATCATAGTTCTTATCGGATCAATTACACTTGCTGTTGGAAAGTTGGCAGTTAGTTTATTTAATCTATGGGCAAAAGATCAAGAAAAGGGGTTTCCCTCTACAACAATGTTTACAAATTTCGTTCGCATTGCGATCTATGTTATTGGTGTCTTGATTATTTTAGATTCTTTAAATATCTCTATTGCTCCAATGATTACTGCTTTGGGAGTAGGAGGTTTAGCGGTATCATTAGCGTTAAAAGATACATTGTCTGATGTTTTTGCAGGTTTACATATATTGTTAAGTAAAAAAGTTCAGGTTGGTGATTTTGTTCAAATAGATACTGGTGATATGGGCTATGTTCAAAATATCTCCTGGAGAAATACAACAATAATGGAGAGAACAAATAATATAATTCATATTCCTAATACGAGGTTATCATCAGCAATTATTAAAAATTTTGATAGTGGAGACCCAAGCTTTTCTATCAAGATACCTGTTGGTGTTGGTTATGGCTCTGACCTTGAAAAAGTAGAAAAAGTGACTCAAGAGGTCATTGATGAAATACAAAACTCATTAGAGGAAACTAATAAAAATTATCAGCCAGCCATGCGATTTCAGAACTTTGGGGAGTCTAGTATTAATCTTATGGTTTATTTTAGAGGGAATAGATATGGAGACCAAAACCCCATAATTAATTCTTTCATAAAACTTTTGCATAAAAAATATGCAGAAGCTGGAATAGAAATACCTTTTCCGATGAGGACCATAATTCATAAAAATGAAAAGCAATGAAAGGTTATATAATTATAGCCTCTTTATTTGCTGCTTTGGCAATATTATTTGGTGCTTTTGGTTCTCATGCGTTAAAAGAACGTCTTAGTGCCCAAAGCCTTGAGGTGTATGATATAGCTACTAGATATTTAATGTTCCATGCACTTGGTATATTTTTAATAGCTCTTCTAGGATTTCAACTACCTAAAGAATCCTTAGAAATACCTGTTATAATGATGATTGTTGGTACTTCTATTTTTTCAGGCAGCTTGTATTTAATAGCAATGCTTGATTTTAAAAAATTAGGTATGGTAACCCCAATTGGTGGACTACTATTAATTGTTAGTTGGTTGTTGTTAGCCTATAATACATACAAAACAGTATAAGACATTTTTGAAAGGTGTTAGTCAAAGGCATTTAAGTTTATTTGCAGCCATGTCTCTTGTTGTTTCAAGTATGATTGGGACAGGTGTTTTTACTAGTCTCGGATATCAATTAAATGATATTCAATCTGGATTTTCAATTTTAATGTTATGGCTCACTGGCGGAGTTATTTCTTTATTTGGTGCGTTGTGTTACAGTGAATTAGGGGCAGCATTACCTAAGTCAGGTGGTGAGTATCATTTGCTCTCTCGAATCTTGCACCCTTCAATTGGTTTATCTGCGGGCATAGTATCCGCAACAGTTGGTTTTTCTGCACCTGCGGTTATAGCAGCAATTGCATTGGCAAATTATTTGAAACCAGTTTTCCCGATCATCAATGAAAAATTTTTTGCAATCATTGTTATATTGGCTATAAACGCCATTCATGCATTCAGTCTTAGATTCGGAAAATTTTTTCAGACTTGGTCTACATCATTTAAACTTTTTGTAATGTTCTTATTTATTTTTGCTGGTATTTTTTCTTTTGATAATCAGAATATTTCATTTCTTCCAAATTTATCCGATTTGGATATATTGTTCAGCCCAGAGTTTGCTGTTAATCTTGTATGGGTTTCATATGCATATGCAGGTTGGAATTCTAGTATATATGTTGTCGGAGAAATTCAGAAACCAGGCAAAAATATTTTCAGATCAATCTTGATTGGCACAACCGTGGTCACATTTTTATACGTACTTTTAAATTATGTATTTCTCATTGTGTCCCCAATCAGTGATTTGAAAGGTGAAATTGAGGTAGGTTACATTTCAGGATTAAGTTTATTTGGAGCTAAATATGCAGGTTACATATCACTTTTGATTGGGCTATTATTACTTTCAACTGTTAGCAGTTACATCTATGTAGG
>Ga0208127_1001722_pt1 | contig 10705 bp, 9 predicted proteins | sample ETNtaG_6_FD_185751 | JGI IMG/M metagenome (GOLD analysis project Ga0208127, IMG submission 185751) | Marine microbial and viral communities from oxygen minimum zone, Eastern Pacific Ocean - ETNP201306SV45 (SPAdes) (version 2) | ecosystem: Environmental > Aquatic > Marine > Oceanic ...
CTTTGAAAGGACATATAGAGAATCAGTTCATAGATGGAATGAGTTGGGATAATATGGAAGATTGGGATTTAGATCATATCTATCCATTGTCTTGGTGTTCTACGATAAATGAATTAGAGATTTATGCACATTACTCAAATCTTCAACCTCTGTGGAGAAAAGACAATCAAGATAAGAGTGATAAGTTTATTGGAAAATAAAAATTAAGAGTTAATATAAAACTGCCAAATAACTGCCAATTATTTAATTACATTTGAAGTAAGTTCTGCGTAAAGAAAAACCCCTCTCAATAGAGAAGGGTTTGAAAATTAATGTGTGATGTAGCGGTTACTACCTGCTCCCCCTCAAGGACTCGAACCTTGGACCCTCTGATTAACAGTCAGATGCTCTAACCAACTGAGCTAAGGAGGAAAATGTGGGCAAATATAATTTTTATTTTACTCGTATCAAATGCATATATAGAAAATAATATTCCCTTGCTTAAGACAGTATAAAACGATATATGTCATTGCCATTGGCAAAAACAAACAAGCCCAATAATAAAATGATTCCTATCATCTGAGCATACTCCAATACTTTTTGGTGTGGCTTACGCCCGGTAAGCATTTCATAGGTTAAAAATACAACATGACCACCATCCAAAGCAGGAATAGGTAAGACATTCATAAATGCCAAAATAATAGATATTAAGGCCGTGCGTTCCCAAAAAACACGCCAGTTCCACTTGGCAGGAAAAAGACTGCCAATAGTACCAAAACCTCCCAGCTGACTTGCTCCTTTTTTTGTGAAAATAAACTTAAATCCAGCTATATAATCAAACAAAGTCCAGTAGCCATAATTAAAACCTTCTACAATACTTTCAGTAGCACCATATTTTTGTGTAATGGACTTCGCGCGCGTGTCTTTAAAATAAAAACCTATCTTAGAACCTATAGGTGCAGTGATTTCTACGTCTTTTAGTTCCCCTTCTCGAACAATCTGTATTACCAATGCGTCTTCTTTGCGCTGTTCTATAGCATTTTGTACTTGAGTGGTTGGTGTAGTTGCTGGATTCCATGAATAAATTTCCGAACCATTTATTCCAACAATTTGATCATTAGCTAACAATCCTGCGGCTTCAGCTACTGAACCAACATTTACCTTCTCAATTATGGCTGGCATATTTGGAATAAAAGGCAACATTTCTCCAGAGGCAAACAGCTCCTTCCCAAAATCTTCTGGAATCGTAATATATGCATTGGTGCCATTAGCTTGGGTCACCTCAACTTGAGAAGCATCTCGCAAAAGCAACCAAGGATTAATTTCCATCAGTCCATCTAAAGGTTCGCCGTCCACAGAAACAACCTTATCGCCAAGATTAAAACCTAATGCCTCAACTTTTGGTGATGGTGCCAATCCATAGGTAGAATCATCACTGCTGATAACTCTCTTGCCCCAAATAAACATAATCATCATATAAATCAAAAAGCCGAGTACCAAGTTAACAGTAACCCCACCCAACATAATGATTAGTCGTTGCCATGTTGGTTTGGCACGAAACTCCCAAGGCTGGGCTGGTTTGGACATTTGCTCAGTGTCCATGCTTTCGTCTATCATCCCTGATATTTTTACATAACCACCAAGTGGAAGCCAACCTATACCGTATACGGTTTCGCCTACCTTCTTTTTAAAAAGTGAAAACTTAACGTCAAAAAACAGATAAAATTTTTCAACTCGTGTCTTAAATAATTTTGCCGGAATAAAATGTCCTAATTCGTGTAATACTATCAGCAGGGATAAACTTAAAATCAACTGACCGCCTTTTATAAGGAAAAGCTCCATGGAAAAAATTTAGTGAACAAATGTAAGGGATTTGAACGAGCTATAAAACGTATAGATTGTATCTTTGACATATGGAGTTAGGACGTTTTTTTTCAAAGTTCAAAAAACTGGCCTGGGTGTTGTTGGGCTTATCCATCTTAATAGTGGGAATGTTTTATACAGCACTAAAGCCTAAACAAGTATTGCCGGTATACCAACCCGCAATGGTTGACCCCGAATTGGTTGACGAAAGCATACAATATGTAAAGAAGTACCACACCATTTCTCCCTTTTCTATGACCAATCAAAACGGGGAAACAATAACAGAGCAAGATTATGAAAGTGCTGTATACGTAGCAGATTTTTTCTTTACAACCTGCCCAAGTATATGCCCTATTATGACCAAAAACATGTATGCGCTGCAGCAAAAACTCAGTCCTTATCCAGATGTTAAATTGCTTTCTTTTAGTGTAACTCCTGAAATAGACTCTGTAGCGCAACTCAAACGCTATGCCATTGAAAACAAAGTAGATGATAAGCGCTGGAATCTAGTGACTGGAAACAAAAGAGAAATCTATGAGTTAGCGCGCAAATCTTATTTAGTGGTAAAAGACAATGGCGACGGCGGTCCTCATGATATGATTCACACTGAAAATTTTGTTCTTGTAGACGCCAAAAAACGGATTAGAGGTTACTATGATGGCACTAAGCTTTCTTCAATAGAATCAATTATTAACGACATTAATATTTTAGCAAATGAAAAATAAAAAAAGACTTGTCAAATGTGCAATTATAGCATGTTTGTTGGTTACAAGTACTATTAATTCTCAAGAGCTCATAATTGGAGAGGAAAGGCTTGAGCAGGGTATTGTGATGATTTTTGAAGGTGCTATAAAAGACCATATTGAGCCAACTAATAGACACCTTGGTGTAGCAGACACAAATGTACATTTAGAAGCTAGAGTAAATTGGGATGTTACAAATATTCCAAACGGTACTCCTGCTGGAGGTTTTGTCCCATACCTGCATATTTCAGCAAAAGTAACCAATACCAGAACTGGACAAACAAGCTTCGTTGATTTGGTGCCCCATATAAATTTAATTGACAACTTTCACTATGCCAGAAACATTTCGCTACCGGGTGATAATGCAGATTTATATAATGTAGCTTTTAAAATAATGCCTCCCACATTTATTGATTTGTCATTTCACAAAGACTGGGTACAAACCTATGGGGCCTATTTAATTAAAGAAGTGGTTTTTAATTATAAAAATGTCAGTTTTAATGAAATTGCAAATGCCAATAGAAAATAATGTTAACCTCCAAGGGCAACATCCAATATCATCATAACCACAAACCCTCCAATAAACCCTAATGTTGCAATATCTGTGTATTTGTCCTGTTGGGTTTCTGGAATCACCTCCTCGACAACCACAAAAATCATGGCGCCAGCTGCAAAAGCAAGTGCGTAAGGTAAAATAGGAGTGAAAAAAGTAACTGCTAAAGCTCCTATTACAGCAGCAATAGGCTCAACAATAGCAGAAGCCTGCCCATAAAAAAAACTTTTTCGTCTGCTTAGACCCAAGCGACGCATGGGCATTGAAACAGCAATTCCTTCTGGAAAGTTTTGTATACCAATACCAATAGCCAAAACCACAGCGCCAGCAATAGATGCCTCAGGTAGTCCAGCTGCAACACCACCAAACAATACCCCCACGGCTAAGCCCTCCGGTATATTGTGAAGTGTGATGGCTAAAACCATAAGGGTGGTGCGGTGCCAAGGGGTTTTAATACCCTCTGACTCTTTAAAGTTGATGTGTAAGTGCGGCAAAACTTTGTCCAATCCAAAAATAAATAAAGCCCCAAGTGTAAATCCAACAGCAGCAGGTATGACCTTTACAAAACCATCGCCAGGGCTCATGTCAATACCAGGAGCCAATAAACTCCAAAAACTAGCTGCTACCATAACCCCTCCTGTGAATCCTAGCATGCCATCAAGAACGGCGCGGTTCATTCCTTTAAAGAAAAAAACAAATGATGCGCCTAACGCAGTAAGACCCCAAGTGAAAAGGGTAGCGTAGAGTGCGCCCGATATTGGTGAGGTATTTTCAAAGAAATTAATAATTGATTCAAACATGCTACAAATATAATTGATTGAAATGTTTATACTGTTGTGCTTAATCGGCATATTTTGTACGTTTGGCAAGGTGGAAAAAGAGCAGGTTTACGATTATATATTTGCTGGTGCTGGTGCTGCTACGCTTCAGATTATTCAAAAACTCATACAATCGGGGGAGTTTAATGACAAGCAGATGCTTATTTTGGAAGAAGATCCCAATAAACAAAACGACCGTACTTGGTGTTTTTGGGAAACCAAAACCAATACACACTGGGCAGCACACATTGTCAAAGAATGGGATCGTATTTGCTTTAAGTCTTCAAGTCTAACTTTAAATGAAAAGATAAGCCCGCTCTCTTATAAAATGATGCGGAGTAGTTCCTATTATACTTCAATGCAATCACTTATTGAGCAAAACAGCAACATTACAATAAAGTTTGAAGTAGTCAATTCTTTTGAAGCACATGCGTCAGGAGTTAGGATATTGAGCAATAAAAAAACCTATAACACCAAGCTTTTCTTTAACAGTATTTTTGATTGGCAGGCGGTACTAGAGCAAAAACGCTACCCCGTGCTTCAGCAACATTTTGTAGGTTGGTTTATCAAAACCAAAAAGCCCCATTTTGATGTTAATACAGCAACTTTTATGGACTTTACAGTAGCACAAAAAGGTAGCACGAGATTTATGTATGTATTGCCTTCAAGCGAAACAGAAGCCCTAATTGAATATACTCTTTTCTCTAAAGAAAAATTAACCCCAGCCGCCTATGAGCGCGAGCTTCGTGCTTACTTAAGGAAAAAAGACATTCGAGATTACAACATTGAAGAAAAAGAAGCCGGAAGCATACCCATGACTTGTTACCCATTTGCCAAACACAATAGCAAGTGCGTACTTCATATCGGTTCGGCGGGTGGATGGACCAAACCAAGTACGGGCTTTACCTTTGCTTTTATAGAACAAAAGGCTACGGCGCTGGTTAATTTCCTTAAGTCAAATATAGACATGCGGCAGTTTGAAAAACGCAACAGGTTTTGGTGGTATGATTTGCTCTTTTTAGACGTGCTGTCAAGACACAACCACAAGGGTAGCTTTTTATTTTCACGTATGTTTCGATACAATAAGCCAGCTACGATCTTTAGATTTTTAGAAGAAAGATCCTCTCCAAAAGAAGAGCTGCAGATCATGCGAAGTTTTCCGCTAGGCTTGTTTATTGGACAGGTATTTCGGCGACTATTGCGTGCGTTTCATTAACCAATTTCCAAAATCTTTAAATCGCTGCTGATGCATGGCATTTAAGGGAATTCCATCCAAAACATCAAAAGCATTTTTGGTATAACGTGCCACCTCAGCTAGTGCAGTTGCGTCTGCCTTGGCAGCTTTAAACAATTCGGTAACAGCCATTATCTTTTTGCTATCGTCTTTGTGTTTTTCTGAAAACCAGCGTGTCAATTCTTGCTGCTGTGAAACTGTTCCATTTGCATAGGTAAGATGTACCAGTATGGTTTTTTTGTTTTCAGCAATGTCTCCACCGATGCGTTTGCCAAAAGTAGCCGGATCACCAAAAGTATCTAAATAGTCGTCTTGTAACTGAAAAGCAATACCCAACTGCTCTCCAAATCGATACAGGAGCTTGGCACTTGCTAGATCCGCACCAGCAATTAGTGCCCCCATTTCCATGGCGCAACCCACCAATACAGCCGTTTTTAGGCGAATCATTTCTAAATATTCGGCAATACTTACATCACTACTTGTTTCAAAATCCACATCAAGTTGTTGACCCTCGCAGACCTCTAATGCAGTTTTACTCAAAAGTTGGGTGAGGGCTTTAAATTGATCCGAAGGGTACACATTTAAACATTCATAAGCTTGTATCAGCATGGCATCACCAGATAATATTGCCGTATTTATATCCCATTTTTGGTGAACAGTTTGCTGACCTCTACGCACGGCTGCATTGTCCATGATATCATCGTGCATTAGTGTAAAGTTGTGAAAAATTTCAATTGCCTTAGCTGCAGAAAGTCCCTCTTTTGCATCTTTCCCAAAGGCCTCACAAGCCATCAAGACCAAAACTGGGCGTAGGCGTTTGCCTCCTAACGACAACAAATAGTCTATGGGCGCGTATAAGCCTTTAGGTGCTTTGTTTCTATTTGCTGAAATAAGCGACGCGGATAGAAGCTGCTCGTATGTAGTTAAAAATTCCATGTATGTAAAAATACGTTATGGAACTGTAATGATCCCATTAAGAGTGTAAAAACGTTGGAAACTTTTTTGGTTTTTAAAGTTTCCTATGTATTTTTGTGTGCTATTTGTTATGAAAAATATACTTACCCCATGCACTGAAATGTTTCTTACGCTTGGTTTTAAAAGCGTAACAATGGACGATATTTCCCAAAGACTTGGAATATCGAAAAAAACACTCTACACGCATTATTCCAACAAACAAGCATTGGTTCGAGCCTGTGTATTTGACTTTTTCAATTTCGTTACTAAAGAAATAAACTGCATTTGCGAGAAATCCAAAAATCCCATTATTGAACTGCACGACATCAAAATGTTTATGATGAGGCATATCAAAAACGAAAAGATTTCGCCCCAATACCAGTTAAAAAAATACTACCCTGAAATTTTTCATGAACTCAGCGATAAGCAACTCGACTTTATGATAGGTTGTGTCACTAAAAGCCTAAACGAAGGCGTGAACATGGGGTTGTTCCGTGATAACTTGAATGTTCCTTTTATTGCGCGCTTATACTTTAACGGCATGATGGGTATCAAAGATCAACGCCTATTCCCAGCAGAATTATTTCAACACAGCCAACTAATGTCCGATTACTTAGAATACCATCTACGAGCGATTTGCACCGAATCGGGAATTGCCATTTTTAACACCCTTGAACTAACACCCCATGAATAAAATATTACTCCTAATCGCACTGTTTTTTGTTTCTACTGCTAATGCTCAAGAATTGGATTTGAACAGCGCCATACAGTTGGCAAAGAAAAACAACAGAAGCATGCAGAATGCCAATTCAGATATTAAAATTGCAAAGCAAAAACGTTTAGAAACTATTGCGACTGGTCTTCCGCAAATATCACTTTCCGCAGCTTACAACAATGCTTTTGAGCAACCCGTATCTCTTGTTCCAGGTCAATATTTTGGTGGTGTGGCAGGAGAATATAGCGCTGTTACTTTTGGCACCTCTCAAAGTGTTTCAGCAGGGCTAGTATTAAATCAAATGATTTTTGACGGTACCTATTTGGTGGGGCTGCAAGCTTCAGAAATATACCTTCGTATCTCTCAACAAGCCTATTTAAAAACCGAACAAGCTGTTGAACAAGCCACTGTCGAAGCCTATGCTAATACGCTCTTGGCAAGAGAACAGCTTGTATTTTTAAAACAAAATCTAAGCCTTGCCCAAAACAACCTTAAAGAGGCCCAACAGGTTTTTAAAAATGGTTTCATTGAAGAGGAAAATGTGCAACAATTACAACTAACTGTTGCTGCTTTGGAAAGCTCCCTCAATTATGCCACCCAAATGCATGCTGTAGCCAAAAATGTGTTGCGCTATGTAATGGGCATGGACCTCGACGAACCGCTAAAGTTGAGCAGTTCGCTGGAAGGATTGGTACTTGAAATGCAAAGCGCCTCCGAAAGCCCATTGTCGCTTTCAGAAAACATTGACTATCAAATGGCACAAAATGATGTGCGTTCTAAAGAGCTTTTACTCAAGCAAGAACGCTTTAGAGCATTTCCCACTGTAAAAGCATTTTTGAGCGGTGGTTATGACGGCTTTGGTGATGATTTCAATTTCACACAGCCCAGTCAAGACTGGTATGGTCGTGCGGTTTTAGGAGTTAACCTCAATATGCCCGTGTTTAGCAGCTTTCAATCTAAAGCCAAACGGCAACAAGCAAAACTGGCATTGGTTCAGTCTAAGAATCAAGCAAAAGATGTTGCCCAAGAAATCCTGCTTGAAGAAAGTCGCATGAGAAATACCGTACAATTCCAATTGGAAAATGTACAAACCACAGCAAAGAGCTTAAGGCTGGCAGAAGACATTGCGCGCAAAAATGAAATTAAATTTAAAGAAGGCTTGATTTCTGGGTTTACCCTCAGGCAAATACAAACGCAGTTATACGAAGCACAAAACAACTACCTCAATGCCATGCAACAGCTGGTTGTTTCAAAAACAAAATTATCCCTATTAGTAAACCCTGTAACGCAAACAAAATGACACAAAGAACATTTATAACCTTACTTGCCAGCCTACTACTTGGCTGTGGTTCTTCAGAAACCCCAAATACCCAAACACTAATTGCACAAAAAGACGTGGTAGGATTACGGGCAAAACAAGCAGAACTGGTTAAGCAAAACAACGCCATCAAAAAAGAGTTGAATTCGGTAATTGAAGCCATTGATGCTTTTGATGAAAATAAAAAACGGTCGATGGTAACAATATTGTCTCTTAAAAAGGACTTTTTTCAGCATACCGTTGTGTTGCAAGGAACAGTTAAAACAGACCAAAACTTAATGCTCAATGCTGAATTTTTAGGTAAGGTAAAAGCCATATATGTCAAAGAAGGGCAGGCAGTTAAAAAAGGAGATTTATTGCTTAGTATAGACGATGGTGGTCTTTCACAAAATGTGGCATTACTAAAAACACAACTCGAGCTTGCCAAAACGATTTACCTACGACAAAAACGCTTATGGGATCAAAATATAGGTTCTGAAATTGAATACCTACAAGCTAAGGCTGCTTTTGAAAGCCAAGAAAACAGCTATGAGCAGCTCAAAAAACAGCTTGACAAAGCAAGTCTTTACGCGCCTTTCTCAGGACGAATAGACGACATTGTCGCTGAGGTGGGGCAATTGGTAAGTCCTAGCATCAATCCATTGCTTCGGTTGATTAACCTACAAAGCATGTATGTTGATGTTGATGTGCCTGAACGTTATTTCACAGCCATTGAAAAAGGCACAATAGCAAACGTTGAAATTCCATCTTTTAAACACAGCTACCAAAGCCGTGTGACACACAAAGGAACAAACATAAATCCTGGTAACAGAACATTTAAGGTCACGCTTGCTGCGGACAAAAGCCTAGCGCTTGCGCCCAACACCATAACGGTTGTTAAGCTTGTAGACTATCAAAAATCAGATGCCCTAGTCATTCCGCTGGAGGTTGTTTCTGAAAATTTTGAAGGAACACAGTATGTCTATGTGGTAACCGAAAGTAATAAGGCTGAAAAAAGATTTATTGAAACGGGGCTTATTGAAGGCGATGTTGTTGAAGTTATAAGTGGATTAAGCCCAGAAGACCGTGTAATTGATGAAGGTGCCCGTTTGGTTAAGGAAAATGAAAACGTTCGAATTACCAATGCCTTATGAGCCTAGAAAATAAATCTAACACTTCTTTTGGTCTATCGGTTTGGGCCATAAGAAATAGCACCATCATTTATGTTTTAATGGCCATTTTTCTAATTCTAGGAGGTACGGCATATGTAACCATGCCAAGAGAGAATTTCCCAGAAATCACAGAAACGACCATTTTTATAAGCACACCCTATCCTGGGAATACAGCCCAAGACATTGAACGCTTTGTAACCGATCCGCTTGAAGAAGGCATCAAAGGCATCAGCAACATAACCAAAATCACCTCTACCTCGCAGGATGACTATTCCATTGTTTCCATTGAATTTGATGAGGACATTGACGTTGACCTTGCCAAGCAACGGGTAAAAGATGAAGTGGATGCAGTGGTTGCATCTGAAGACTGGCCAACTTTTAACAATGCCAAGCTAGAACCTGCTGTTTTTAATTTGAATTTCTCTGAAGAGTTTCCCATCCTAAACGTAAGCATACAAGGGGATTATCCCATAGACAGACTCAAAAGCTATGGTGAAATTTTAGAGGAACGCATTGAGCAGTTGGACGAAATCAAAGCTGTTGATATTAGGGGGGCACAAGACAAGGAAATTGAAGTCGCTGTAGATATCCAAAAAATGATGGCATCTAAGGTGAGCTTTAACGATGTGGTTCAGAGTATTGCCAATGAAAACATGACGGTTTCGGCCGGCAGCATGCGTGGTGGTGGACAACGCAGAAGTGTGCGTGTCGTTGGAGAGGTAAGTAAGCCTTCAGAACTTGAAGACTTTGTTGTTACAAACGAAAAGGGAACCGTTTCTCTTGGTGAAATTGCTACCATATCTTTTAGAGATCAAGAAACGACCAGTTATGCGCGCGATTTTGGCGTATCAACTGTCATGCTTGATGTCAAAAAACGCGGTGGCAAAAACCTAATACAGGCCGCTACCAGCGTTCGCCAAATTGTATCAGAAGCCCAACAAAAAGACTTCCCCGAGGATCTAAGTGTGACAATTTCAAATGATATGTCATCACTAACCCTCAACCAAGTCAACGATTTGGTAAATAATATCTTGTTTGGGGTATTGTTGGTGGTAACAGTACTCACTTTTTTCTTGGGATTCCGCAACGCTTTATTTGTTGGTTTTGCAATTCCCATGTCTATGTTTATTTCTTTTGTTATCCTACAAGCCCTAGGGTATACCATGAATACCATGGTACTATTTGCCCTTGTTATGGGACTCGGAATGCTAGTAGATAACGGAATTGTAGTAGTAGAAAATGTATACCGCCTAATTGAAAAAGAAGGCATGTCTCGCATTGAAGCTGCCAAAACAGGCGTAAGTGAAATTGCATACCCCATTATCATTTCAACGGCAACTACTGTAGCGGCGTTTATTCCATTGGGCTTTTGGCCAG
>Ga0208127_1001723_pt1 | contig 10701 bp, 10 predicted proteins | sample ETNtaG_6_FD_185751 | JGI IMG/M metagenome (GOLD analysis project Ga0208127, IMG submission 185751) | Marine microbial and viral communities from oxygen minimum zone, Eastern Pacific Ocean - ETNP201306SV45 (SPAdes) (version 2) | ecosystem: Environmental > Aquatic > Marine > Oceanic ...
TCAGGTGTATTTGTCTTGCCAAGAACTATGCATCCTTCATCGCGCATCCTTCTAACTAAGATAGAGTCTTCCTTCGCAGGGGCATCATTTACATGAAGCTCTGACCCAAAGGCTGTTACGAATCCTTTTGCATCTTCTAGGTCTTTCACACCAATGGGTATTCCAGCTAGTTTTCCAACATCTTCTCCGTTTTGTATCCTTGCGTCTATGCTTTCAGCTTGGGCTAGAGCGTCTTCATAATTAGTAGAGCAGAATGCATTTATCTCATGATCTAATTTCTCAATATTATCTATTGCAGCTTGAGTGACTTCTGTAGCAGAAATCTTTTTAGACTTAACGTTGCCAACTAATTCTTCCAACGAAATATCTCTAAAATCCATAGTATTCTCTCCAAATATTTAATTGATGTTATCATTTTTTTTCTAATATGCTTTTAAATTATTATGAACTTTGAACACTCTAAAAAAACAAAAGAACTCATATCTCTAGTTTCAAACTTTATCGAAGATAGAGTTAAACCCAGAGAAAAAGAATACTCAGATTCTATGGAAGCATTCAGGGAATCTGGCAATCCTTGGCAGGTTCCTCAAGTTCTCTATGAACTAAAAAAAGAGGCTAAAGATCAAGGGCTTTGGAATTTTTCTCTTACTGGAGAGCTCGGTTATGGATTGACCAATCTCGAATTTGCTCCACTTGCTGAGATGATGGGAGTTGGATGGACCTCAGAAGTATTTAATTCATCTGCACCTGATGCAGGCAATATGGAAGTTTTAGATAAATATGGAAGTGAATATCAAAAAGATCGTTGGCTTACTCCTCTTTTAAACGGAGAAATTAGATCTGCTTTTGCTATGACAGAACCTAATGTCGCATCTTCGGACGCTACCAATATCTCCAGCACCATAATAAAAGAGGGAGATGAATATGTTGTTAATGGAGAAAAATGGTGGACATCGGGCTATGGGCGACCTGATTGTGATTTTATGATTTTTATGGGAGTGTCTAATCCGGATGCTCCTAAACATCAAAGACAGTCTCAGATCATTATTCCAAAAAATACACCAGGCATAACTTTGAAAAGAATGTTAACTGTTTATGGATCTGATCATGCTCCAAATGGTCATGCTCACTTAGTTTTTAATAACGTGAGAGTTCCTGAAGAAAATATGATTTTAGGCGAAGGCAGAGGTTTCGAGATAGCGCAGGGTAGATTAGGCCCAGGTCGAATCCATCATTGTATGAAAATTATTGGAGCAGCAGAGCTTGCATTGGAATTGCTCTGTAAGAGAGCTACAACTCGAAAAGCATTTGGTAAGGCTATTGCAGAATTGGGCGGGAACTACGACGTAATTGCTAAATGTAGAAATGAAATAGAGATGTGTAGGCTTTTAACTTTAAAAGCAGCTTACATGATGGATACTGTCGGCAATAAAGAGGCTAAAAGCGAGATAGCACAGCCAAAAGTAGAAGTTCCTAGTATGGCTGTGAGGGTCATCGAAAGGGCAGTTCAGATACATGGAGGAGCTGGCGTTTCGCAAGACACTCCCTTAGCAAGTTTGTATAGCTCCATTCGATACTTACGTATTGGTGATGGTCCAGACGAGGTTCACCTAAGAACCATTGCCAAGGATGAACTGAGTAAGTATCTAGATTAAGGTCTTAAGCTTTTGTCAGTCTTTCCTGACTTTATGGATAGCATTTTTCTTGCGAATTCCATTTCCTTATCTGCATTGTCTTTATTGAGCTTAAATTGCTCAGAATCTTGAGTAGCTATTATTATTCTTCCAGAATCAGTGTCCAGCCTAACGCTGTCAGATTTGAATATTTTATTTTTTTTAGAGATAACAATTGCCTCTATTTCGTTATTAAGGTCTTCAGGATGACAACCTTCTATCAATTTCTTTAATTCTTTTAATTTCATATGAAAATTATATCAAAAATATGCGATTGATGACAGCGTTGTCTCTTATTCAAAGTCAGCTGCCAGGCTATTTACAGTAGCTAGAGAAATTTCTTTGGTTTTGATGTTGTAGTTAGGGTGATCAATTCCGGCATAAAGCATCTTAGTAGCCTTGAAATCTTCTATCATAGCTTGAGTGAATTCAAATCTCAGAAAGTGGACTGCCGAGGTCTTTTCCTCATTGGATCTTTCTAAATCTTCGTCAGCAATGGCAAAAACTCTTTCATTTTCTCCTATTTGTAACCAGACCTTATCTTCGACAAGATGCAGATCTCGAAGTTTTTCCGCTCTCACTACTTTATCTGGATATTCTATTAACATAGTTGCTTTGAGATTAGATCCATCTGGTATGAGAGGATTGTAGGCAGACAACTCTTCTTCTATCCCCTCGGGTTCAAAAATTTTTTCAATTCTTAGCATTTCCTGAACTTGATACTTTATTGTTTCAAGGCTCTCAAAAAGTAGGCTAATATTTTCTCCAATTTGGATAAGTCTATCTTTCTTTATCTTCAGCACTTCAGCTCTTAGGTCCTCTCTGTTGGCGCTGTATTCTTCCAATGAAAGAAGGTCTGTTTTATTTAGATTAGTCATTTAATCAACTCCATATGCTTTTTTTATTAATGAAATTGGATGGGCTGAATCTGGTTTATTTTTGGAGACATGTTGAATTTGCTTTGCTGCTAAAGGGCAGTCGCTTGTTAAATGATCCGGTTCTGATTCATCAACTTTTCTTGAAACAGGTCTGGCAATCTTAACTGAGTTTTTGTGTGTTTCTTCTCTGACGGCATAAGTACCATCATGACCAGAGCATCTTTCTATAGCTTGCACTTCTGTCTCTGGAACAAGCTCTAACAGTTCTTTTGTTTTGGGTCCTATGTTTTGAACTCTTTGATGGCATGCAACTTGATATGCAATTTTTCCTAATGAATTTTTAAAATCTTTGTTAAGTAATCCTTTTGACTCTCTATCTGACAGGTATTCGAAAGGGTCAAATATATGTTGTTTAATAACCTTTAGCTCTTCTTTGTCATCAAAAAGTAATGGCAGTTCTTGCTTGAACATCAATACGCATGAAGGAACTAGCGAAATAATGTCGTATCCATTTTCAATTTCTTGCATGAGTTTTGGAACATTCTGTTCCATTAAATCTTCTACCGATTTCAAGTCTCCAAGATCAAGTTTTGGCATGCCACAGCATTTATCGTCTACCATGATTTTTGCTTCGATTTGGTTATGCTCAAGCACCTTGAGAAGGTCATTGGCGAGTTCTGCATCATTGTTTCTGCAATAACAGCCTACAAATAGGGCAACTTTTCCTGTGGTTTTCTCTGTTGAGGTAACAGTTTCAATGGGCTGTGGTTCATATTTTTGCACTGACTTTTCAAACTTGGGCCATGGAGCTTCTTCATGTACCCCTGTAATTTTTGCAGCAACCTTTCTTGCTTTGGGGCTTGCAGAAATCGCTTCATAGGTTATGTCTACTAAAGGCAATTTCATAAGGCTTCCGAGCTTATCTGTTGAAGTAAGAAGGCTGTCTCTAGCTCTTTGCTTTAGGGGTTTGTTCTTTTCTTCATAAGCTATGGCTTTTCCTCTTAGCATTAAGTGAGGAAAGTCTAATGCCCAGGGGTGTGGAGGAACATAAGGGCATTTAGTTTGGTAGCATAAGTCGCACATGTAACATTCATCTACAACTTTTTGGAAATCATTTTTATCCACACCGTCGAGCTCAAACGTCTCGGACTCATCAATTAAGTCAAAAAGGGTAGGAAAGGATTCGCATAGACTGACGCATCTACGACATGTATGGCAAACATCATAAACTCTTTCTGATTCCTTAAGAAATTCTTCCTTATCCCAAAAAGAATCTTCCTTCCAATTTACAGGGTGTCGTGTAGGGGCTTCTAGACCTCCTTCTTTATCTGAAAATATATCTGACATAAAGTTAGCCATTAAGGTGCGCGTAGCGCACCTTATGGATAATTTGATAAGTTGTTATGCTAACTCTTCTAAAGCTTTAGAAAATCTATTAGCGTGTGATCTTTCGGCTTTAGCTAGCGTTTCGAACCAGTCTGCAATTTCGTCAAAACCTTCTTCTCTAGCTGTTTTTGCCATACCAGGGTACATATCGGTATATTCGTGTGTTTCTCCAGCTACAGAAGCCTCGAGGTTTAGTTTAGTTTCACCCATAGGAAGACCAGTTGCGGGATCACCGGTTTCCTCGAGATATTCTAAGTGACCGTGAGCGTGGCCTGTTTCACCTTCAGCAGTAGATCTGAAAACAGCTGCAACGTCATTATGACCTTCAACATCAGCTTTAGCTGCGAAATACAAATACCTTCTATTTGCTTGAGATTCTCCAGCAAACGCATCTTTTAAATTTTGTTCTGTGTTAGTTCCTTTAAGACCTGACATAGTTTTCTCCTTATTAAAAAATTTATTTTAATTGAAATTTAGCAATTATTTCTTGTTGAAATCCATTATTAAATTGATAACAGTTCTCATTAAGTATTGCGACCATTAATTAAGATGATCGAATTCTATGGGGTTTACATTTATTTGTATAATCATTAATTTAAATTATTATAATAGATAAAATCTATAATGAATTTAAAGGATCTTCAATATTTTATCAGCCTGGCTAAACATAAAAACTTTAGTAAAGCTGCCAGAGAGTGTTTTGTTACCCAACCAACACTCAGCAATCAAATTAGCAAGCTTGAAGAGGAATTAGAGTTAAGCTTATTTGAAAGAACCAATAGAAAAGTATCAATCACTCAGGAAGGTAAGTTGATATTAGATGTAGCCAAAAAAACACTAGAAAATATCTCAGAAATTCAAAAAATTGCCCATAGATTCAAAGAACCTCTAATGGGCAGATTAACCCTCGGAGCCATTCATACACTAAGCCCTTATCTTTTACCTATCATTCTGCTTCCGTTAAAAGAATCTTTTCCGAATCTTGATCTTGTGTTGTTTGAGGCAACAACTAATGAACTTCTCGAGGAGCTAGAGTCTGGAAAAATAGATGCTGCTCTATTGGCTACTTCCATAAAAAAAGAAAAAAACTTGAAAGAACTCAAATTATTCAAAGAGCCTTTTTGGTTAGCACATCCAGCCAACCATAAAATATACGGTGTCGATAACATTACTGTAAAACAACTGCAAAGATTGGATCTTCTTCTCTTGCCTGAAGAGCACTGTTTATCTGATCAGGTTAAATCTGTATGCGGCATTAAATCTAATGACTCTGACAGCCCCATGCAGTGGTTGCATGCAGGTAGTCTTGAAACCATTCTTCAATTTGTTGCAAAGGGCCAAGGTTCAACTCTCGTACCTGCTTTGGCCACCTATGAGGGCAGGGTCAATTCTCAAGGATTGATTGTAAGGAAACTAGAGATAGACACTGCATATAGAAATATATCAATGGCGTATAGGAAAGATTTTTCAAAAGAATCTGATTTGAAGATCTTGGGAAACTTTATAGTTAAAAACCTTCCAAATATAGTTGATCCCATTTAAATCTTGTTGAAGATTTAAAAATCCAAGCTATCATTCTTAGTACAAGTGTAAAGGGGAGGACGCGTCCTGAGAATTAAACCCTTTGAACCTGATCCATACAATAATGGCGGAGGAATTACATGGCATCAAATTTATACAAATATTTTTTATCTCTATTTTTTCTTTTCTACCAAACAGTCTTGCTGTCCGAGACATTGGATGAAATCATTGTTTCAGGCGATTGGAGAGAAATTGAGCAGACCAGGAAAGAATCCAGTCTTGAAGTTTTTAACGAAAATTTTTTAGAAAAAAGAAAAATTAAACATTTTGAAGACTTAACTTATTCCATCCCTAATCTCAACTTTGCGGCAAGCGATTCCAGACCTAGATACTTTCAAATTAGAGGTATCGGGGAGCGTTCAGGATATGAGGGAACCCCAAATTCTTCAGTTGGATTCTTAATTGATGATATTGATTTCTCTGGTCAAGGAGGGATTGCCTCTTCTTATGATATTCAGCAAGTAGAAGTCTACAGAGGCCCCCAAGGAGCAAGGATGGGAGCTAATTCTTTGGCAGGAATGATTTACATTAAAACAAATGATCCTGTGGATAGATATCAAGCAGAAGCAAATTTAACTATCGGAGACTATGGAAGAAAAGATCTGGGCGGAGTGATAAATGTTCCAGTCAGCGATAACTTAAAATACAGACTAAGTGTTAAGAAAGAGAATGTAGATGGATTTAGGAACAACTTGTATCTAAATAAATCCGATACTTCTAGAAAGGATGAGCAATCGTACAGATTAAAATTAAAATGGGAGCCTAACAAAAAATCTGAATTGAATTTTGTACATTTTGGCCATGATTTCGATGACCCTGCAGATATTTGGACCATCGATAATTCTTTAAACACCCTTTCTGATCGTCCAGGTATGGACGCTCAAGATTCCAATGCTTATGGCCTCAAATATTTAAATAGTTTAACTTTTGGTGAATTACAACTTCTATATTCAAGAACAGATAGTGATATTATTTTTAGCTATGATGCAGATTGGGGCAATCCGCTATCCCATCAACCCTACATATATGATTATTTTTCTGAAACTTTAAGAAATAGAAAAACCTCAAATATGGAATTGCGCCTCCTATCAAATAATTCAAACGTGACCAATAGCGTATTTGAATGGATTGCAGGTATCTCTATTTTTGAAATTGATGAGGATAATAGTAAGTCAGATGATGGGGCTTATGGAGATCCTTTCGATGGATATGAAACGTTTTATAGCTCTTCATTTTTTTCAAGTGACTTCTCTTCAAAAAGCAAATCTTTGTTTGGCAACCTAGACTATTTGTTTAGTAACAAAAGCAAGCTATCTTTTGGATATCGATGGGAGGATTGGAAAGCCGATTATCTGGATTCAAATAGCGAGTCCTTTAATCCTTCTAACAATATGAATGGAGGCAAGATTTCATATATTAATAATCCTGACAGTGCGACAACATATTTTTTAAGTATTGCAAAGGGATATAAGCAAGGTGGCTTTAATCTGGGGACAGGTTTTAATGACTCTAAATTTTCAAATAGTATTAATTATGATCCAGAGACATTAATTAACTATGAAATTGGATTCAATAAATATCTGACAAATTTTGATACATTCTTTGATTTAGTTTTCTTTTACTCAGATCGTAAAGATCAGCAAGTACTGATATCAACTCAAGTAGACCCACAAGATCCCAATACTTTTTTGTATTTAACTAAAAATGCCGCAGAAGGAAAAAACTATGGGGCGGAATTTAGTTTAAAAACAGAATTAACAGAAGCTTTGGATGCCTATATCGACATAGGTATTTTAAAAACTGAAATTAGAAATTACGAATCTAGAAAAGATTTGGAAGGAAGAGACCAAGCACATGCTCCTTCTTACAGTTTTGCTGGAGGTATAAACTGGAAATTAACTGATCAGTTAGAACTTCTTTTAGATATAAACGGTAAAAATAGCTTCTATTATTCAGATTCTCATGACAATGAGTCTGATTCCTATGTCCTCACAAATTTAAACCTGATATATCAAAACCAAAAAATCACTTATAACTTCTGGATAAGAAATATATTTGATGAATATTACTCAGTAAGAGGTTTTTACTTTGGTAATGAGCCACCAAATTTTGAAGACACGCTATATGAGAGACATGGCGACCCTAGAAATCTTGGTCTAACGATTACTTACAATTTTGAATAATTATTTATTTATCTTTGAAGCTATTGCAGTCTTCTTGGCTGTTGGATATTTGCTCTTGGCTGTGAAACAAGATATTCGATGTTGGATAGCTGGAATAATTAGTTCATCTATATATTTATTCTTAATGTTTCAAGCAAATTTGTATATGGAGTCAATGCTTCAGATATTTTACATCCTTATGGGATTCTACGGATGGCTTCAATGGAACATTAAGGCTGAAGACGACAAGAGCTTGCTTATAACTACATGGACTTTTAAAAAACATTTTCTGGTAGTCTCTTCGATTCTTGGCTTTTCACTATTATTTGGAATGTTTCTTAGAACTTACACGCAAGCCGCTCTTCCATTTCTTGATTCTCTTACAACTTTCGGAGCGCTTGTAGCGACATATATGGTTGCAAAAAAAATCCTAGAGAATTGGATATATTGGTTTTTTATCGATGCTATTTCAGTGATGCTCTTTCTCAATCGAGAGCTTTATCTAACGGCTTTATTGTTTTGCATTTATTTAATAATTATTTTTTTTGGCCTAAGAACCTGGATAAAAGAATATAAGTCACAGGAAGTAGCTTAGACCTAGTTTATTGAGATTTAGTATCAAGCTCAGAAAAATATGAGAGAATGAGGCATAAATTGGAGTAGATTATGGCTAAAGCTTTATACCCTGGAACCTTTGACCCAATCACACTTGGTCATATTGATATTATTGAAAGAGCACTTCATCTCTTTGATGAGGTGACAATTGCAATAGCTACAAGCGCTTCAAAAAAGCCCATATTCACTCTTGAGGAAAGGATCGAGCATGTCGAAAAAATCTTCAAAGGCAATGATAGAGTAAAGGCAATCGGCTTTACCGGCTTGGTTGTAGATTTAGCAAAAGAGCAAAATTCAAATATTTTGATAAGAGGCCTTAGGGCTGTCTCAGACTTTGAGTATGAATTTCAGTTAGCAAATATGAACAGGGCTATGTCACCTGACTTAGAAAGTATTTTCCTAACACCAAAGGCTAAGTTTTCTTTTTTATCCTCAACTCTTGTTAGAGAGATTGCATCCATGGGAGGCAAAATTGATTCTTTTGTTGACCCTATAGTGAAGGAAGCCCTAGAGAATAGGTTTAAAACCTAGTTTGACACTTTGGACAGTAGGCACTTGCCCTCTGTCCTATTCTTCTACTTTTAATTAAGGTACCGCACTTAAAACATTCTTCTCCTTCTCGGCCATAGACCTTCAAGCTTTGCTTAAAGTAACCCGGTGAACTATCACCACTAACAAAATCCCTTAGGGTTGTTCCCCCTAGTTCAATGGATTGCCTTAAGACTTTTATAATTTCTATTGCCAGCTCTTCATACTTTTTCTTAGTTACCTTGCCTGACTGAGAATAGGGATTTATGCCTGAAGCATACAGCGCTTCGCTTGCATAAATATTTCCAACTCCCACAACAATTTTTGAGTCCATAATAAAATTTTTCACTGGAACTTTTCTTTTTCTCGAAAGTTTAAAAAGGTGATCGCCATTAAATGAATTGCCAAGCGGTTCTGGGCCTAAATTTTTTAATAAGAAATGTTCTTCAGGATTATCGGTCCACAAGAAACAGCCAAACCTTCTTGGATCGCAGTACCTCAAAATAGTTCCGTCTTTGAAACTTATATCAATATGATCATGTTTTTTTAATTCATCAGTGTCAGTAATTCTTAAACTTCCAGACATACCAAGATGAATTATCAGGTACTGTCCATGACTCTCAAGTAGGAGATATTTACCTCTTCTGTAGATTCGATCTATTTTTTTATTCTCTAATTCCTTTTTTATTTTCTTGACTGGTACAGGCCATCTCAATGAAGGATTTCTTACAACAACAGAAGTAATTGTTTTATTGATAATGTGGGATTCTATTCCGCGTAATGTTGTCTCTACTTCTGGTAGTTCAGGCATAGTAGGGAGTCTAATTTTGTGAAGCCAATAAGTCGTTTACTTCTTTACCTTCTATAAAATCAATAATGATTTGCGCCAATTCCGGTCCAACTTCCTCTTGGACAAAATGCCCAGCCCCACCCAGAGTTATGATTGTTGGATTAGGGATCCGGTTTACAAAGTCATCTTTCATTCTTATTGTAATTCTTTCTTCTCCGCCAAAAGCAACAAGAAAAGGTTTATCCCATTTTTCATAGACTTCTTGCCAGTACTTCTCATTTTCCTTCAGTTGAGTAGGAATTAGGTAGGGCCAGACATGAGCTCCAGCCTTATATTTTCCACTTGGGTAAGGCGCCTCATAAGCTCTTTTTTCTCCATCCGAAAGCTCTAGTCTGCCAAAAGTTTCAATAATACCTACAATGTCCATGTCTTCTGAATAATAGGAGTGGGCTATCCACTTAGTGAACATTGAAACACCATCACTAGTAGAAGAGTTTTCGGAATTGAGCGCATCTTTAGCGGCTGTCTTGAGCTCTTCAAAAGTAATTGGCCCGTTCCACCAAACGGCCAGTTCCACCATGCGTCTTGTTATCCAGGCTGCAGCTCCTTTCCCAGCAACCATACCTGTATTTGAAACAATAATTTGTTGAAATCTATCAGGCATCTCGGCAACAACCCTTAGACCGACTAAGCCCCCCCAATCCTGACCGAAGTGAGTTGCATTTTTAAGATCAAGCCTTTCAACCAGTTCTTTCATAACCTCTATATGATGTTCGTAACTATAATCATATTTAGATTCGAATTTGTCAGACTTTCCGAATCCAACCATATCGGGTACAACTACTCTGTATCCAGCTTCTTTGAATACAGGAATCATTTTTCTGAATAAATAACTCCAAGTGGGTTCTCCATGGAAAAGGACTATTGGTTCTGCATCTTTGGGTCCTTCGTCAAGGTAATGAATCCTCAGACCATCGATCATCATATAGTTAGCTTCGAAAGAATATCCTTCAAGGTTTTGAAATCTATCTTCAGGCGTTCTCAAGACACCCTCTCTGATCTCAAAAGATTTAATAAATAAACTTAAG
>Ga0208127_1001727_pt1 | contig 10690 bp, 8 predicted proteins | sample ETNtaG_6_FD_185751 | JGI IMG/M metagenome (GOLD analysis project Ga0208127, IMG submission 185751) | Marine microbial and viral communities from oxygen minimum zone, Eastern Pacific Ocean - ETNP201306SV45 (SPAdes) (version 2) | ecosystem: Environmental > Aquatic > Marine > Oceanic ...
AATTCACCAGTTTGAACTTCTTTGATATAATCGGAAAACGCTTTGGTGGCCACTTCGCTCAAATTAGCATAACGCTTTGCAAATTTGGGTTTAAAAGTATCAAAAGCTCCCAGCAAATCATAACCATTTAACAATTGGCATGTTCCGGCTGACCCTGCACCTATTGAAAAAGTGAAAATAGACACGGCATCATCTACAGCTTTACCAACTTCATATGGCATCGCTTCTATTTCTAAACCGATGGCGCCTGCGTCCTCGATTGCTTGAGCATTCTCAATAATTTCAATAGCTGCTTCAGCCGTCCGACCTTGCATTTTAAAACCTCCAAGGAGATGCACTTTGTGAGGAAGAAGTCCTACATGGCTCATGATGGGAACTCCTGCATCAGCAACGGCTTTTATGATATTAGATCCTTCTTTGCCAAGCTGCAGTTTGAGTGCGTCCACCCCACTTTCTTTCATCATTTTTATAGCATTCTCTACGGCTTTTTTTTCAGTCGCGTAAGAGCCATACGGCATCGAGGCGATAGTCATTGTATTTGGTGCGCCATTACGCACTGCGAGGATATGCATAATCATTTGATCGACGGTAATTTGCAACGTATTTTGATGGCCGTGTAGTGTCATACCTAAGCTGTCTCCGACACCAATAATGTCAACGCCAGCTCGCTCCGCCCAAGCAGCTGACATCGCTTCGCCCACAGCTACCATAGCTAGTCTTTCACCCTTGGCTTTTTTTTCACTTAATTCAGGTAGAGTAAGTTTGGCTTCCCGCATTGTAACTCACAAATTTGTTCTATATGGAACAATAATTAATTATTTGTTTAAGCACTGACAAGTGATAAATTCAAAGCGATTTTAAAGGTGGTAGATTATAAAAATGGCCAGAAAAAATGACTCTCTGGACTACTCAAATATTTTTGAGGCTGTTGAATTTCCAGATGCCTATAAAGTTTCTTATCTTGCTAATGCGATCGTCTTTCCAACTTATGAGGATGTCAGAAAAGATTTTGGGTTAGTCAGAGCAGAGTATCATTTATTACTATGCTTGGCACATTATTCTGAGCTGACTGCACAGGATGTCGCACGAATTACCAGAAGACCAAGAAATTCAATTTCCAGAGCAGTCCATAGAATGCTGGATTTGGGTTTTTTGAAGAGGGTTCCTGATCCTGATGATGCAAGACAGGCTAAACTTCAGATCACTCGCGAAGGTAAGATTATGCACCAAAAGATTTCAGCATATTTAGTCGGTCGTGAAGCTGAAATTTTCAGTGTCCTCTCTGACACTGAAAGAGAGAGTTTCAGAGAGTTAATAAGAAAGTTGGCAAATTTTGCATCAACTTTAAAACGTTAGTTTTTGTTATACTTTTCAACTTGGACTTCGATATTGTGGGCTGCTGATCCTTGCCCCAAATTTGAAGTTCCTAAATCTGCTGTCAAAACATTAGGGTTGCCGGAAATATCCAGACCGTCTTTTGATGGTGAAAACCAAGCACCAGTTGCCAATGAAACCACGCCGGGTATGATGGTTTCTTCGATCTGTAAAGAAGCGAGGCAAGCGCCCCTAGAATTCCAAATTTTTACTAAATTACCATGAGATACACCTCTTTTCTCTGCATCTTGAGGGTTCATAACTAAAACTGCATGTTTTTGAAGATCTTCAGCAGCGGCTTGTAATTGACTATGCAATTTATCGTGGGGCTGTGGTGATAGTAAACGTAGTGGAAACTTTGGGTCTAAAAGTGGTTTATTGTATATTGGGTGGCCAGGAATTTCCTCATAATTAAAACCAGCAATTTTTTCTGAATATATCTCGATTTTCCCCGATGGCGTGCCAAGTGAATGCTTTATTGGATCATCACGGAAATTTTTAAAAGGTACATAATCCTCATCATATGAATCAATGGGCATCCTTTCGAAATTTTTTTCTTTGAGCGTCTCGAAGTCCGGTACTTTTATTCCATTGGAATTGGCTTCGATGTAGAATTTATTATAAATATCTCTTATCCACTCATCTGATGACTTTTTCTGGGTAAACTCTTCCTCGCAATTTAGCTTTTTCGAAAGATCTGCAAAAATATCATAATCGTTTCTGGATAGGCCTACGGGCTGGATCATCTGTGGCATAAAAAATAAATAAGGATCGCCCTTCGCCCAACCTAAATCTGATCGTTCAAATTGAGTGGTGGCTGGAAAAACGATGTCTGCTCGCTGAGCTGTTGCGGTCCACCATGGTTCATGGACAATAACAGTTTCAGGATGTTGCCATGCAGAGATAAGACGGTTGAGATCCTGATGGTGATGGAAAGGGTTTCCGCCACACCAGTAGACAAGTTTTATATCTGGGTAAATACGCTGTTCGCCATTGAAATTGTATGCTCCTCCGGGATTTAAAAGCATGTCTGCAATGCGCGAGACAGGTATGAAATCAGAGATTGGATTTTGGCCTTGTTCAAAAAGAGGGCCCTGCATTCTCCTAGCTGTTTTCCCAACATTACCAATCGCCCCATAGCCAAAGCCAACACCTCCTCCTGGTAAACCGATTTGACCCAACATGGCCGCCAAGACACAGGCCATCCAGAAGGGATGCTCTCCATAACGGGCTCTTTGTAAGGACCATGAAACACAAATTAAAGTTCTGCCGGATGCCATATTTCTGGCAAGATCTCTTATTTGAGATGCATCTATGCCTGTTTCGAGAGAAGCCCACTCTGGTGTCTTTGCCGAATGGCCGTCTGTCCCTAAGAAATATTTTTTGAATACCTGGTAACCTGCAGAATGAGTATCCAAAAACATTTGATCTGCCAGATTTTCAGTTTCTAAAACGTAGGCAATAGCCAACATCAAAGCCATATCTGTACCGGGAATTATTGGAAGCCAATTGGTTTCCTTGGGGCTGTCATCTTGTTGTGGGCTAATCGAGACCATATTTTTTTGAAGACGATTGAAATTTTTGAAATGCTCGGCAACATCGTGCTCTGTAGATCCCCCCATACTGACTTGTGAATTTTTAGGGTTGATACCCCCAAATATTATCAAATTATCGGTATGCTTGGCGATTGACGACCAGCTATTTATTTCACCCCATGTAATTTTATGAAAGTTTAATCCAAGCACATGCGGTATAATTGCTTGTGCTGCACCGGTGCTATAGCTGGCATATGAGCTAACATAACCACCTGTTGAATTCAAAAAACGGTGTAGTTGGCTCTGTGAATGATGAAAACGGCCGGCACTTGCCCAACCGTAGGATCCACCGAATATAGCGCCATTTCCAAAATCTGTTTTGACCCGAGTTATTTCTTTAGCTGCAAGGTCAAGTGCATCTTCCCAGGGAAGGGGGATATATTCATCATCTCCTCTCAATTTATCTGGGTCTTTATCAATCCAACCCTTTCTTACATAGGGTTGATCAATCCGCTTTGAATGATGGACGGCTTTTGGCACAAGCTCTGAAATCTGAGGAGGTGCGGGGTCGGCTTCGAAAGGTTCAGTTTTAATAATTTTGTCGTTTTCTACAAAAACATTAAATGCGCCCCAATGGCTTGTTGTTACTTTTGAAAATTTCTGTCCCATTGAATGAAAACCCAAAGAATTAATAAATTTAACACAGAGTAAGTTTTGACGAGTTTGTCTTTTATTCTAATTCACAGATGACGTTTTGGGAACGTATTTTCTTTCAGCCGGTTTGTCTTACTAATTTGGGACAGTCGTATACTTGTTTCAGAATAAGTTCTACGAGACCGAACTCTGACTCTCCATTCAGGTCTTCGAAATATAGATGGCTTGGCCAAGGCTCATTTACAAAGTTATTAGCCGGTAAATCTATTTGTTCACAAACTTCTTTAATTGCTTTCACGTAGTCTCTAGCCGCAGTTCCTAGTTGATCTCTTGCTAATTCAATGTCCTCTATACTGTTTCTATCAACTTCGCCTGAACCAATACCTGTCGTCAAAGGTATGTTTCGCTGGAGAGATTGATCACGATAGAAAGAAACATCCACTTTATCTGCTTCCAGACGCATCATGAATTTCTGACAGACACTAAATTTAATGTCAGTAAGTTCATTCAAGTCTACTTTGTTAGATGATCCAGTATTTTTTGAGTTTCGGCGAGAGCGCCTGTTGCTACTCTTTACATTTGCGACGTAGTCGCCTCTGTAGTTGCAATCAAACACCCTTCCATTCCAAAGATTTCCGTTATCCATGCGTTGGATTGATCTAATAGACATTAACTTGCAATTTTCTGGACCTATGAAAAATGGAGAACCTGATGCATCAGACAACTCTACCCATCCATTTGGGAAAACGGATAGGTGATGTTCAATCCAAGGAACTATGACTTTGTCCGCTAAATGATCAAGCAAAGCATTTACATGTTCAGGGTCATTTACAACATCTGCTAATAATGGTTCCTGACCATAAATATCGGCGGCGAGGCTGTAAGGCGCTGATATTTGAAGTAGGGGGTCCATTCCCGTTAGTTCTTCTGTTACACGCAATATATCATCAATTATTTTTGGAATACCTGTGCTAAAATCAGGAGTTTCCAATTCAAAACAATTTTCTTTATTTATCAATGCTTCGTCGGGGTCAGACCCAGGGGGGAACTTATCAGGATACATCATTTTTTGTCCCAAAACTTCACAAGAAAATGCATAGAGCGCCCAGGTCATATAAAGTTTTTTCACACCTAAAAGTCTGCCAACGGTGAGATTTGCGCGAACATACCTATACGGATCAGTTTTATAATATTCGGCTGAATTTACACCATATAAATCATGTAGAATTGCAAGAGCTAGCATATGGACTGAAGCTGTCGCGTGCACTTCATCAGCTGGAGCTAAAATAGAGAAGTTATCATCAAAATCTCCAGCAATTGCAGCGTCAAATACAGATTTGATTTCTGCTTTTGCTTCGTTGCTGCCAGCTTGCCATGATTTTAAAAGGTGAAGACCTTTTGGATAGGTATATTCTGCTAAATCGATCATTTGAAACTCTAAAGTCAATTTAATTCGTTATAGAACTATTTAAAGTAAGATTACTGATAGCAGGTGGTACACAACAAATTGGATTTATAATATAGACCCATTATGAAATTTTTTATAAGTCCATTAAGAATAAAAAGTTTTTTAAATTACGGTAAGAGAAAAAACATTTTGAAGGAAAAATAGCCCAATAAAGCAGATTATAAAGGCAACCGCTGGTGCTAGAACCCAACCAAGCAAGATTTTTCCTAAAACCATCCAGTTGATACTAGCTACTCCTTTTAAGATTGAAATGCCAATAATTGCACCTACAACAGCTTGCGAACTAGACACTGGCACTAACGGTATTGTTGGTAAACCAAGGTTTAGTAAAAAACTTTCTAGTCCACGCGATGCAAACATAAATAAAACTATTGAGTGAGATATTACTGCTATCAATGCTGTTGTTGCAGATAGACTGCCCAGTTGGGATCCTACTGTATCCATAACTTTTCTGGAATAAGTAAATACGCCTAGTCCAATTGATAAACCACCTAACAGCAAAAGTTGCTGTGCTGAACTAAAACTAAAGTTTCCAAATTCAATAGTTGGAAATGGTTGTACAGGTATGAAAACGCCAACTACATTCGCTATATTATTTGCTCCTAAGGCGTAGGCTCCAAGTCCACCTGCCACGATTAGAGCGATCCGTTTTATGGCATCCAAAGTGATCATATGGATAGCCATCCGCCGAGAAACAAATTTTATTAATTGCACAAGTAAAACTGCAATTATGCCTGCTAAAAGAGGACATAAAATCCAGGTGCTCAAAATCTTTAGCAAAATTGTTGTGTCTGTTGGCTTCTGAGAGAAGAAATTCCAACCAATAATAGCTCCCACGATGGCCTGAGAAGTTGAAACTGGCAAACCGCCTTTCGTCATTATGAAAACTGAAAAACCTGCTGATAGGGCTGTCATAAAAGCGCCTGGCAATGCGGAAATAGCACCAAGTTTTCCCAAAGTTTCCGTAGTGCCCGCCCCTGAAAATAAAGCGCCCAATAAGACACATATAGAACAGATAATGGCGGCCGTCCGCCAAGAAACCATTTTTGTTCCCACCGCAGTTCCGAAAACATTGGCTGCATCATTTGCACCCAAAGCCCAACCTAGAAAGAGACCACTAGATAGAAAAATTAATACAAGAGGATCTATAGCCATTAAGATTGTCTTTTGATGGCATAGATTGTTAGGCGATCGGCTACATCTTCTGCATGATCTGCGATAGAGTCAATTCGATCGACAAACTCCCTAAGATGCAGTTTCAAGGCTAATTCCCTTTTTGAAGAAAAGATTTGTTTCTTAAGGTTAGTACTTAATTTATCAGCCTCTTTTTCATATAAATTCACTTTAGCAACATAGCTAGAAACCAGGTGCGGAGATTGAAAAAAAACTCTTGCTCCGGTTGCTAATTCATCTACCGCTTTAGCAACCATATTGGTGAGTCTTCTATAGCCTGGAACTAGTTCTTCATCGATTGTTGGGGCTTCTATCGAAAAAGCCCAAAGTGATGTTTTCATTAGTGAAAAAACTTCATCTGCAGTTTCTAGTAAACCAAGAACATCGCCCCTAGAGTCTGGGATCAGCATGTCGGAATAAATTGCTAGTTTAATTTCGCTTCTTAGAGTATCAGCACTGGTTTCAATATCGCATACCTTTTCAAAATGAGTTGTGTACTCCTTCGACAAACCCTCTCGGAGATAATTACGTACTGCCAATCGATAAATAACACCAGCTTCTGCAAGTTTAAGAAAGAAGCTATCTACTTTATTTTCAAGATCACTAGTTTTTTGAAAAAGTCTTAAATTTAATACCACCTGCTCACCTAATTTAATTTGTCCTGCTTTATCCCTCTGGGACTTATCTAAATTGCTATTGTTTGTACACTCACTAGAGCTATAAAGGGTCTACGTATATACCCAATTTTACAATAAATTTAAGCCCATTAGGAAAAATTATGGTTAAAGCTGCTACAGGTGCCTTATTATCGACACTTGAAATTGATAGAAGGTCCAGGGTGCCTATTTATCGACAAATTGAAGATTTTTTGAGGCAAATGATACTTAATGGATCACTTTTACCTAGTCAAAAATTACCTTCAACGCGTGAACTGGCATTAGAACTGGGTGTGTCCAGGATTACGATTAAATCTGTATATGAGCAGTTAATTTCTGAAGGATATGTTCAGGGAAAAACAGGAGCCGGTACATTTGTTTCTGAGGGATTGGATGGTGAGACACCGGTTGTTCCTTCCATTGACTTGACAGAAAAAGAATTTTTGTTTGGAAACTTTTCTAAAACGGCTGAGCATATCTCATTCTCTCAAGCTATTGCACGATATGGCTCAATCTTGCCTTTTCGTCCTGGTGTGCCAGCTTTAGATAAGTTTCCAATTAAAAGATGGAATAAATACGTTAGTCGTGCCACTAAATCTGATATTACAAATTTTAGTTATGGTGACTTGCTGGGTTCCAAAAAACTCAGGGCATCTATTGCTCATCATTTAGCAGACTCGAGAGGTATGCAAGTTGATCCGGAGCAAATCCTAATAACTTCTGGTGCTCAACAAGCTTTTGTTTTGATTTCCTACGTGTTGATGAACAAAAATGATACTGTCTGGTATGAAAACCCTGGCCATATTGCTGGTAGGGATGTCATGAGAATTGTTGGAGGTGATGTCTCACCTGTACCTATTGATGGCGAAGGTTTAGATCTGCCTTATGCAATTCAAAATTTTTCTATACCTAAGCTGATCTTTACAACGCCGTCTCATCAACAGCCATTAGGGATTACGATGTCGCTACAGAGAAGGCTTGCTCTTTTAAAATACGCCCATGAAAACGCTTCTTGGATAATTGAAGATGATTATGATAGTGAGTTTCGCTATCGAGGTCGGCCGCTTCCTGCGCTTTCTGCATTGGATAAAGTTGGTCGTGTCCTGTATGTTGGGACTTTTTCAAAGTCACTTTTTCCATCAGTACGTATAGGCTATGTTGTAGTCCCAGAAATTCTTATGGATGCATTTGCTAAGATGCGTAATATTTTTGGGCAAACCTCTTCAGCAATTACAGAAGAGGCGCTATCGAATTTTATGGATGATGGTGCCTTTGCAGAGCATATAAGAAAGATGCGCCGTCTATATCGTGATAGACGAGATATTTTACTGAATGCTTTACAAGAAAATTGTTCTGATATTTTGATACCGCAGCAAACAGATGCTGGAATGCACATTCTTGCTGATATTAAGAATGGTATAAGTGATCGGTTCGCACATTTGGAACTTCTTAAATCAGGGATAGATTCGCTGCCCTTATCAATCTATTATGAAGGTCCTGCTCAAAGACAAGCGCTGGTCTTGGGTTTTTCTGGCGTGCAAAAAAAAGTTATTCCAGAGCTAGTTAGAAAGATGGGAAGCGTCCTTAATTGTTTAAAAACTGTTAACTAAGTTTAACTCCTGAAAGGTTGGTAAAATTTGGAAATAAAGCAAAGCCTTCCCGTTGGTGTTTTCTATTTAATTTCTGAACTTATCTTATCTTTTTTTATCGCAAGTATCGTTAAATTATTAGAACCGAACATACCTATAATTCAGATCCTTTTTTATAGATATTTATTATGTTTGCCTTTGCTTATTATCTATGGGCTTTCAAAACATGGGATAAGAGTACTTTTAGTTAACAATATAAGGCTTCTACTGCTCCGAATTATTTGTGGTTTTCTGGGCCTAGCAATGTGGTTTTTAGCTGTTGCTAAAATTGATATGAGTTTGGCAACTGTCCTATTTAATACCATGCCGCTGTTTATTACTATTTTATCTGTAATAATCGCTCGAGAAGTTGTCGGTTTGCGGCGTTCTCTTGCAGTGTTAACAGGGTTTTTTGGTGTGGTATTTATAATCTTACCAATAAACGGATCTTTTAACTTTTCTGGAGTAATTTATAGTCTTTTAGGGGCTATATTTGCTGGGCTAATGTTTGTTTTTATTAGGATGCTTGGTAGAACAAATGCCTCTATACCCACGGCGATATGGTATAATTCTTTTGGGGTTCTCACTTCACTAATTATATTCTTTATTATTGAAAATAATTTTTACAACAGCCTAGCTATTTTGGTGCATAAAGATCTTCCTTGGAATTATTTGTTGGCGCTTGGCTTTCTAGCTAGTTTTCAACAATTCTGCCTTGCTGAAAGTCATAGATATGCTGACGCATCAGCTTTGGCTCCGTTTCACTACCTTGCTGTACCTATTGGCATAGCTTTTGGAGTGATTTTATTTAACGAAACAATTACCGTTAAGTTTATTACAGGAGCGGTAATAATAGTGGCGTCGAATTATTACATATTTGTTAGAGAAAAAACCCACTCCCAAATTTAACTTATTCGTCTTTTTCTAAATTTGGCTTTTGGTACATAGCAGCTGAGGCTGGCATCGGAACTTTTGACATTATCTCAATTTCTTTGACCCTTTCGCGATAAATGGCATAAACGCCGCCAAATAGAATTAAGCCCATCCCTATCCAGGATAGATTAGATGGCCAGTCACCAAATATAGCAATTCCCCAAAAGACACTTAACGGAATTGCAACGTACTCAAATGGTGCCAGTAAAGAGGCTTCTACAGTTCTGTAAGCATGAGAAGATGTTATTGATAGCATCAAAACGGCGAATGCGCAGATAATTATAAAAATCATATCCTGAAAATTTGGGTTCACAGGGGCTCGCAGAAGGAAATCTAAAGATAAATTTCCTGTCGGTTCAAGTGGATTTAACCAATTTATAAGAAGTAGCGGAATTGCTGAAATTAAATAGCAAAAGTTTTGAATAGTGACGAGCGCATATAAGTTTCCCTCTGATTTCAAGCTACGAGTGAAAACTTGAAAAATAGCGTAACTCAGTGCTGAACCCAATGCTAAAAGCATTTCTGGTTTAAAGTTTTCTGTACCTGGACGCATTATAAAAACCACACCAACTAGGGCCAAAAGGACAGAGCTGATACGGTGAATCCCTATTTTTTCTTTCAGTATTAAGGATGATAGCAACGTAATTAGTAATGGTGATACGAAAAATATAGAAACGACCTCAGAAAGGGGAAGGCTACCCAAAGAGATAAAGTACAGGTACATAGCAATCACCAGGCACATGCCTCGTAGTGAAAATAAAAATAGTATTCTTGGTGGTAACTTAATAACCTCTCGAATTCCCGCGCCAAAAAAAGAAACAATTAAAATGCAAATTACAGCTCTGATCGCAACTATCTCTGATAGGGGAAAGCGATCGCTTAAAAGTTTTATTAACGCGTCATTAAGAGGAATTATTGCCATCCCCAAAGCCAATAAAAATATGACCACTGGCGTTTTGTTTATATGATTTTTGAATTTCAAATGTATTTCTTTTCTAAAACCTGAATTCTTTCTCAACTTAGAAAAAGTTCCAAATGGACTGAAATTGCTTTTCTATTAGCGCCAAAGAATTGGTCGTAATTAACTATAATTTACTCAATTTGGTCTTTTGAGATACTTATGAGATGGGAATAATAATTAATCAAAGCTAAGTAGATATCGAGCTAAATAAAGTAGGTTCCAGTTATGTTAGTTTAAAACAACCCAAGCCCCTTTGTATCAATTTACAACTTAATTAAATTTCAAAAAGCACTAATGCTTCATTCTCT
>Ga0208127_1001728_pt1 | contig 10688 bp, 12 predicted proteins | sample ETNtaG_6_FD_185751 | JGI IMG/M metagenome (GOLD analysis project Ga0208127, IMG submission 185751) | Marine microbial and viral communities from oxygen minimum zone, Eastern Pacific Ocean - ETNP201306SV45 (SPAdes) (version 2) | ecosystem: Environmental > Aquatic > Marine > Oceanic ...
AGCGATACCTTAATGAGGGGAAAATATTTTTCTCCTTCTTTTGGTGGACGAATATGTCCCAGAACCGTGTCTCCCGTTTTAAGACCAAACAAACGCACTTGTGACTGAGACACATAAATATCATCGGGTGAAGTCAGGTAGTTGTAGTCTGATGAGCGTAAAAAGCCGTAACCTTCTTGCATCATCTCCAAAACGCCTTCACTTTCTATAATACCCTCAAACTCATATTCGGGTTGGCGATAGCGGTTACGATGATCCTTATTATGATTCCCTTTTTCATGGCCACCGTTTCCATTTTGGTGACGATTTTTTTTGTTATTATTATTGTTATTGCCCTTGTTGTGCTTTTGCTTATGCCCAGTATGGTCAGGTTTCCTATCGTTTTTGTGATCCTGTTTATTTTCCTTAGCCACTTGGTTGTCTTTCTTTTCTCTAGCTGGCTTTTTGTTGTTAACAACTGCAGGATTAGCAGGCGCATTTTCCTCCTCCTTTTTTTCACCCTCATCTGGAAGTGTGGACTGGTGGTCTATGATGCGATATGTAAGTTCAATTTTTTTTAATCCGGTAATTTTTTTAATACCTAGCTCTTTTGCAATTTCCTGCAATTCAGCAAGCTTTTTAGCTTTTAACTCTGATAATTCAAACATGTTTGTTATGGTAAATATATGTTGTATGTCGGCTGAAGTAGTTGCCGCTGGAGCAAACATACAACTTTTTTTATTTTTGTCTTTAAATTTTTATATCAGAATGGATATTTCCATTGTAGTTCCCTTATTCAACGAAGAAGATTTTGTTAAGCAGTCGCTGACTTCATTGTTAACTCAAACCTATCCTGCCAAACAACTGGTTGTTGTTGATGATGGCTCAACAGATAACTCTGTAGCCATTATCCGTGAGCTTGCAGATACTTACCCAAATTTGAAGCTTATCAAGTCAAATGGGACGTCTTCGCATGCTCCAGGGGAGAAGGTAGTGCGTGCATTTATGCGTGGCTTTGATGCGCTTTCATCGGACTGGGACGTGATTTGCAAGTTTGATGCTGATATTATTTTCCCAGAAAATTATCTAGAGCAACTTAAAGACGCCTTTAGTAGTAATGAGAGACTGGGTATGTTTGGCGGACTACTGACCATTGGAAAAAAAGATAGCTGGGTTGTTGAGTCTATTTCAAGAAATAACCACTTAAGAGGTCCAATTAAGGCCTATTCAAAGGCTTGTTATAATGATCTAGGAGGATTAAGACCAGTTCTTGGTTGGGATACCCTAGATGAGCTATTGGCAATGCATCGAGGGTACCAGGTCATGATAGATGATAAATTACTTGTTAAACATCTCCGCCCAACGGGTTCTAAATACAGTTTTAAAGGCGCTGTTGCGAAAGGGCGTTTGTTTTATGAATTGGGCTATGGATTGGTGTTGGGTGTATTGGCCAGTATCAAATGGTCTTTCGCCCAACGGGGTAGTTTACTTGCTGCTTTACGAGGATTTTTAGTCGCTTGGCTATCTCGTAAACCAAAGTTTGTGACTTGCAAGGAGGCCCGTTTTATAAGACGATACCGCTGGTCACAAATTTTTTCTCGGTTTATCTCCTAGTTCAATTACAACAAGGTTTTGTAATTTTCCCGCTGTGATTTCAAAGCGGATCATGGTTTGTTTTTTATGAAAGCCATGCTTACCCACTGCACCTGGATTCATAAACAATAGGTTGTGTTTTTTATCAAAAGTAACCTTTAATATGTGAGAATGCCCACATATAAAAATATCTGGTTTTAGGTGTTCCAATTTTTCTGCAATGCCCTTTGCATATCGTGGAGGTTTGCCGCCAATATGCGTCATAAATACACGCATGCCCTCTACGGTAAAAAACAGATCTTCATCAAATTGACTTCTAATACGTGCATTGTCAATATTTCCATAAACCACTTTGAGCGGTTTGATTTTTTCTAAGGCATCTGTCACTTCAAAAGCGCCAATATCGCCAGCGTGCCAAATTTCATCTACATCTTTTGCATAACCCAAAACCCTAGGGTCTAAAAAACTGTGCGTATCTGAAAGCAACAATATCTTTTTCATCATCTTTGTACAAAATTACATCTTTGCGTTATTTTTTAGAGTTTTCATATAAAGGAACTGCATATCACGGATGGCAACGGCAACCCAATGCCTCCACGGTACAGCAGCAAATGGAGGATGCCATGAGCACTTTATTAGGCAAACAAACAGCTCTACTCGCTGCTGGTAGAACAGATACAGGCGTACACGCCAAGCAAATGTTTGCACATGTAGATTTGGAACTCAATACCGCTGAAGTCAAACAACTTAAGCACAGGTTAAATAAATTTCTTCCAAACGACATTGCCATTACAGAAATACACTCTGTCAAAGCAGAGGCACACGCTCGTTTTGATGCAATATCACGAAGTTATGCTTATCATTTGGTTCAGCATAAATACCCATTTGCGCATGAGTTTGCTTATTCATTTACAACTCCACTAGACATGGAAGCGATGAATAAAGCAGCTAAATTGCTCTTGAGCCATACAAATTTCAAATGTTTTTCAAGATCCAAGACAGACGTTAAGACTTTTGATTGTAAGGTAACGGAGGCTTACTGGATACAATCAGATTCGGGATGGATTTTTCATATTTCAGCTAACCGTTTTTTGCGCAATATGGTACGTGCCATAGTAGGCACACTTTTGGATGTTGGTAGTGGCAAATCAAGCTTGACTGATTTTCAAACAATTTTAGAAAGTCAAGACAGAACAAAAGCAGGAAGCTCAGCACCAGCGCATGGTTTATTTTTGATGAAAGTTCAATACCCAAATACTATCTTTGAAACAAATGGATAAAAAAGCATCGAATAGCATTTTAGATGTAAGTTTGTTTAAGCGGCTTATGGCTTTTGCAAAGCCCTACCGCATCACCTTTGTTTTTGTTTTAGTTTCAGCAGTTTTATTGTCAGGGTTTTCTACCCTAAGCCCTTACCTGCTCAAGATTACTATAGACGACTACATTACCCTTAAAGATTACGATGGTATGTTGGTTCTCATTACCCTTATGGCACTAACCCTACTGCTTGAAGTGGTTTTTCAGTTTATATTTATTTATTATGCCAACTGGTTGGGACAACATGTTATATTTGATTTGCGTAATGCTCTGTATCGACATATGATACATTTTAAAATGGCTTATTACGACAAGTCAGCAGTTGGACGTTTGGTCACTCGCGTGGTAAGTGATATAGAAACTATATCTGGAATTTTTAGTCAAGGCTTGTTTATGATCATTGCAGATCTTTTGAAGATGCTTGTGGTTATTGTGGTTATGTGGACGGTAAGTTGGAAGCTATCGCTTATTGTTTTTACTGTATTACCATTGGTTTTATTCGCGACCAGACAATTTCAAAAAGCCATGAAATCGGCTTTTGACGAAGTACGTACACAAGTAGCTAACTTGAACAGTTTTGTACAAGAGCGTATTTCGGGTATGAGTATTGTGCAGCTATTTGGTCGTGAAAGTTTAGAGTCGGCCGCATTTAAAAATATTAATGATAAACACCGTAAAGCTTGGTTGAAAACCGTTTGGTATAATTCTATATTCTTTCCCATTGCAGAACTATCCACTTCAATTACAATTGGACTTCTTGTTTGGTTTGGCGGGCTTAATGTCATAGCAGGTTCTTCGGGAATTACGTTAGGAATTATCTTTTTGTTTATTCAACTTTCACAGATGCTATTTCGACCACTACGTCAAATTGCAGATAAGTTTAACACCCTTCAAATGGGTATGGTAGCTGTACGTCGAGTTATGGCAGTTCTAGATACTCAAGAGACGATTTCAAACAACGGCCTTATATCAAACAGAGAAATTTCTGGAAAAGTTTCTTTTGAAAATGTTAGGTTTTCTTACAAAGAAGATGAAACAGTGCTACATGGCATATCTTTCAATATGGCACCCGGAGAAACTGTTGCTGTAGTTGGTGCTACTGGGGCAGGTAAGTCTACCCTGATTAATATTCTTAGTCGTTTTTATGAAATTGACAGTGGCAGGGTAACCTTAGATGGTGTAAATATTGAAGACTATGACCATTCTTGGCTGCGTAAACAAATTGGTGTGGTGCTGCAAGATGTTTTTCTTTTTGCTGACTCCATTTACAACAACATTACTTTGTGGGATACTTCGATCAATGAAGAAGATGTGATTGCTGCAGCCAAAAAAATTGGCGTTCATGATTTTATTTCTAGTCTGCCAGATGGCTATCATTTTAATGTAAAAGAACGCGGTGGTATGCTGTCAACGGGACAGCGTCAATTGATTGCTTTTTTAAGAGCCTATGTAATACAGCCTAAAATTTTAGTTTTGGACGAGGCTACTTCCTCAATTGACACATATGCTGAAAAGTTGATTCAAAAAGCAACAAAAGAAATCACAAAAGGTAAAACTTCTCTAGTTATTGCTCATAGACTTGCCACCATACAGCGAGCTGATAGTATTATTGTACTGGATAAGGGAAAAATTGTAGAGTCAGGCACCCACAGTGAGCTGCTAAAAATTGAAGGAGGCTACTACAAGAATCTCTATGAAGTTCAATTTGTTAGTGAACCCACAGTAATTTAAGCCATGTCATTGGCAATAATCTCTTGTAGATTTTTATAAGAGCCATAAGAAATTTTTTCTCCGTCTTTAAAATAGCTAATATTTCCTGTTTCTTCAGAAACAACCAGTACTACTGCATCTGTTTTTTCTGTTATACCAACGGCGGCTTTGTGTCTTAAACCGAAGTTTTTTGGTAGTCCGTCTTTGTTGGATATAGGAAGTACAACACGGGTTGTTGTGATGTTGTTGTTTTCAACAATAGCTGCACCATCGTGTAAGGGTGCACTTTTGTGAAAGATACTTTCAATCACGGGAATGGAAACTTCCATATTTACTTCAACACCCGACGACTTAAGAAAGTCCAAGCTGCTGTTTCGCTCGAGAACTATTAGCGCCCCTGTTTTTTGTTTTTTTAGCGAAGCACAACTTTTAACCAAAGCATCAATATTGAGTGTTGACTCAATATTACTGGAATTGGTATTAAATATTTTAAAATAGCGGTTTATTGCCTTTCGGTTTGCCAGATTTGAAGACCCCAACATCAGTAGTAACTTGCGGATTTCTTGTTGAAAAACCACAATTAGGGCAAATACACCAACGCTCATAAACCCTCCGAGTATGTTGCTCAGTAACTCCATATTAAGGGCATCTGTGATTTTCCAAATCAAATAGAGTATGACAATTCCCACAAAAATATTGATGGCAGCAGTTCCTCTGACAAGTCGGTAAGCATAGAATAGCAGCATCGCTACCAATAAGATGTCGATGATGTCCAGTATATTAAAATCTAAAAAATCAAACATCCTATAAAATTACAAATAATTGGTTAAGCGCACTTAAGTTTTTCAATGAGCTTTACAGCTTGATGGGCTTCTTTGACATCGTGTACACGTAAAATTTGTGCACCATGTTGTAGTGCAACGGTATTTAAAACTGTTGTTCCATTAAGGGCATCTGCAGCATCTATTCCTAGTAATTTATATATCATCGATTTACGGGAAACACCAATCAACATTGGTATCCCATCCCTTTTAATACTGCCCATATTTTTTAGTAGTGAATAATTATGCTCTAGTGTTTTACCAAATCCAAAACCTGGGTCGATGATAATGTCGTGAATGCCAGCCTTGTGCGCCTCATCAATTTTTGCTGCAAAAAACGACCTTATATCCACTAATAGATTGTCATAATTGGGTCTAACTTGCATGTTTTGCGGATTGCCTTGCATATGCATGGCAACATAAGGAACTCCGAGTGCACCAACAGTTTTTAACATTTTTGTATCTAATTTACCTGCTGAGATATCGTTTACCATTGCTGCTCCTGCAGCCACTGTTTTTTTTGCGACATCACTTCTGTAGGTGTCAATAGAAATTATAGCCTCAGGAAATGATAAATGTATTTTTTCAACAACGGGCAACACGCGTTTCAATTCTTCATCAGCCGAAATTTCAATTGCTCCGGGTTTTGAGCTGGCACCACCCACATCTATAAATGTAGCTCCTTGCCGAAGCATTTTCTCCGTTTGCGAAAGCGCAAGGTCAGTGCTGTTGTACATACCACCATCATAAAAGGAATCTGGAGTGAGGTTAAGAACCCCCATTATTTTAGGTGTTGTCAGGTCTATAATCTTGCCTTTGCACGAGATGTTCATAAATAGCGCTTAAATTAGTTGGTTTAAAATGAAAACATTTTCATTTTTGAGCGAAATTTACAACAAATCAAATCAGGTGGCGCAAACAGAGGCACAATATCTTAAAGCAGCAACAACATGTAAGTCATTGTTCGAGCAAAAAATGAAAGATTACGGCTGTGCCTGGCGCATACTTCGTCCTACTTCCTTAACGGATCAGATTTTTATTAAAGCCCAACGCATTAGAACCCTTCAACAACTTGAAACTAAAAAAGTAGATGAGGGTGAAGTATCTGAATTTATTGGCATTGTAAATTATTCTATAATGGCGCTAATCCAGTTGGAGCTGGGTGCTGCTGAACAGCCAGATATGTCAAGCCAGGAGGTAATGACTGAATATAACAAACACGCATCAGCCACCAAGGCGCTGATGGAACTTAAGAATCACGATTATGGTGAGGCGTGGCGCGACATGCGCGTAAGCTCCCTAACAGATTTGATTCTTCAGAAACTTTTGCGCGTCAAACAAATTGAAAATAACGAAGGCAAAACAATTGTGAGTGAAGGTCTAGAGGCCAACTTCCAAGACATTATTAATTATGCCTTATTTGCATTGATACACTTAAACAACTAACCAAAACCATGAGAAAACAAATTGTAGCCGGTAACTGGAAAATGAACCTCAACGCCGCACAAAGTCAAGAACTTATAGACGCTTTAAAAGCACAAACTTTTAATGATGGCGTACATGTAGCAATCGCTACACCAAATGTACATCTAGCTGCAGCAGTAGCACAAACGGACGGTACATCAATAGATGTGGCCGCACAAAATATGCACCAAGCTGCTTCGGGTGCTTACACAGGTGAGGTGTCGGCTGCTATGCTAAAAGGCATAGGGGTAGAGACGGTTATACTTGGACACTCTGAACGCAGAGCTTATTTTCATGAGACAGATGCGCTTTTGGCCGAAAAAGTAAATGCCGCTTTGGAAAATAACATACATGTTATTTTTTGTTTTGGCGAAGAGTTAGAAGATCGTAAGTCTAATGCGCATTTTGACCTTGTTACAAGTCAGCTTACAAACGGTCTATTTCACCTTAATGCATCCCAATGGGCAAATATTACACTTGCTTATGAGCCTGTGTGGGCTATTGGAACAGGGGAAACGGCTAGCCCAGCACAAGCACAAGAAATGCACGCACACATCAGAGCGGTGTTGGCTGCAAAATATGACGACGCGCTAGCACAAAGTGTTTCTGTACTTTATGGTGGGAGCGTTAAGCCCACCAACGCCAAAGAGATTTTCGCACAAACAGATGTAGATGGCGGATTGATTGGTGGTGCTTCGCTTAATGCTGAAGACTTTACCGCTATTGTCAACGCTTTTTAAACTTGAAAGCCTACCGCGCTTATCATTTTGATGTTCATCCTCTAGAAAAAACAGATGTTTTTCTTGCTTGGTTATCTACCTTTTCATTTGAAAGTTTTGTCTCTACAAAGACAGGTGTAACAGCTTATGTTTCTTTGGACGAAGCTGCCCAAATCTCTGAAGCTGCTTGTCTGGCCGTTCCTTATGATGGAGTTGAAGCTAGCCTAAAAACAGAAGATTTTGAAGGGCAAAATTGGAATGCCATTTGGGAAGAACAATTTCATCCCATTACAGTTGGAGATTGGACCATAAGGGCTTCGTTTCACACAGCAATTACAACAAAACACGAAATTATCATTGACCCACAGATGTCTTTTGGTACTGGTCACCATGCCACAACACAGCTTATGCTCGAACAACTTTTTGATATTAGTGTTGCTAATAAAACGGTTTTGGATGTGGGAACTGGAACAGGTGTTTTGGCCATAGCTGCAAAAATGCAAGCAGCTAAAAAAGTGGCTGGCATAGACATTGAAACTTGGTGTGTTGATAATGCTATTGAAAATGCCGCTAAAAACAAAATACACGATATTACTTTTAGCTCCAATAAGCTCAATGACTTTACTGATTTTAATCCAGATGTAATTTTGGCGAACATCAATAGAAATGTGTTGATGGCGCATTTACCCACTTACGCACAAATACTAGCTGAAGGTGGAGCGTTACTACTTTCTGGATTTAATAAAGAAGATGTGGATGTGATTAATGATTTGGCTCACAAACACGGACTCAATTCCAAAAGCAAAACAGAAAAAGAAGGATGGATTTGCTTAAAATTTATAATTTAGTGGAGATGATTCGTTTAGAAAAAACAAAAGAGGAAGAACAACGGGAAGTTGCCGTTCAAAGCGCTCGTTTACACGAAATTATTCTTTACAATGACGATGTCAATACTTTTGATCATGTAATTAGGACCCTAATTGATGTGTGTGAACACACACCAGTGCAGGCAGAGCAATGTTCACTCATTGTGCATTATAAGGGCAAGTGTGCAGTTAAGCACGGTTCTTACGATGAATTGGAGCCCAAATGTATTCGACTGCAAGCCGCAGGACTAAGCGCAGAAATCGTTTAACAGTTCTTTTTTATCATTTCCTTAACTTAGCTCAAAAATTTGCTATGCGCATTATATATATTTTGCTGCTTGTTGCTAGTTTTAGTTATGCTCAACCTACTGCTATGAAAAATTCCATACATTCCTTCACTGTTGAGGATATAAACGGCAATCTTTTCTCACTTGAATCACTAAAAGGGAAAAAAGTTATGATTGTGAATACAGCCTCTAAATGCGGGCTTACACCTCAATACAAAAAATTAGAAGCCCTTTATCAAGAATACAAAGACCAAAACTTTGTTGTAGTTGGATTTCCAGCTAATAACTTTATGTGGCAAGAACCAGGTAGTAACGATGAAATCAAAACTTTTTGTGATAAAAATTATGGTGTATCTTTTCCCATGATGGCTAAAATCAGTGTGAAGGGTAGAAGCCAGCACCCCGTTTATGCTTTCCTTACCAAAAAAGACAAAAACGGTGTTAAAGACAGCTCTGTCAAATGGAATTTTCAAAAATATCTCATAGACGAAAACGGATATTTGGTAGAAGTAATTTCTCCACGTACACAGCCTGATGACCCCGTTGTTTTAGATTGGATAAAAAGCTAATGATGAAAATAGATATCCTTGCCATAGGTGCACACCCTGATGATGTAGAGCTTTCTTGTTCTGGAACCATAGCCAAAGAAATTGCTAATGGTAAGCAAGTTGCTATACTGGACCTAACGCAAGGTGAACTAGGTACTAGAGGAAGTGCTGAAATCCGTGCGAATGAAGCTGAAAAAGCAGCAAAAATATTAGGTGTAACAGCTCGATATAATCTTAATTTTCCCGATGGTTTTTTTGAAAATAATAAGGAAAACCAATTGAAATTGGTAACATACATTCGCTTATTAAAACCCGATATGGTGCTTTGCAACGCTGTTGAGGATCGACACCCTGATCACGGCAGAGCAGCTGCATTGGTTAGGGAAAGTTGTTTTCTGAGTGGTTTAAACCAAGTTAATACCACATATGAGGGTATGCCCCAGATGGCATGGCGTCCAAAGCATGTGTATCATTATATTCAATGGAATGATGCTAAGCCTGACTTTGTTGTGGATATAAGTAGCCACATAGACACCAAGCTTGAATCTGTTAATGCTTATGCATCTCAATTTTTCAATCCAAAGGCAACAGCACCTGAAACGCCTATAAGTACTCAAAACTTTTTAGACAGTGTTAAATACCGTGCTGCTAACCTGGGAAGACTCATTGGTGTAGACTATGCAGAAGGGTTTACAGCCGCCCGTTTGTTGGCTGTTGATCGCATAAACGATTTGATGTAAAAGCTGTTTTGGATTATCTAAAAACATATTACATTTGCATCCTACAAAATGGTGGTTGTAGCTCAGTTGGTTAGAGCGCTAGATTGTGGTTCTAGAGGTCGCCGGTTCGAGACCGGTCTTCCACCCAACAAAACCCTTCGAGAAATCGAGGGGTTTTCTTCTTTACATCAATTATACATTTAGTTCAGCAACTTCTTAACCTCTTAAATAGGTTTTTTATATTAGCGATATGAGAAAATTAGAAGCTATAAAATATATTTTATTAGGGATTTGGAGCGTAAGTTATTTCGTAAGATTAGTTGGTAAGCTAACTAACCTATATGAAATTCCTAAATGGAGTATTTATTTAACATTAGTATCGTTAATCTTTTGGACAACCCTATCATTAACTATGTATTTTATCAAAAAAATGAAAAAATGAAAAGGTGGTTTATATTTTATGTCACACTATTGATTGCTTTGCTTGTTAATGGTTACTTTGGGGTTTACAAAGGAATGTGGACATATGCCGAACCTATAAATATGTTAGGTATTTCAAAGTTTAAAAATTTTGTTACGGGTGATATTGCAATTGATTTAGGAACTGCAAATACTCTTATATGGATAAAAGGACAGGGAATTATTTTAAATGAGCCTTCAATTGT
>Ga0208127_1001729_pt1 | contig 10687 bp, 13 predicted proteins | sample ETNtaG_6_FD_185751 | JGI IMG/M metagenome (GOLD analysis project Ga0208127, IMG submission 185751) | Marine microbial and viral communities from oxygen minimum zone, Eastern Pacific Ocean - ETNP201306SV45 (SPAdes) (version 2) | ecosystem: Environmental > Aquatic > Marine > Oceanic ...
AATTGGAGTTTACAGTATTATTCCTGATATTAGTCCACTTGAGAATTGGGCTGGTATCAACTATGACGGCGTAAGCATGACTAAGGCTGGAGATATTTATGATTTAAGTAGGGGAATGAATGAGGAGCTTAATAAGCAATTCAGAGAAAATACAGAGAACTTCTATAGAGAGTTTGTAACTAAGGTAGCTGATAATAGAGAGATGGAATACTCAGAAGTCCTCAAATTTGCAGGTGGAAGAATATGGCGAGGCGATACAGCCCTTGAGTTAGGTTTAGTTGATAAATTGGGCTCACTAGATGATGCAATTGACTCTATGGTGACAAAACTTGAATTAGAGGACTATAAAGTCTTTTCTTACAATACTGAAGTTGAGTTTGAGTTCGATTTGAATTTACTGATTCAAAATAAACTCCCCTCTCAGATTCAGGATTTATTAAATGAGATTAGTGGCCTTAATAGGATGCTTTTATCCGGTGAGGAGAGATATGTGGTTGCCTATTGTTTTGATTGTGGCTTTAAGAACTTCGAATAACTTCTTTTATAAGATTTAGGCCAATAGATTTTTTTCTTTCTAGGGACTCTCTCTCAAGCTGAGATAGAGTCCTGAATATCGTCTTAATATCTCTTTTAGAATTATTGATAAGATAATTCATATTTTTATCAGAAATTTCTATATTAAGATTTTTAGAGATTGCTTGGGTGGCTTCTAATAGCTCATCATCATTTATAGCCTCCAATCTTAATGTTTCCATTTTTTTTATTCTAGAAACAAGATCAGGAATTGCTTCAAGCTTGTTAATGCTACCTGATAATAAGAGAAAGCACTCTTTTTCATAACATTCATTAATGAGATTAAAAAGCGCAATCTCCCATTCTCTTCGTTTATTTATGAGATCTACATCATCAATACAAATTAAATTAAGCTCACTTACTCCCTCCAGTATAGAAGGATCAAGATTAATTGCTTCTTCCATAGGTATATAAATTGATGAATTATTAGAATTAGAAAAATCATTGCAAATAGCCTGAAGCAAGTAACTTTTTCCATTACTGCCTAGATCGTCTATAAATATCTGAACCCCATTATTCGAGTTGAGTAGAATATTTTTAAGGATTTGAATAGTTTTATTATTGTTTTTAGAAACAAAGAAATTTTTTAAAGATGCTCTCTCATTAATTTGAATTTGAAGGGCAAGTTGGCGAGGATTAGGCATTTTGTTTTATGAAATTATTATTAAGCCACCATCTAAAATAACTTATAAGGCTAAATAATGTAATAAAGCCTATTAAAATATGGAAAATCATGGGATTTATATCCACATTGAAGATTTCAAAGATTATCAAACCTAAAATATAGATTATTTGAGAAGTTGTTGTTATCTTCCCAATTAAATTTGGAGATGGAGTTTTTTCCGTAATTGACATCTCGAATGCTGCGCCAAGAAGAATAAGCAGATCTCTGAGAACAAAAATTACAAAAACTGATAGAGGAACAATTTGATTCAACCAAAGTGCAGTTATTGAGCCAATCATAAGAAGCTTATCAGCAACTGGGTCCAAGATTTTTCCTAAATCTGTTTGCCATTTAAAAAATCTAGCCAGGAAACCATCGATGGCATCTGAAATTGATGCAATGGCAAATAAAATCAATGCAAAAACATATTTCCCAGCAAGAAGATTAAGAACTGTTGGAATGACTAAAGATATTCTTACTAAAGAAATAAGGTTAGGTATAAATCTTAAATAATGCTTCATATAGAATTTAGTGATGCCTGAATTATTTCTGTTGCAGTGCTTTCGATTGAAAAATCTTTATGTGTTTGAACAGATTTCTTGAATTGATCTTCCGTACCAAAAATTGTTAAAGAAAAGGATATTTCGTTCTGCTGAAATGATTTAATTGAGTATTCTTTTATAGAAATCATTTTATCTAGAGCATCTAAAAGATTATCTAAATGTTCAGCTGAAGAAACTTTAGTAACCTTCATCATCAACCTCCTTTCTGAGTTATCCAAAATAAAGTCACTTAAGTAATCAATAGATAAATTCTGAAATAAAAATCTAATCCTTTCAGTAACGTCATCAATATTTTCAAAAAATGATATCTGGTCTTTGTAACTAATTGACCAATTATTGATTCCTGATCTTGAAATAATTAATGATTCAAGATAATCATACTTATATTGATCGAACTCATTGTCATTCTCGTTCTCAAAAAAGTAATTTTTATTATCTAAGTTTATTGTGTTTTGAGGAAATTCAAAAAAAAGTCCACGTTTTTTTGAAATATCATCAAAAATTCTTTTTATTGATGATTCTAGTCTTGTTTCATAAGGTATTGACTCTATTTTGAAGGGTTTATCGAAGCCATTATCAATTTGGATGTCTAAAAAAATAATAGGTCTATTTCTTCCAATAAAATTAATACCATTTTCAATAAATTGACTCATTACAATGTCCTCTTCAAATGAAGCTTGAAGAAAGTTACTATCATTATTTCTTACAACAGCATATCTTGTGAGAAAATCTTTTGAGTTAAAGTTACCTTTGATAATTTTTGCTTTTTCAAGATCCTCATAACCTATGAGTCTAAAAACAAGGTCATTAAATGCACGATCAATGGAATTTTCTATGTTCTCATTCTTAATTTCTATACTAATTTTAAAAAGATCATCAAAATCCTTTGCAAAAATATGATTAGAAAAGATAATGAGTAGGAAAACACTTTTTAGAATGACCATCTTCATATATTTATTTTAAGGTACTAGAGCAATAATGAAAAACGATCCCTATAAGAAAGCTGGCGTTGATATAAAAGCAGGAAATGATTTAGTAGATAAAATTAGAAAAGATGTAGCTAGTACTTTCGATAAAAACGTATTGGGCGGGATTGGAAGCTTTTCAGGTTTTTATTCTCTTCCTAAAGGTTTTAAAGATCCGGTTCTTGTTGCTTGCACAGATGGAGTGGGCACTAAAGTCGCCCTAGCCCAAAAGAATTCTTCATTGGGAACTATTGGGCAAGACTTAGTTGCAATGTGTGTAAATGATATGGTTACTTCTGGAGCACATCCACTATTTTTTCTTGATTATTTTGCTTCCTCAAAACTCAATGTTACAGAAACAGCAACAGTTATAAAGAGCATTGCCAAAGCATGTAAAAAAACTAATTGTTCACTAATTGGTGGTGAGACTGCTGAAATGCCAAACCATTATATCGGCAAAAATTTTGATTTAGCTGGATTTTCAGTTGGCATTGTTGAAAAAAAACTAATCATTGACTCTTCAAAAGTTAAAAAAAATAACATCATAATCGGTATTGAATCTAGCGGAGCTCATTCTAATGGTTACTCATTAATCAATAAATTAATTAAGGAATCAAAATTAAGTAAGAGTGAAAAAATGAAATTAATTAAGCTTGCTTTGAAGCCTACTCATTTATATACAAATGTAATTTTGGATTTGGTAAAAAAAGTCAAAGTTAAGTCAATTGCGAACATTACTGGGGGCGGTCTAACAGAAAATATTCCCAGATCAATTCCTAATACCCTATCATCTGAAATATATTTGAGTAACTGGAAAATGCCGGTGCTCTTTTCAACTCTTCAAAAATTAGGAAAAATCCAAATAAGAGATATGTTGAGAATATTTAATTGTGGAATTGGAATGACTTTAGTTATTGAGCCTAAGGATTTCGATACTGCCATGAAGGTACTTTCGAAGCATAAATTTAAAGGCTTCATGATTGGAAAAGTTGTAAATAAATCTTCATCAGAAATAACTTTTCTTTAATGTTTAAGATAGCTGTTTTAATCTCAGGAAATGGATCAAATCTTGAAGCTCTCATTGATGCTTGCAAAAAGAATGTCATTAATGGGTCAATTGATATGATCATTAGCAATAATCCAGATGCATATGGTATTCAAAGAGCAAAAAATCATTCTATAGATTACAAGATCATCGATAACAATAGATTTGAGACTAGAGAAGATTTCGACAGAGCTCTTGTAGAAGAATTAGAAGATTGTAATCCTGATCTGGTTGTTCTTGCAGGATTTATGAGAATACTTACTCCTGTTATGATCGAGGCCTTCAAAAATAGGATTATCAATATACACCCGTCTTTATTGCCAAAATATCCCGGTCTGGATACTCATAATGCAGTTATAGAGAATGGGGATTTAAAACATGGCGTGACAATCCACTTTGTAAATGAAGTTTTAGATGGTGGTCAAATTATTGCTCAAGGAGAAATATCTGTAAACGCCGATGAAACATTGGAAGAACTTAAAACAAGAATTCATGCAATAGAACATGTTATGCTTCCGATGGTAGTCTCAAAGTTTGCTGACGGAACAATTAATACAGAGAAAGTTATCTATGAGAAATTTAAATAAGTATTTTCTATCAATTATATTTATAAGCTTAGTCACTTTTCTTTCAGCAGAAGAAAACATTTACGAATACAAGATTAGGTTTAAGATAAAGAACGTAATTTCACTTGACGGAATTAAAGAGCTAACGAGCAAAGGTAATGATTCATACCATATTATTTTCACTGGCAAGAATAGAATGCTCAATGCAGAGCTCAATCAAGAAGCAGAGTTTAAGTATCTTAATTCAAAGGTCTTTCCTAAATATTACTCTCAAAAAATTAAAGTCCCATTAAGGGGAGTATTGAAGCAGACTATTGAATATGATTTTAAAAACCAAAAAATTGCATCAAGTGGAGATGTAAATTGGGTCATAGATTTTTTAGGTGAATCAACACCGCTTGACCCTATTTCAAGTGGCTTCCAAATTAGAGAGAATGTTAAGAAAGGCCTTACAAATTTCGAAATAAATTTAATAAAGCTTGATGAGGGACTAATTTATAAAAGTTCTTACTCAGTTGTGGGAGAGGAAGTTCTTGAGATTAAGGATACAAAATATCCTTGTATTGTTCTTGAAAGAACAACAAATAATAGAAAAACTCTTTACTACGTTGCAAAAACCTTAGATTTTATTTTAATTAAAGTTGAGGATGACAGAAAAGAGAGAATGATTTCAATCGAAGCTGAAAAAATACTAAGTTTTGGGTAGCGTAACCCCGGTTTGGCCCTGATATTTTCCATCTCTATCCTTATAGCTTACCTCGCATTGCTCATCTGATTGGTGGAATATCATTTGGGCTACGCCCTCACCTGCATATATTTTCGCTGGTAAATTGCTTGTATTTGAGAACTCGAGGGTGACATGGCCTTCCCATTCAGGCTCAAGGGGAGTAACGTTTACTATAATTCCACATCTTGCATAAGTTGATTTACCGAGACAGATAGTTAGAACATCTCTGGGTATCCTGAAATACTCTACTGTTCTTGCTAGAGCAAAAGAGTTAGGAGGTATTACACATACATCTGAGTTAATATCTACAAAGCTTTTTTCATCAAAAGATTTTGGGTCAACTATCGCTGAATGAATATTAGTAAATACTTTAAATTCATTTGCGCACCTAACGTCATACCCATAGCTAGAGAGGCCATATGATATAAGTCTTGAATTGTCATCAGAATACCTTATTTGATCCTCTTGAAATGGTTCAATCATGCCATGTTCAACTGCCATCTTTCTTATCCACTTATCTGATTTAATCGTCATTTATTTCAACCCTTCCAATTATTGATCTAGCTATTGTATTGCTATCAACATACTCTAACTCTCCTCCGATTGGAATACCATAGGAAATTCTTGAAACCTTAATATTCTCAACATGATCCTTGATAAATATTGCAGTTGCATCACCCTCAACAGTAGAGCTGAGTGCAAGAATTATTTCTTTCATATTTTCTTTATCAATCCTTTCTAAAAGTTGAGGAATTCCTAGATCATCTGGTCCTAAGTTATCAAGGGGTGAGAGTCTTCCCATTAAGACAAAGTATTTTCCTTTATACCCTCCAGTAGATTCTATTGCCAAAAGATCTGATGGGCTTTCAACCACACAAATAGATAGTGAATCTCTTGTTTCGTCCTGGCAGACATGACATAAATCATTTGTTGTTAGCATTCTGCACGACTTACATCTTTGAATATTATCGAGCGCGTCATTAAGAGAGCCAGCAATCTCTCTGGCACCACTTTTATTTTTGTCCAATAGATATAAAGCCATTCTTTGCGCAGATTTCTTTCCAACTCCAGGGAGAACTGTTAATGCTTTAATTAATTTATCTAATAAATCCGAACTCATTTCTAATTCTTTAGTTTAGTTACAACCTCAATTTCGCCATCAAACTCATCTAAAAAGTCTTTAATTTCAGAATCACTTGAGAGTTCTTTTTTTGTTTTTTCAATATCTTTAATTTTATTTTCTTCATTAATTTTATTTGGTGAAGATGAGGAAATGCCCTCTTCAAGGCCAATTTCAATGTTACCAAATTTATCTTTAATTTTTTCCTCAAACTCACTAATAATTTTTTCAGGAATATCAAGCTGATCTTTTGATCCGCATAAGAATATCTTTTGGTCATTAAATCTTGCAAATGAAAGATTTCCAAAATAATTCTTAGCAAAGGATGATAGTTGCATATCATTAAATAAAGCAGGCCAGGATGAAGAGTTTATTTCATGACTCTCTTGTGCAACTTCTTCGTTTATTTGAGGCTTTTCTTTTTTTACAGTCTCTACTTGGGCTTTATTAGTCTTTTTTTTTTGAGTTTTGGCTTCGCCTGTATTCATGTTTTGAACAGGTTGAAAGGCTAACATTCTCAATAGGCACATCTCTACTGCTTCTCTTGGTGATGGATGGGTATGAATCTTTTGGAAAGAATTCAGACCAATTTCATATATAAGCTGGCAATACTGTTCATCCATTTTAGATGCTATGTTGACAATGGGTTCTTTACTTGAGTCTTCAAGAACTTGGTGCAAAGAAACTTCATGAATATTTGAAATTAAATCTTTTAAAAGAGCTTCATAATCCGGGTTGAGTTTTTCAATATCATTTAATGTTTTAAATGCATCTTCCTTTCTTCCATCAGTTATAGAATCAAGTAACTCATGAATCAAACTATCATCAATCGTGCCTAAAAGTTTTTTTACATCATCAGCAACTAGCTTCCCATTGCCATGAGCAATAGCCTGATCAAGCAGAGTTAAGCCATCTCTAACAGACCCTTCAGCGGACTTTGCAACTAAAGATAAAGACTCATCGTCTGATTTGATTCCTTCTTTCTCACAAATCTTTTTGAAATGTTCTTGAAGCTCATCTCTAGAAACAGTTTTAAGATTTAGTTGAAGGCATCTAGAAATTACTGTTTTGGGAACTTTTTCAGGATCCGTCGTAGCCATTAAAAAAATGACATGACTTGGAGGCTCCTCCAGTGTTTTTAAAAGAGCATTAAAACTACCCTTTGACAACATATGGACCTCATCGATTAAAAAGATCTTAAATCTTGAAACGCTTGGAGATGTATGAACAGATGAGAGAAGTTCTCTCATATGCTCTACTCCAGTTCTTGAAGCTGCATCTATCTCGAGGAAATCAATACTTTTTCCTTCTTGAATAGATATAGATGATTCACATTTATTACATGGCAGTGAAGTTGGAGAATCAGATGACATACAGTTTAGACACTTAGCTAGAAGTCTTGCAATTGTTGTCTTGCCAACCCCTCTAGTTCCACTAAAAAGGAAAGCTTGGTGCACTCTTTCTTGCTCAATACTGTTCTTAATTACTTGGACAACATGGTCCTGACCAATGACTTCATCAAAAGAATTGGGTCTATATTTTCTTGCAAGAACTTGATAAGACATAAGTACCAAATAATAACATGTACTAGTCTAAAACTGATTCAATTTGATAAAAAGTAAACCCTTTGTTTGATAAAAAGTTTTTTTGTTTTTGAAGCTTCTGAAAGTCCTCACTTACCCCATCTGGGAATCTTTTTTTAAAAGATAATTCAGCCAAATCTTCCCAGTCGTCAAACTTATCAATCTCATTAGAAATGAGCGACTCATTTACACCCCTTTTCTCAAGCTCTGCTGAGATCTTAATTGGACCAAAGCCTTTTTTTCTTCTTGCCTGAACGTATTCCTCTGCAAAACGAGAATCACTTAAAAGATTCTTTTCCTCCAATCTATCCAAATTTAAATTGATATCTTCTTTTGATTCAAAACGCTTAGTTAATTTTAGATAAAGCTCCTTGCGAGAGTGCTCTCTTCTTGATAAGAGATCCAGAGCTTTATTATAAATTTCGGCTGACGCCATTAATTATTGAATGGCTGAACTCTGCTTCTATAGTTTGATTTAACTACTTTAACTCTTTGTCCTTCAAAAAAACTATATTTGTCTGATACTTCCTGAACAATAGATATAATCTTTTCATTGTCTAATTGTATTGTTAACTCGACAGCTCTTTTCTCGTTAACCTTAGACCCTATTTCTGCACCTACAGCTGAACCAATGAGAGCACCAATAACGCCTGCGGCAACAGGTGCTTTGTCATTATCAGAGCCTAAATCGCCTCCTACAGCAGCTCCAGCAGCTGCACCAAGATCTCTATTTCCTTCAATAACCACTGACTCTAGTTGAAGAATAGTTCCTAAAAGAACTGTCTCAATCTCACCAGCCTGATATTTTGAAATTGATTCAGGTTTGTAATCTGCCATGGAGCAAGCAGTTCCAATAATAAGAATAAATATTAAGTTAATGCTTTTAAGAATCTTCATTTTCTTCTTCCTTTTCTTCTAATAAATACTTTTTAGTTAAGTCGTCTGCTATCGCATAGTAAAATCTGCCCTTATATCTTCCATCAAGAAGCTTTACTTTAAGGACTTCATTAGAATAAAGTTTTTCTGTAACCTCAATTTCATATCCTTTTCTCAGTCTAACAAGATCTCTAGAATCAACTACTGAAAAAACATCCCAATCATCAAATATTCTAGCCCTGTGAGTGTGATACGCGTCTGAAGCAATTTGGTATAGTACCTCCCCAGAACCATTCATAGATGCACTGCTTCTAACATTTAACTTCCATACTTGACCTACCTCAATTGATTCACTGTTTGTAAATGAGTTGAGGCTAAAAAATAATGGAAGCACAAATAAAAGCTTCATTAGTTTGTATTTATTGTTCATATTTATATAGATAAGAAAATATTAATTTAGTTCCATTTATTGTAGTTTTTTCTTGAAGTTTTGTAATAAAAATCTTTATTTTTCATTGAATTTTTCATTTTAAACCATAAAAAAGGTATGTAGGTGCCATAAGGGCTTACATAATATTAACCAAGCATGCCTATTAGGATGCTTATTAGTCGCTAAGGAGGACTATTATGTTAAATTTTACTGATCCATTTTTCTCAACTAGAGTTCTAGGATTTGAATCCCTTTTTGATAGACTTCAAACTCTATCGGAATCTTCTTCAAGATCATCTTATCCACCCTACAATATTAGGCGTGATGGTAATGATATTTTTGTAGAAGTTGCTGTTGCAGGTCTTTCCAAAGAAGATTTGGATATAGAGCTAGCTGATGGAATCCTTTCAATATCATATGCTGGACCAAATACTCAAGTAGTTAATGGCAGCAATGATCTTATTTATCAGGGGATTGCTCAAAGAGCATTTCAACAACAATTTACATTATCTGATGATGTGGTTGTTAAAGGTGCTGAACTTATCAATGGACTTCTTACTCTGTATTTAGAGAAAATAATTCCAGATGAGAGAAAACCTAAAAAAATTGAAATTAAATCACCTAAAAGAATTTTAGGTAAAAAATAAGTATGAGAAAATGGGGCGTAAAGCCCCATTTTTTAATTCAATATGAATAAAACTATCTTTTCAATCTTGCTACTCTTTTCTTTTTTTGGGTCTGCTGAAATAGTTGATACTGGCCATGCCAGAATAAGCTTAATTAAAGATCACAGTGACTTTGTTCCGGGAACTTCTATAAACATTGGCTTAAAAGTTTCAATGGATAAGGGATGGCATACATATTGGAGAAATCCTGGAGATTCAGGAGGACCGATAGTGATTGACTGGGATTTGCCCAAAGGCTTCAGTGTAAGCGATATTAAATGGCCTCTTCCAGAAAAGATTGAGTACCCCCCTTTAATGACCTATGGGTACGAAGATTTTGTCATTTATCCAATGGTTTTATCAATTCCTGCTGATTATTCAGACGATTATTTTGAAATGGCTGCCGACATTCTTATTTGCGCAGATGTATGTATTCCTGAGTCAGGAAAAATATCATCAAACCTGTTGGATATTGAAAGTGATTCATTGATATATGAATGGATAGAATCTATACCATCAAAGTCTCTGCCAATTACAACTTCTCTTAATGATAATAATTTGGAAATTAGGTTTACTTTTGATAAAGAAATCAAAGAAATTTATTTCTTTCCTGATGAAAATAATTCTATAGATTATTCTTCAAAACAAAATTTTTATAAAAAGGATGATGATTACTTCCTTTCTATAAAACTTTTCAATGACGAGTTCCAAAATGTTTCTGGTGTATTGGATATAGATGGAACTGGCTATAACGTATCTAATGGTAAGTTTGAGGATTTTAATGAGGAAGGTCTTTCCTTAATAACTGCGTTGATATTTGCATTAATTGGCGGCTTAATTCTTAACTTAATGCCTTGTGTGTTCCCAGTAATTTCCCTGAAAGTACTGAGCTTTGTTTCGATGGGAGGTA
>Ga0208127_1001733_pt1 | contig 10674 bp, 7 predicted proteins | sample ETNtaG_6_FD_185751 | JGI IMG/M metagenome (GOLD analysis project Ga0208127, IMG submission 185751) | Marine microbial and viral communities from oxygen minimum zone, Eastern Pacific Ocean - ETNP201306SV45 (SPAdes) (version 2) | ecosystem: Environmental > Aquatic > Marine > Oceanic ...
CCAAGAGCAGTCAATATCCAGGTGAATAATCCTGCCACAAAAGCTTGTAAAATCGGGTTTTCTAACGAAATGAAAAAACCTTCCAATATATTAACTAAGTCTTCCATAATCTCTATCTGCGAAAATAATAAAACTAAAGAGGAATTATTTGAAAAGATTATATATTTGCATAATAAACCAAAAAAAAATTAAATGTATCCGGAAGAATTAGTTTATCCAATGCGTAAACAACTTACTGATCAAGGATTTGATGAGCTTAAATCCACAGATGATGTTGAAAATATGATTTCTAATAAAGGAACAACTTTAGTTGTTGTGAACTCTGTATGTGGATGTGCTGCTGCTAATGCCAGACCTGGTGCAATTACTAGCTTAGCTAACGATAAAAAGCCTGATCATTTAACAACTGTTTTTGCGGGAGTAGATCGTGAGGCTGTAGAAAAAGTAAGGTATTATCTAGCTCCATTTCCTCCTAGTTCACCTGCGATAGCTTTATTTAAAGATGGTGAATTGGTTCACATGTTAGAAAGACATCACATTGAAGGTAGGGCTGCTGAAATGATTTCACAAAATTTAAAAGGGGCTTATAACGAACATTGTTAGTTATAATAATTCAAAACATCTAGGGTAATTTTTTGTTTTAATTTGTTTAAATCAATTACCTCAACTTTCTTAATTTCATTTGGTCTCCCGTAATTTTTAAAGACTGTATATTTAATGTATGTTGGGTTGGACTCGTCTTGAATTGAATAGTTTTCAATATTTATGAGCCACTTTCCTTTGTCAGATTTTTCAATAATAAACTCCTCTGTATTATATCCATAATTTAATTCGTCTTCAAGAAGTTCTTTGTCGTCGAGAACTGTATGTGACCAATTAAAATATTTCTTTTTTGGGTCAACAAACTGAACGTTGAATTCAACTGCGGGATCATTCCAGTCAAAAATGATTCTGTAATCAAACCCAAAATTTCTCCAATCATTTTTTGGCACAAAAGTCTTTAGGGTTTTTAACGGAAAATCAGTCAAAACGAGTTTATTCGCTTTTGTCCAATACAAGTGAGCTGCTTCGTTAACAACTGTTTCTTGTAGACCTAACATATTCACATTTTTTATTTTGTTATTAAGCATGATGTCAAATAAAGATGCTGCTAATTCATAGTCTGCATTTTCTTTATAAATCAATGCTAAATCCCTGTATGATTGTTCATCCAAGGGTCTTATAGATAATAATCGTTGATATATAATTTTTGCTGTATTAAAATCTCCAATTTCTTCTAGCTTATATGCAATAGTCTTCAAAGCCTTTGGATTATCTTTTGCTTTATCTGCAATTGATTTTAAAATATTAACGGCAAATTGTTTGTCGATGTTTTTAAAATAGTCAAACGATTCGATATAAAAAGGAACGGATAATTCATAAACACCATCCTTTAAGGTAATAAATTGCTGTTTAGCTTCAGCTAAAGAAGTAGCCTTTGCAAAATCGTTAATATAGTATGGTTTTAGAGAATCAAAATCAATTCTTGCTACTTGCTCTTTATAGTCATTTCCTTTAACCTTTAATGAATTCAATAATTTTTGAACTTTTCTAGACAGTGACTTCATTTTTATTAAGAAAACTCCACCTCTTCCTTGGCTCCCATAGCGATTTGTAGCACCCATGGATCGAAGCAATGTTATACTCTCAATTTGTTGTGGGTCAATAAAGTCTGGAACTTCGGTATAAATCAAACCTTCAACATCAAATATAGCTGCAGCAGAATTATTAATGGAAAGGGTTCCACCCCTTACATATATCTGAGGTTTATTACCAGTCGCGGCACCATCCTGATTATATGCAACCTGTACATTGGTAAACTTACCTCTAATAGCATCAACCACTGTAACTGCACCGGGAGATATATCTTCAGATGTGATTGTTGAAGTAGAAAAACCTACGGATTTTTTCTTTTTCTTACCATAGCTTGTTTCGACCTCATCACTAAGTTCTGTTGTCCCAGTAATTGTTACTTGATCTAATATTTGAGCATCTGTTTTTAATAAAATATATTTGTCGTCTAAGTTTTCAACTAATAGCTGTTTTTCAATCATGCCCAAAAAGTTGACAGATAACACGTCATTAACATTAGCTTTAATCTTAAAAAATCCTTCAAAATCAGATTTAGCTTCAATCAAGGAATTTTTAACTTTTATTGAGGCTCCTTGTATGGGGCCAGTAACACTAAAGACTTTACCAAAAATGTAATTATCGTTTGTCTCATTTTCATCAAACCACTGGGTTGGACTATCTATTTTTTTTAAAAAGAACCTACTAGTATTATTAAGAAATTTATATAGTTTGTCAGCAGTTGTTTTTATTGTGTCATAACCATAAGCTGTTATCATAAAAACATCATCTTCGTTAATATTTTGATCTAAATAATTTAGGGAAAAGCCACCCTCTTGATTTGTTAAAACACCAACATTTTTTTCAATAAATTTTACTTCAGAAAATGGTATTCCTTTTTTTGAATCGTAATCCAATACAGACGCATTTATATTGATCTCAACAAGATTGTTTTCTTGTCCTGTAGAAAGTTGAAATAAGAAAAATATAAATAGAATTAAAAATCTTTTCAATATGATAAATTTGAGGCGAATATCTTATTTTTTTAAATACGTAGGTGTTAAAAAACACATAATATTTAGTTAAAGTCGGGCTTTCTTTTGTTTAAGAATGCTGAAGTTCCTTCCTTAAATTCTTTAGTCTCAAAGCATTTACTGAATTCATTAATTTCTACCTCGAAACCATTTGTTCCATCTTCAAAATTTGCATTCACACTTTTTATAGCGTTCTTTATAGCATTGGATGAATTTAATAAGATTTTATTTGCAAGTTTTTTTACAAAATCCATTAACTCAGCTTGACCTGTTTTATAATTTACCAATCCAAAAGTTAAAGCTTCGTCTGCACCTATCATTTTAGCAGTCATTATCATGTCTAATGCTCTTCCTTTTCCGATTAATTGAGGAAGTCTTTGAGTACCCCCATATCCTGGAATAACTCCGAGTGAGACCTCTGGTAATCCCATTTTTGAGTTTTCAGAAGCTACACGAATATGACATGCCAGAGCTAATTCTAACCCTCCTCCAAGTGCATAACCATTTATTGCAGCAATTATAGGCTTTGGACATCTTTCAATAGTTTCAGATAAAACTTTATGACCAGATTCAGAAAGCTCATAAGCCTGTTCCATTGTAAAATCTACAAACTCTTTAATATCAGCACCAGCTACAAATGCTTTTTCACCAACACCGGTAATGATAATTAGCCTGACCTCAGGGTTTGCAACAGAGCTCTTAATTGCATGATCTATTTCTGAAAAAGTTTCAATGTTTAATGCGTTTAGTTTTTCTGGTCGATTAATAGAGATAATATTAATCCTATTTTCAATCTCATATGTTAAATTATTATAGGACATATTTGTTAATTTTTTGGGAAGTTTATATTAAATGTTGTTCCAACATTGCTCTTAGATGAGAAGGTTATGTTTCCGTTATAAGCAGTAATAATACTTTTTATCATTGATAAACCAAGACCCATTCCGCTGGATTTTGTTGTAAAACTTGGTTCAAATATTTTTTCTGTGTCAGCTTTGGAAATACCATATCCATTATCTGAAATTGAAATGTTTACATCGTCATTATTTTCAAAAATATTCACTTCAATTTTAGGTGTTCTATTCTCCGGAATTGCTTGAAAAGCATTTTTTAATAAATTGGTAATAACCCTTATAAGTTGAGTTCTATCAAAATTTGCTTGAATTTTTTTCGAAGAAAACTTAAAAGTAATATGATCTTTATTAAAAATATCAATAGCAAGTTCTACCACTTCAACAACATTTAATTGTTCTTTTTTTGGCTCTGGCATTTCAGCAAAATCTGAAAAAGCAGTTGCGATAGAACTCATCGTGTCAATTTGCTGAATTAATGAGTCGCTAAATTCTTTTATCCTTTGTTTGCTAAATTCTTGACCTTTACTAAAACCTCTTTCAAAAGTTTGAATACTTAATCTCATTGGAGTCAAAGGATTTTTGATTTCATGTGCAACTTGTTTTGCCATTTCTCTCCAAGCTGTTTCTCTTTCACTTTTTGCCAGCTTAACAGCACTGCTTTTTAGTTCGTCTATCATTGTGTTATAGGAGTCAATTAATGCAACTACTTCTTTGGGAGTATTCTTTATATTAATTTTAGTATTTTGATTTTGAAGATTTGTTTTTTTGATTGTCTCACCTATAGAATCTAAGGACTTAGTCACAAAATTTGAAATAAAATATGCAATTATAAATGCTATTAAAATCATATTTCCATGAACAAATCCAAGTCTGATTAAAAATTCACTTAACTCCTGTTTGCTACTAGTGTCATCAGCAAAATAAGGGATGTAAATAATTCCTAGCGGTTCGTTATTAAAATTAGAAACCAGATTGTAAGATGATTTAAAATAGCTTGTATTCTTATCATCCTCTACATATCTGGAAGCATCTTCATTTTTAAAGTATTCTACTATTTTTTGATCTAAAGTAGTTGTACCTCTTACTCCAGTTACTGCGGTTGAACTTTTTAATAATACACCTTCCTTACTGTACAACTCAAACTCTAAGTTATGTACATCTGCCATTTCTAAAATCATGCTATTATTTAAAGCGTTTATGGAATTAATTCCAGCTTTTTCTATTTCATACTTTAAATCAACCAGAAGATGGTTTTCTTTTCTTTCAAGTCTTCCTTCATGATACTGAGAATTTTGATTATTAAACTGATATAAAGTAACTCCGCCAATCATGATTGATTCAACCACAATAAAAACCATCATGTAGTAAAAAATTCTAGAACTTAATGAAATATTATTTTCTCGCATTGGTCTGAAAAATAATTTTGAAATTTTAGTGCAATTAAATTTAGTAATTATTTGCTCACATATAAGTTTTCAACATGTCTAATTGAAAAATTTTAGAATATTAAATTCATATCTTTGAGATAAACAAACTGATTATGAAGAAGATTTTAACATGGATAATAGTTGTATTAGGGTCACTAATATTATTGATTTATGCATTCAATATTGATTACCTGCTTAAAGGGGTGAGAACAATTTATTTAACAGGAAACAATACAGCTTTTATTTCAGATTATGAATATTTTGAAAATAGGGAAATTAAAAACTCAATTCCTCAGCCATGGTTAATTCATAAAAATTATAATTCCATAGAAGAATCTGAAAATCTAAAAAAATTAAATAAGGAAAGAAAAACCAAATCTTTTTTAGTAATTAAAAATGACAGTATAGTTTTTGAAAAATATTATGATGGGCATCAGCAGACAAGTCTTTCAAACTCATTTTCTGTTGCAAAAAGCATCGTAACCAGTCTGATGGGTAAAGCGATAATGGAAGGTAAAATAAAAGGTCTTGATCAACCACTTAGTGATTATTTTGATGAATATAAAGAAGGGTTAGCTAGCGAATTAACCGTTGGAGATTTAGCATCGATGTCTTCAGGAATGAAATGGAAAGAAAAATATTACAGTGTAATCAATATAACCTCTGAAAGTTACTTTACAGATGATTTGAGATCTGTTATTCTTGGACAAGAAATAATAAAAAAACCAGGTCAAAGTTTTAGATATTCTAGTGGAGATACTCAGCTACTAGGAATGGTAATTGAGAAAGCAACAGGCACTACACTAACAAATTATTTAAGCGAAAAATTTTGGAAGCCAATGGGTGCTGAAAACTCTGCGCTATGGCAAATTGATAGTGAAGATTCTGGAATGGAGAAAGCTTATTGTTGTATTGCTAGTACCGCAAGAGATTTTGCCAGATTTGGTAAATTATACATTAATAAAGGCAAATGGAATGATGAAGTAATTTTAGATTCTTCTTTTGTTGATCTTTCAATTAATCCAGCTTTTAAAGACAGTCCTTATTATGGGTATGGATGGTGGTTGTATAATTATGAAGGCAAAAAAGTGTTTACTATGAATGGTCATCGTGGTCAATTTGTAATCTCTTTCCCTGAAGAAAATATAATAATAGTAAGGCAGGGTGATTTTAATAGTAAAGGTAATACCGATGACGGATCTGGAGATTTGTTTCAATACATTTCCGAAGGATATAAAATTGCAAATTCAATCAAATAATTTTTGAAGCCAAATAAAAAAATACTACTTGATGTTAATAATCTCTGTGTTAACATCTCAGAAAAATTAAAAAACAAAAGATTACTTAACAGGGTTTCATTTAATATTAAAAAGAATGAAATTGTTGGACTTATCGGCGAATCAGGCAGTGGAAAATCCTTGACTTCATTAAGTATTTTAAGACTTCTTGAAAAAGACAAATTCAATATTTCTGGAAAAATTTCCTTTGACAGTAAAAATATTTTAAAACTTGACGAAAAGGATATGTTGCAAATTAGAGGTTCTGAAATTTCAATGATTTTTCAAGAGCCAATGAGTGCATTAAATCCTACAATGAAAATTGGTAAACAGATTTTTGAAGTTTTCAATTCACAAAAGAACATTTCAGTTGAAGATGCTGCATCTAGAGTTAAAAGTCTAATCAAAAAAGTAAGATTAGATGGTGTTGAAGATTTATTTGAAAAATATCCACATCAAATTTCCGGTGGGCAAAAACAGAGGGTTATGATCGTGATGGCTCTTTCTTGTAATCCAAAACTTCTTATCGCAGATGAGCCTACAACAGCGCTAGACGTAACAGTTCAAAAAGAAATAATAGAGATATTAAAAGGATTACAAAAAAGCGAAAAACTGTCTATACTATTTATCTCACATGATTTAAAGCTTGTATCAACTATTTCTGACAGGATTATAATAATGAGAAAAGGTAAGATTGTAGAGCATGGATCAAATAAACAAATATTTAACTCTCCAAAAGATGATTACACCAAGGCATTGTTGTCGGTTATTATTGACGACTCAAAAAGATTAAAAGTTTTACCAACTATTGAGACCTTTGGCGAAAAGAATAAGAAAATTTCAGAAGCAAAAAATGAAAGAAAAAAGAGATTAGATAATATCTATTCTAAAAAACCGATTTTAGAAATTAAAAATCTATCAAAATTCTACAATACATCTAAAAACTTGTTTGTAAAAAACAATGGATTTAAAGCATTAGAAAAAATAAATTTAAAATTATACAAAGGAGAAACTCTGGGTTTAATTGGGGAGTCAGGTTCAGGAAAAACTAGCTTATCAAATGCTATTTTAAAAATTCACAAATTTGAAGAAGGTCAAATACTTTTCAATGGAAAAGATATTTCAAAAATTAACGGAAAAGAATTGTTAGGGTTCAGAAAAAATGTTCAAATAGTGTTTCAAGATCCTTATGCCTCCCTTAATCCACTGAAAAATATTTATCAAGTTATTTCAGAGCCTTTAATATTTCACAAAATATGTAAGAAAGATGAGGTCTATGATAAATGTAAAGAATTAGTAACTGATGTCGGGCTTAGTGAAAATTATTTAGAGCGTTACCCCCACGAACTTTCTGGCGGACAAAGACAAAGGGTATGTATAGCGAGAGCAATCAGCGTAAACCCACAGGTTTTAATATGTGATGAGTCTGTTTCTGCACTTGATGTGTCAATTCAAGCTACTGTACTTAACCTATTAAATCAATTAAAGCAAAAATATAGTTTCACTTATATTTTTATTTCACATGATCTTTCGGTTGTAAAATATATGTCGGATAAAATTTTAGTACTTTATGGTGGAAAAGTTGTTGAATACGAGGATGCAGATTTGTTGTTCAATGAACCAAAAAACGATTATACCAAAAAACTAATAAAAGCATCATTATAAGTATGGATAAAATTTGGGTTTCAAAAAATTATGAGTCATCAAATTTATTTGAATTTGAATCTTTTATTTCTAAAAAGTATAATTTGAATTTTTCAAATTATGGTGAACTTCACCAATGGTCAATAACAAATCTTGAAAATTTTTGGGAGTCAATAGCCGAGTTTTATAAAATAGAATTCGATCAGAAATACGACTTTGTCTTAAAAAAAAATATTCCTTTTTATAAAACTGAATGGTTTAAGAATGCTGAATTAAGTTATTCAAATCACATTTTGCGTCATGCAAAAAAAGGAGAAACTGCGATTATATATAAAAATGAATCTGATACTATTATTGAGATTTCATGGAATAGTTTATTAGAAAAAGTAAAAAAAATACGTGAGAGTCTTGTTGGTTTTGGTGTAAGTAAGGGTGATGTTGTAGCTGGATATTTACTTAATCATCCTGACACGATAGCGTCCTTTATCGCTGTAAATTCTTTGGGAGCAATCTGGTCTTGCTGTTCCCCTGATTTTGGAGTTGAAAGTATTGTGAACAGATTTAATCAGCTAGACCCTAAAGTTTTATTAGCTCATAAAAGCTATTTATATAATGGCAAATTATATGAACAAAAAGATAAAATTAATGACCTTGAAAAAAAATTACCTTCGGTAAAAAACACCATTTTATTTGATTCAAGCTTTAATTCATGGAATTTTCAATCTAACTATTGGATTGATTTTGAATTAAAGTCTGTAAAATTTAATGACCCTATTTGGGTTCTGTTTTCATCAGGAACTACTGGAAAGCCTAAAGCAATTACACATGGAACTGGGGGGATATTATTAGAGCAATACAAATCTCATTCATTACATCAAAATATTATTAAGGGTGATAGATTTTTTTGGAATACAACAACCGGATGGATGATGTGGAATTATGCAATAGGATCGTTTCTGTGTGGGGCTACGCTGTGTCTTTACGACGGTGCTGCTAATTATCCTGATATAGGAGCACAATGGAGGTTTGCAAAAGATGCTAAGATAAATCATTTTGGAAATGGATCTCCCCTATTTATAGCCAGCATGAAGCAAAATATAAAAGATGTAAATGATAATGATTTGAATTGTATAAAAACAATTGGCGCAACCGGATCACCACTGTCAATTGAAGCCTTTAAATGGTTACAAAAAAAACTACCAGACACTCAAATTGTTTCATTAAGTGGTGGTACTGATGTCTGTTCAGCATTTATTGGAGGATGTACGAAATTACCAGTTTTTGCAGGATTCTTACAGTGTAAAATGCTCGGTGCCTCAATTGAAGCGTGGAATGATAAAGGAAAAAAGATTGTTGGTGAAACAGGTGAATTAGTAATTACAGAACCATTGCCATCAATGCCTTTGTTTTTTTGGGGTGATATAAATTTTGAAAAATATCACGACTCATATTTTGAGAAAAATAAAGGGGTTTGGACTCATGGTGATTGGATATTAATTGATGATGAACGCGGAATTTTAATGCAAGGTCGCTCAGATGCAACATTAAATAGAAACGGAATTAGAATTGGAACATCTGAAATTTACTCTGTATTGGATAGTATTTCGGGAATCAAAGATTCCTTGATCATTGATTTAAATTTTGGTAGTAATAGCAAACTTATATTATTTATAGAAACTAAATTGAATTTGGATGCTGAATTTAAAAATAAAATCAACAGCAAAATTAGAGAGGAATGCTCTCCCAGACATACGCCAAATCTAATTTTTTCAATCTCACAAATTCCCTATACAATCAGTGGTAAAAAAATGGAAATTCCCATAAAAAAGATTTTATTAGGAAAAAATGTTGATGATGTTATTTCTAAGGGCGCTATGAAAAATCCTGAATGTATAGAGGATTATTTACAAGTTAGAAATCAATATCTAGAATCTCTTGATCAGTAGTTTTACCTGTCCCTATAGAATCGATAATAAATTTATTACAATCTAACTCTATACTTAATCTCTTAGGTTTCTCAAAGGAATCTTTAGAAATCATTAAAGTAGAATCTTGATATACACTTTTCATATAAACTCCCCAAATCGGCAATGCCATTGAAGCTCCTTGACCATAAGCTATATCTTCAAAATGGATTGCTCTATCTTCTGCGCCAACCCAAACGCCTGTTACCAAATTTGGAACCATGCCAATAAACCAACCATCACTTTGATTTTGAGTTGTCCCAGTCTTTCCTGCAATTGGATTGGTAAATTCATAAGGATATCCCGTTACTACATTTTGATAAGCTCTGTTAAATTCGTCAGCGCCAGTTGTTCTGAGTCTTGTTCCTGATCCAGCCTTTGTAACGCCTTCAAGTAAATTAACCGTAACGTAGGCAGCCTCTTCACTCAAAACATCTCTGGTTATTGGCTTATTTTCATACAAGGTGGTTCCATTTTTATCTTCAATTTTTTCAATGAATACAGGCTGAGTGTAAACACCCTTGTTTGCAAATGTTGAATAGGCTGCAACCATTTCATAAACACTAAGATCTGGAGTTCCAAGAGCAATAGAGGGTACGGGAAGAATTCTTTGTTCTATACCTAAATCTTTTGCTAATTTAACAACAGTTCGTGGTCCAATTCTATCCATCAACCTAGCGGTAACAGTATTTACAGAGTTTGCTAAAGCATTTTTTAAAGTTCTAGTTCTTCCATATTTGTCTCCAGAATTTTTTGGACACCACTGCTCAACATTTCCAAATTTATTCTTTTCTATACAAAATTGACTGTCTGGAAATGTATCACAAGGAGATAATTTTAACTGATCAATAGCTGCTGCATATACA
>Ga0208127_1001734_pt1 | contig 10669 bp, 6 predicted proteins | sample ETNtaG_6_FD_185751 | JGI IMG/M metagenome (GOLD analysis project Ga0208127, IMG submission 185751) | Marine microbial and viral communities from oxygen minimum zone, Eastern Pacific Ocean - ETNP201306SV45 (SPAdes) (version 2) | ecosystem: Environmental > Aquatic > Marine > Oceanic ...
CCGCTTGTTCCGTTCCCAAGCGATGATACATCACCTTCATTTCCTGATTGAGCGACTGAAACTGACTCTCCTCATCCGGATCCGGGTACTTAGCATAGAAAAACCCATCGCCATCTCCGTCCCAAGCGACTCCGGTGAACTTCAAGTATTCCAATACGTCTGATGTATCCTCTCCCTTATCCAAATCACGCACTTTCCAGGTACGCCAATCCGAACCGGATTCCTGCACGCCGTAGACTACGTAGCGTCCGTCTTTGCTAAACGAAGTTCCCGCCAAGGCCACCGTACCGTCCTCGGACCAGGTATTGGGATCGAATACGACTTCCGATTCGCCGTCCAGGCTCCGCTTGCGATAAAGGACATTTTGGTTCTGCAGGCCATCGTTTTTGTAGTAGTAATACCACTTTCCTCGGCGAAACGGCGCCCCTACCTTCTCGTAGTTCCAAATATCCGTTAGTCGTTCTTCGATCTCGTCTCGACCAGGGAGCGACTTCAAATACGCGAATGTCAGCTCATTCTGAGAATCGACCCAATCTTTAACCCGAGCCGACTCTCGCACGTCTTCTTCCAACCACCGGTAAGGATCCGATACCTTCGTCCCGAAATATTCGTCAACTTGTTCCACTTTCAAACTACTGGGATAATTCAATTCCGCGCTCGCCATAACTGCGAAATGAAAAAGCGAGCAAGTTACAAAAACTCTTCTTTGAAGGACCGACCACTAAGGCGTAGAGAAGATTTGCTTGAATCTCATTTTGCCACAAAAACGACGCGCCCATTGCGAGACAACTCCTTTACGCCTTTTCTCTCTTCAACTCGAAATCGTTCTGGGCGACCTCTCGACCATTTACGATTATGGCAACACGGTGCAAACCAGCATAGTAGCGACGCGTAGATATCTGGCGGAAAGAGAAACGGCGTTCGATTCGCTTTGTTTTCTGCCCGACAACCGATTCCGAAATTTTAAAGACTTTCCGATTCCAGCTGCCATTGCTCCGCAAAAAATCGATACCGAACTCGACTCGAACTCGACCCAACGCGCTTCCCTGTCGCCTTAGCTCCAAAGAAAAATCGAGGGCACCTCCCCATGGCACTTTTCGCGTCGATTTGAATTCCGCCACACGAATTCCTTTCGGAGGCGCGTATCCAAAAAGCTCCATCGCTTCCGTTCTGCCTGATTTCAGCAGAGTGCGGCAGGCGTGCTTTACCAGCCAATCCGTATCCGGATTATCGCCGATCCATTGTCGAGCGACCTTTAGCGTCGTATCGGGATGATCCTTGGAAATGTCATTTAGGTTATTCGCCACACTGCGGCGCACGTATTCGCTGGGATCCGCCTTCAGTATCTCCAATACGTCCAAGACCGATGAAGGATTGGCTTCAAAAGCCGGCAACGCCATAGCCCAGGGTAATCGCGGTCTACATCCTTCGGAAGCCAAACGCCTCAAATGCTCATTCTTGGATTTGGCCCAACGCTTCATGCGGCGCATCATCTTAGCCTCGTAGCGAACGATGAAGGGACGTACCGCAAATTCAGCGCTGGCGAACTCCGTAAAGACTTCGAGGGCCCTCATCGAACGCTCGAAGGACTCCAAGCCCCTCCGCTCCACGAAGTCCGGCAGGAACATGTATTCGAATCCTTGTTCATCCGGAGCGACTTGCTCGAGAATATCCAAGGCATCGCTGTAGCCCCTAGGCAGATAGCTTTCGAGAGATTCGGATATTCGCTTCATCCGATCCTTCAGCTCGAGATCTCGCCATCCTTTCGACATTACCGTTCTCGCGAATCCTTCGCGATCGAAAGCATTGTGGGCAGTCCGTACTCGGTCCGCCAAATCCGCGATGAACGCTTTCGTATATCGATCCTTCAACAACTCCGCCACAATACTCAGAAGTATCAAAGCGCGAGCGAAGCGAATGCCAAACTATTTCCAAAAATCCGGGCTCTACTGAGTCATCTCAGGTCGCTCTCGATCGACGGCCACGTAACCGTCCGGCGTCTTTGGCTTATACTGCTCTTCAGGCGTGTAGTTATGTGGATCATACAATGGCCAATCGTCCGTTCTAAATGGCGATGCGGGAATGCCCTCGCGATTGTACAGGAGATTCCGTCCTGAGGGATTCATAGCCCAGGCATAGCGAACCGACTTCGGATTCGATACGCTTTCCGCCCACACACGCGCTTTATCGCCCTCGATCCGCGCCTTTGCCCAAACGAATGATCGATCCTGGCCCGCAATAGCAAAGCCATCGAGAGGACCGTCCCAAGCCGCCATTAAACCAGATCCCGCCGAATCGAACTCGAGAACAATGGAATCGCCCTCGATCCGCATCGAACGATACAACGGTCCGTAGTCAACGAAGTCCTTACCGTAAGTTCCCTTCAATGCAAGATAGGCCAAACGCAAACCGATCGGTTTCTTGTCCTTCGGGTGCAGGAGAATTTCGTCGCCCGTGTCGATTGACACCGCCATGCCCGTATTGGGAACCGTCATCGCCACTCGCCGCATCGCATCGCGACTAACCGCCCAAGCCGCGTCCGCCTCCATCGGTTCCGTTTGCAAGGGGTGCCAACTCGGCAATTGCACGAAATAAAATGGGAAATCGCGCGCGACTGCTTTGCCGCTTTGTTCGTGCCACACAGACCGGTAGAAGTCGATTAGCTGCGGAAGCTGATTCTCATAATGAGCCGCTTGAGCTACGTCCTTGGCATTGCGCTCGCCCTGATACCAAATGGCGCCCCGAATGCCGAAAGGCAAAACGGGATGAATCATGCCGTTGTAAATATTCCCTGGATACTGGTGCCCCCAATTGCTTGGAGTACGCAATCTCGGTTTTCCACGGCGCGTTCCATCTTCATACGCTTTCATCGCTCGAGCCAGCTGCTCTTCCGCCTTGCCGCGATCGTACCGCGCTGACTCGGCATCCATTTCGTCTATGATCGCGCGGATTCGTTCATCGCCAAGCTGTATGTCTCGCGGCATCCAACCCTCGATGGGGGTACCGGCATAAGGTTGCAGGACAACACCAACCGGAACGCCCAGTTCTTCGTGGATCTTGCGAGCAAAATAAAAGGTCACCGCCGAGCACGCCTCCGCTGAAACGGGGTCGCACACCTTCCATTCGGCGACGCAATCGTCTTGCGGTTCTGGCTGGTGATTTCGTTCGGCGCGAAAAATCCGGAAATTCGGATAATTCGCCAAAGCCCCATCTTCCGCGCCACCGAAGACCGCCCCCAAACGCCAGCCCATATTCGATTGTCCCGCGCAGAGCCAGACTTCGCCAATCAAGACGTTTTGCAATACGACGCGTTCGCTTCCCTTAATCGTCACCGTGAAAGGACCGCCATGGGATGGCGTCTGCAAGAAGGCCGTCCACTTGCCGTCCGAACCTGCCTGCGCCTGAGCCAAGGAACCCCAACTTCCAGTTACCTCAATTTCTTGCCCAGGAGTATCCCACCCCCACAAAGGCGCTTTCATCTCTTGCTGGAGCACCATATTGCTCCCTACAACAGAAGGCAGTCGGAGCTCGGCATCGGCGCTAGCGAATAGCAGATGGCTGATAGCGATTAGAGCTAACAGAGATCGACAAGGAGAAAACGGGGATAGATACATATAAAGAGAGTCTACAACAGGTTCCTATAATCGCCTAAGATTGGACAAAACCTGGGACGAGTATCCGTAGTTCGATACAGTCCCTTCACACCGAATTTCTCATTCCCCATCGCTCCCTCAATCTCCAATTCAACATTCACCATTCTCCATTCACCATCCCCTACCTCCCCGTCGCTTCGATCATCGCTTCGACCATGCGAGGCGGACCCGCCAAATAGCCGAAACTAGGATTGCGCACATCGAATTCGCGAATCGGGAAAGGAGCCGAACCGAAGTAATGCGCGCGACCTCCCACCGCCGTCAACATAGCGATCCCAGCAGCGATATCCCAAGAGTTCACTTTATGAGCGATCACTCCATCGGTCCACCCAACAGTCGCATAAGCCAGCTGAATAGCGCTGCTTCCGAGGTTGCGGATCTTAAAACGTCTTTGCAGGGCATCGTCATCGGGAGCGCTCGCATCCGTCCCGCAATGCTGACAGCCTACGATGCTTTGGTCGCTGGGAGGCTCTTCTCTAAATCGCGCTTCCTCATCTTCGATCCACGCTCCAAATCCCGGACCTCCATGAAAAAGGCGTCGGCTCATGTGGTCGTAAATTGCGCCGTAGACAGGCAGACCATTCTCCAACAAAGCTACCGAGATCGAGCAAGCAGGGATCCCGCGGGCGAAATTATTGGTGCCATCGATCGGATCCACCAGCCAGGCGAAGCCTTCCGTCACCTCCATCCTTCCTGATCCTGAATCCAGTTCTTCGCTCAGATAAGCGTCCTCCGGATATCGCGCTTCGATCGCTGATTGCAACGCTTGCGAAATCGCTAGATCCGCCTCCGTTACGCGCGATCCATCATACTTCCACTGGCTCGCTACTCTCCCGAAACGTTCCTCGAAAAACGGTATGCGCTCGGCAACCGCCTCGCGCGCGAATTCAGCTCGATCCTTCAAATCGTCTACCATACGACATAAAGGAATGGATAGTCATCCTAGGAATAAAGCCTATTCGAATATTGGGGCTCAAATGTCCGTCCCGACACAGGTCCTGAAATCCTCTGCCGCGAAGCGCAACGCCGAGATTGAACGGCTGGATTGACTAGCGTTTAGCTCTTGGCGCGTAGCTTGTAGCGGGTAAGCAAGTAATTCAATATTGCTTCATCATCTCCGTTCCCGCTACGTCACTACTCCACCAGCTTCAGCTTGCGTCCTGCGGGGATTGAATCGCCGAGCTCGACTTGGTTGATAATGGCTAGGTCTGCCGCATCGAGTCCACCCTTGATTCCCTCTCCCGCGTAGTTCGAAAAACGATCCTGCGTTTTCGCGGGTGTAACCATCAAACGAGCTGGCTCAATCGATCGAATCGCCGAATCTCGGATAGGCCCAAAGCTCGCCGACACGCTTGCGAAACTGGATTGATAGGCTTCTCGATCTCTTACGCTGCAATAGCTCAGAAAACTGAACACGTGTTTGCCGTACTGCACGAATTCGTTTCGAACCCAGTAAGTTCCATTTGAAGTCGCGAGAGCGCTCTCCACAACATAAGCGTCGTTTTTGCCGATCTTCCTTGCCCCTGATCGTGTGGGTTGAAGCTTAGCGGAAGCAACGAAGCTGTTCGCCGCTTCCTCCGGCGTATTTCCCTGGCCAATACCGAACACAAGCAATGCCCGCCCGCCGGGATCAACCAAGGTCACCGAACTCGCCTCGTTCTTCGACTGCCACCTCTGCGGTATAGGAAACTGAAAATTCATATCGGGATGATAGAACACTCCCTTATTCATGAAACCCTGACGCGGATTGACCCCCACTACGATTCCGTCAATTCGCCGCAGATACTCGGCCTCGCCTACTTTCAGCTCGCCGTAACGGCTTCGCATTTCCGCCGCTAATTGCTTGATCCGCGTCTCCCGTTCGCCCGGATCCGGGTGGCTCGACTGCCAAGTGGGAATGCGGGCTCCTGCTTTGCTGGAAATCCGGCCCAGCGATTCGAAAAAGGCTGCCGACTCGCCCACGGCATAACCCGCCTTGGCCGCGTAATCCACTCCATAAGTATCCGATTCGCGTTCAGCGTCCCGGCCGTATTTCAAGGTAATCATCTGAAAGACGCTCCCACCTACGCCGAGAAACTGATCCGCGAACTGCTCGTTGCCCGTAATTCCTTGACCGATAACCGCTCCCGCGAGCAGACCTATCTGACCCCACTGTTGCTTGAGAGCCTGCTGCGATGCATGTCGAGCCGCTACGTGGGTGATTTCGTGTCCAAGCACAACCGCCAACTGAGCTTCGTTGTTCAGATGCGCTAGCAGTCCTCGGGTCACGTAAACATAGCCGCCCGGCAATGCGAATGCGTTGACGACCGGACTATCCATCACGCGAAAGTGAAATTCTAGATTGCGATAAATCTCCGGCGTATCCGGCTGGCGGAGACTGCTGTTGGCAAGCACGCGTTCGCCAATTTCCGACACGTACTTCGCTAGAGCGTCATCGGGATAGAGCCCCATCTCCTGAATAAGCGCCCGATCGTTTTTCCTGCCCAGTTCAAGCTCTTGCTGCCACGTGTAGCCGTAGCTTCGATTCTCTCCAGTCAAGGCGCTCGGTTCGGTCACGCATCCCGAAATCAAAATCGCTGCTAAACCCAAGCCTGCGCTTGTGAAAATTCCCCTCGAAAATCTCATAATCCGCTTCCTTTCGCTCTCTACTATCCCCAAGCCTCGACTCGATTCCAAGCGAGAAATCCGACCTTTACCTTTTCTTCCATCTTAAGGAAACTCCCATCCATGCTACGCCCCCTCCTCGCGCTCCTTATCCTTTCACTGAGCTTCGTCCACGCCGACGAGCGGCCGAACATCATTTTCATTCTGGTCGACGACATGGGTTGGTCGGATTTGGGTTGCTACGGCAGCGAAATCGATACGCCCAACATCGATCGCATGGCCGAAGAAGGCATCCGCTACACGCAAATGTACAACACGGCCAAGTGCTTTCCGTCGAGAGCCTGCTTGCTTACGGGCATCTATGCGCAGCAGAGTGGGATGGGCGACAATTTCGGCTACCTCCAAAATTCCGTCACGCTGGGCGAGGTTTTGCGCGATGCCGGCTACCGCACGCTCGCTTCGGGCAAACACCACGGACTCGACAATCTTTACGACCGCGGCTTCGACCACTACTACGGCTTGCGCGACGGTTGCTGCAATTTCTGGAATCCCGGCGTCCAACGTCCCGGCGAACCCGATCCGGGTCGCAAGCGGGCTCGCTTCTGGTGCATCGACGAAATCACCTACTACCCTTACACGCCCGAGGACCCGAACTTCTACGCTACCGACGCCTTTACCGATCGAGCCTTAGAGTGGTTCGACGAACCCGAGACCAAGGAAAAGCCCTTCCTGCTCTACCTTTCCTACAATGCCCCGCACTACCCCCTTCACGCCTGGCCCGAAGACATCGCCAAGTACAAAGGCGTTTACGATGTAGGCTATCAAGAGATCCAGAAACGGCGGTACGAGCGTCAGATCGAGATGAGCCTAATCGATCCCAAGACCGCCCCACTCGGCCCCTCCCCTCAAGCCAAGAACTGGGCGGAGTTAAGCGATGCCGACAAGGCCCTGAACGCTCAACGCATGGAGATCTACGCCGCCATGCTCGATCGAGTCGACCAGAACATCGGTCGCGTCATGGAGAAGCTGGACGCCCAAGGACGGCTCGAAAACACGCTCATCATGTTCGCCTCAGACAACGGCGGATGCGCCGAAGACACGGGAGCCAAAGTCGTCTCCCACGCGCCCGAAGACGCCGGCAAGATCGCCAGTTTCGACACGGTGGGGGAAGACTGGGCCATCGTGCAAAACACGCCTTTCCGCTACTACAAGAACTACAGTCACGAAGGCGGCATCTGCACGCCCTTCATCGCCTATTGGCCCAAAGGCATCAAGCGCGGCGGGCGCATCAGCGATCAAATCGCTCACTTCATCGACATCATGCCCACGGTCGCCGATCTAGGGCAAGCCGAGTATCCAAGCTACCACCACGGCACCGACATCGTACCGATGCAAGGTATCAGCTTAACGCCTACCTTTGCCGGCAAAAAGGCCAAGCGTTCCGTTCCCGTCTTCTGGGAATGGAGGCAAGGCGGCGCCATTCGCGACGGCGACTTCAAGGCCGTTCGCTGGGGAACCGACTGGGAACTTTACGACATCTCTCGCGATCGCAATGAGGGCAAGGATCTAGCGAAGAGCAACCCCGAAAAGCTCCAGTCGCTCGTTGCCCAATGGAACCACTGGCGTAATTCGGTCGAACGACCGAATTAAATGTGTAATGCGACGTAGCGTTAGCGAGATGGCGTAGCAAATGCGTAATGTGAAATTCAAGTAGCGGAGTAAATGGGAATTTCAACAGTCCCTCCATTACTTCGCCATCTCCGCTGCTACTACGTCCCCATTTAGCATTCACCATTCACTATTCACCATTTATCATCCACTGCCAGATGGCTTCGAACTGCTTCTCCGAGTCGCCGTCGTAATGGGTCGCGTTTAGGGCCGTTCCTTTGCCGCTGGTATACTTCGGCATGATGGTGGTCGGAACATATCGTTGAGGGAAGTGCATCCAACTTTGATAGAAGTCGTAGCGTAGACGTTTGCCGGATACGAGCAAGTTGGGTCCCTGCCCTTCGAAGGCCATAACCGCCGCTTGGTCACCCACCGCGTGACAGGTCACGCAGGCGTAACCCGTCATTCCGGCGAGCGTTTCGCCAACCTGTATCATATCTTCATCCGACTCGCTCGACGAGTGTTCGAAGGTCGAGCCATGGCTGGAGGCGAATGCTTCCGCCAATGTTTCCGCCCGACTCGCAAAGGCCGGCATACGGGTTTTGAGCCAGGGTCTGACTTTCTCGGCCTCGCCAGCAAAGAGAGTCTCTAGCCAATCCGTACGGAGCTTTTCGCCCACGCGCGAAATATCCGGCAATGCGTTTTCGCCGGAATGGCACTCCAAGCAATTCAAGCGTTCGATGGTACGCGCGGCGTACTCGCGAGGCGCCCAAGTGAAAAGCGCATCGTCCGTGGTATTGTGAAACGCGATCAGAGCCTGACGCTGTTGGGCATCCAGGTTCAAGTCGGGCGCTTCGCCACGGTCCTCCGCTAAACAACCTTTGCTGGCCCAATCCACGGCCCACATGTCTTGAAAATCGCTCGCGGGGACTGCGTACGTTTCGTCGCCTTGCCCGTGACAAACCAAGCAGCTGTTCGCAACGATGCCCTCGCCCTTAGCGGCATCGCCCTCGCTGGCCGAGGCGACTTTTGGACGCTTGCCCACAATGTAAGCTGCGATATCCGACGCTTCCTGGTCGCTCAGACGAACCTCTGGGAAAATCGTGTCCGCATGATGCTTGGCAGGATCTTGAAGGAAACCCTTCAATCCCGCGGGCGTGTGTTTCGCTTCCTCTGCCAGCTCATCGGTCCAATAGGTCAAATGAAGATCCTTGATCAATCCTTCTCCAGTCTCGGAGTTACCGCTCAACGTCTCCTCCGACTCGCCCGACGTCAGACTTGCCAAATAGGCTGCCACATCGGCTGCATCCTCGGGAGCGATGGTCGGACAGAAATCGCTCGGTTCGCGGACCCAGTTTTCGAGCCATCCTCTATTCAAGCGGTCCCCGATATTCACGAAATCAGGCAGCGACTCCAAGAGCTCGGGCATCGGAGTCGACGCTCTGCTCAGCTCGCTACTCGCGTCATGACACTCGATACAACGGGCCGCCGCGAAGAGCGATCGTCCTTCGCGCGTTCGAGCATAGCGTTCCACCATATCCGTCGAAACCGCTCGAAAGGCGCTAGCCGGCACGGCTTCCCAGTGAAAGGCCTCGCCACTCCAAAGAAGCTGTAAGCGGCCCGGACTCGGACGGTGACTTTGATAGCTCGCGTAGATCGTGTGCGCGCCGGGGTTCAATTCGAAGGCTTCGCTTTCGAGCGGCAAATCGCCCTCGAATACCGTCTTGCCGTCAATCTGGAACGAAACCTTGCCATCGCCTTCCATCCGAAACGCGATTTGATCGCGAGACTCGACGACCAGGCTGCCTTCGAACAGGGCTTCGAATGTCTTATTCGTTTTCATGAACGGGGTAATCGTTGTCTCGCTTGGAACGTTGAACGCCATGCGATCCACCATCGTCGCATCGTCCGCAGCTTCGTAGGCCATGGTCATCGTCAACCCCGGAATGCCCAAGGGCTCGGTATCGATCTCCGGCAAATTAGCCAAATCCAGTCCGTGATCCCTAAACGGTTTCCGCAGATTATGAACGGTGTTCCAGAGGGTCTCGCGGAAGGCTTCGCCGGAAGCGGAAGCGATGTCCATTTTGACCTCCATCTGCATGGCCTCGGTCATATTGGGAACGTAGAGAAAAACCGATTTTCCGTCATTCAATACCTTAGCCGCGCGCAAGGAAACCGTATCCACATTGTTAACCGCGCCCTTGGAAGGCGTTTTCAAGGCTTCGGCTTCCAATTCCGCATCGCGACGATCGATCGAAAAACGGCCGCTCCCGTACTGCGGTCCCCAAATGTAATTCCACTTCTTAATGCCGTAGCGACGAACGTCTTCGGCCTGGGCAACATCGACGGGTCCTGAAAAATCGATTACAAAGCCGTTTTCGTAAGCGCGAAGTCCCGTCGGCACAGGCGTCGTTTCTTCCACATAACGTACGCGCTGGAATCCCGTCCCTCCATTGGTCTGCCAGCCGCGTAGTCCCATTACATAGAGATCGCCGCTCTGCGGATGGAACTTTCCACGCTGAGCCGGAATCGCCAAGTCGATCGGCAGCTTGTAGACGGCGCCTTGGACCTGCCCGTCGACCTCGTCTTTCAACACGCGAAAAATGGACGACTTGCCGTACGAGAAGTGCAGCATCTCATTTCGGTGGACGGGTCCCCACGAGCTGTCTTCAGGCACCCAGATCTGACTGCCGCTAGAATTGTCGACATTGTAGGGCAGCCACAACAAGGGACGCTCGTAATCCGTCGGTGCGCCCGGCAGGGTTCGGACGAAATTTCTTCCATCCCATTCGCTGGGCACGACT
>Ga0208127_1001735_pt1 | contig 10663 bp, 11 predicted proteins | sample ETNtaG_6_FD_185751 | JGI IMG/M metagenome (GOLD analysis project Ga0208127, IMG submission 185751) | Marine microbial and viral communities from oxygen minimum zone, Eastern Pacific Ocean - ETNP201306SV45 (SPAdes) (version 2) | ecosystem: Environmental > Aquatic > Marine > Oceanic ...
AAAAATATTTTTCATTGATTAAATAAGCTAAAGGATTCCCTTCTAATCTTTCCTTCAAGATTTTATATATTAAATCCTTCTCTTTATTAGATATTTCAAAATTGTTTTCAGTAATAACTTCTTTTTTGTCTATTCTTAGACAATAAGAGATTATTGAAATTGCTTCAAATTGAGAATCTGGAATATTTTTAGAAATTAATTCTCTAATTATTTTTTTTTTGATTTCACCAATTGTGATCATTTAGAAGGGTTTTGTGACAACATTTTTTGAGCCTGTTCATTCTTCATTAATGGCTCAATAAGTTCATCAATCAATCCATCCATGAATTCAGATAAATTATGTACAGTTACGTTGATTCTATGATCTGTTATTCTACTTTGAGGATAATTATATGTTCTAACCTTTTCAGATCTTCCCCCAGAGCCAACTTGAGATTTTCTAGCTTTTGAGATTTCATCCTGTTGTTTTTGTAATTCTAGGTCCCATAGTTTAGACTTTAGAATTTCCATTGCTTGCATTTTATTTTGTAATTGAGATCTTTCATTTTGGCACGCAACAACTATCCCTGAAGGATTATGGGTTAATCTTATAGCAGTTGCGACTTTATTAACATTCTGACCTCCTGCTCCTCCAGAATGAAATACATCTGTTCTTATATCGTCATCTTTAATTTCTATATCAATTTCTTCTGATTTAGGTAATACGGCAACAGTTGCAGTGGATGTATGAATTCTGCCTTGAGATTCAGTTTTTGGAACTCTTTGTACTCTATGAACTCCACTCTCATGCTTTAGTTTGGAAAAAGTCCCCTCCCCTGAAATTTCAAGAACAACTTCCTTAATACCTCCAAATTCACTATAGTTAGAGCTCAGTATTTTTAATTTCCATTTATTATTTTCAGAATACCTTGTATACATTCTTAATAAATCATTTCCAAAAATAGCCGCCTCATCTCCACCTGTTCCAGCTCTAATTTCAACTATTGCATCAGCTTCGTCTGTAGCATCTTTAGGAATAAGTTCTTTGTTTAGTTCACTGAAAAGGCTCTCAAGGCTCTTACTTAAGGTTTCATTTTCTACTTTTGCTAACTCAGAAAATTCACTATCTTCTGAATCCATCATTTCTTTTGTATCTTCTAATTCCTTTGATGTTTTATTATACTCATCCCACAAAGAATTTATTTTTTCTAAATTTTTATATTCTTTAGAAAGTTTTTTCATTTCAGACTGATTAGAAACAATTTCTTGTTTAGTCATAAGGATTTCGATTTCTGCAAATCTGTTTTTTATTTCATCTAATCTCTTTAAAATCCAGTCTTCCATTTATACCTCAGAATTAATTAGGCTTTTGATTTTTTCCACATCATTATTCTTAATTTGTATTTGATCTTTTTTTGAATTTAGGAACTTTATTGTTAGTAAATCATTATTGATTTCATCTTTTCCTAAAATAATTGAAATCATTGCATTCATATTATTTGCAAATCTAAGTTGGCCTTTCATAGATCTTCTAGGAGCAATAATCGTTTTTAATTGATTATTTCTCAATAAATCAGAAAGTCCCTCTGCATTAATTCTAAAATTATCATCTAATACTACTATGACTATATCAATATTACTTTTCATATTAATATTAGCTTTTTTTAATTCATTAACAATTCTTTCAACACCCATTGCAAAACCCACAGCAGGTGTGTCAGGACCACCTAGGATTTTTATTAATGGATCATACCTTCCTCCACCTAAAATGACCCCTTGAGGTCCAGAAGAATCACTAACATATTCAAAAACAGTTTTATTATAATAATCTAACCCTCTTACTAATTTGTCATTTATTCTGAATTTGAAGTCTTCATCTGATTTACTTAATTCTTCTAAATTATTAATTACATTTTCATGATGAATTTTACTTTCATTTGATATGTAATCTAATGTTTTTGGAGCATCTTGTGATATTTTAATAGTTGTCTCTTCTTTTGAATCTAACAATCTTAATGGTGCTCTATCAAATCTAAGTTTATCTACTTTTGGTAGATCATTTAGATATTTTGAGAAATATTCTTTTAATTTGGAAGAATATAGTTCTCTGTCTTCTTTATTCCCCAATGAGTTAATATTTAGTTCAGTATTTGGAATTTTAAATCTCTTAATTATATTCCATGCTAATTTAATGACTTCAAAATCATTATCAAAAGAACCATCTCCAATACATTCAATTCCAAACTGATGAAATTGTCTATATCTTCCTGATTGAGGTCTTTCATACCGAAACATAGGGCCATAATAAAAGAGTCTTGATGGTAGAGTATCATTGTATAAACCATTTTCAATAAATGCTCTGCACACCCCAGCCGTATTTTCAGGTCTTAGGCTTATATTTTCTCCACCTTTATCTGTGAAGGTATACATCTCTTTTTCAACGATATCAGTGTCTTCACCTACTGTTCTCTCAAAAATCTTTGAGTTCTCAAATATAGGTGTTTCTATATATCTATAACCAAATGATTTCGCTACCAAAAAACATTGTTCTTGAACATAGTTCCAAAGCACCTCGTCTTTTGGAAGAATATCTATTGTTCCTCTTTGAGCTTTGTATTCCAAGTTTACGAACCTAATCCAGACATCTGATAGCTTTTACCTTCTGTCTTAATAGTTGGGGCATAAATTAATGTTGCATCATGCATTGAAATAATATCTTCTGCTCCAATCATACCCATACATACTCTTAGTGCTCCAACTAAGTTTCTAGTTCCATCTGTTTTTGAAGATGGCCCAAACAATAATTCTTTTATACTATATTCTTGATTATTTACTATTCTTGTTCCTCTTGGAAGAGAGCCGTGAGGAGTTGCCATTCCCCAGTGATTACCTTTTGCTGGAGACTCAAAAGTTTTTGAAAAAGGAGAACCTATCATAACAGCATCAGCTCCTGCCACAAAGGATTTACATAATTCACCACCGGTTCTGATTCCTCCATCTGTAATTATAGAAACATACCTCCCTGTTAATTTATAGTAGTCATCTCTTGCGCTAGAAGTTTCTAAAGTCGCTGAAATCTGAGGAACTCCCACCCCTAAAACTTCTCTACTTGTACATGCCGATCCAGGACCAACTCCAACTAAAATACCATGAACCCCTTGTTCCATTAATTCTCGAGTCACATTATAGGTAACTGTATTACCTACAATTACAGGTACATTTAAGGATTCAACTAATTTAGAAAGAATCAGACCTTCTAAACTTTTTGAATTGTGCCTTGCTGTTGTTACCGTTGATTGAACTACAACAGCATCACATCCTGCCTCAACTGCAATTGGTGCAAATCTTTTAGTAGACGCAGGAATAAATGATGCGAAGCATTTTCCACCTGAATCTTTGATTTTTTTCACTACTTCTCCGATCAGATTTTCTTTCATCGGAGCATTGTAAATTTTTTGAAGAAGAGTAGTTACATCTTTCTGAGGTGTTGATATGATTTCCTCATATATTTCCTCAGTATTTTCATATCTTACGTGTATTCCATCTAGGTTAATAACACCAGCTCCACCTAAGTTTGATAATTCTTTTGCAAAATTAGGATCTACTACACTATCCATCGCCGAAGCAAGTATAGGGACATCTAGTTGTAGTTCGCCTATTTTTGTTTTTGTTTCTACTAGCTCAGGATTAAGTGTTATTTCGCCTGGGACTATAGCTACATCATCGTATCCATAGGTCTGTTCTATTTTTTTCAAATTATTCTCCCATTAAGTTACTTAAATCCTGTTTTATCTGTTCTAGATAATTTTCATAAGTATTGTTTTGGTATTGTAATATTTTATTGGATATTTTTGATTCATACCATGAAAAATGTCCTTCTTCTTCTTGATATATTGCGTTATCCATACCAACTTCTAAAATATCAAAATAGTCTTTGACATATTTTTCTCCTGTGATTTGCCAAGTTTCTCCACCGCTTATATTAAACTTTTTATTATGGGATTCATTATTACCTACAGAATTACATATTGAGGTTACAACATCGTCTCTATGAACAAATTCAATTTGTTGATTTGGTAAAAAAGGCCATTCTGATGGTGGTTCTTGAAAAACAGGTATAGAAACTCCCGAAATTCTTAATATAGTAGTATTAATATTTGATTGCTCGACTAAAAATTCAGAATCATATTTAGTTTGAGCATAATTATCATCAGGATTTATAGAAGAGCTTATATCAATCAAATTATTTTCAAGATTTTTACCATATACACTTACAGATGAACTGAAAATAAGATGAATATCAGGATTTATTTTAGATATAAGTGATAATAGATTTTTTGTACCTTCAACATTAACTTTCTTAGCTAATTCAATATTTATATTTGCTGTGGGAGGCAATATAGCTGCTAGATGAATTACTGTATCAACATCTTTTATCGAATCTGAAACTGAATCATCATTTAAGTTTCCTTTATAAATTTTTGTCTTAGATGGCTCAAATCCTTCAAAATTAGCTTCAGGAAGATCAAAAATATGCACCAAATGGCCATTCTTTATTAGGGACTTAGAAACCAATCGTCCCATACTACCAGCTCCACCTGTGACTAAAACATTACTCACTATGTCAATACAGTTCCAGGAGCATCAGCTTTATCATCTATTTCTTGGATAACTGTTTCTATCTCATTCATATTATTTTCATTGGGGTCTGAAATCATTTTTTCAGTAGCTTTGAAAAGCTTATTTGCAGAAGGTAATCCTGCTAGAGATTGAAAAAAGAACTTGTCTTTTTGGACTTCAAGTCTACTTAATCCGTCATTGCATCTATCTGAGAAATCGGTATTACTAGATAGTTCCTTAATATTATTCATTGCCTTTTCAAGCAAATCTTGAGCTCTTCCCATTTTACTCTCCTAAATAATTATTTTTTAGTTTTAGAGTCTTTATTTCCTGCTTCATTTTTAGGAAGGAAGCTAGGATCGTCATCACCTGGATGCCATCCTCCATCTCCATGATATGCTGCATCTTGGTGAGAATGAGGGTCAACTGTTATATTGTCACCCTTCACTGCATCAATATCGACTTTATCTAATCTATTATAGCCTCTACCATCATGTTTATCGAAAGGAAATGGTTGGAACTTTTCAAACATTTTTGCAAATCTAACTTTAGTTGGTCTTGGGTCAGGAGGGAATGCAAATCTATCTCTACCTAGAGGTTGAGCATGAACTATTTCATGATCTCTGCTACCGAGCCCATTCACTACTGCAGTGTTTATAGTTGTCTGCTCACTAAGACCTTCTATTGCTCCTCCTCCTAAATCAAACTTTCTTTCACCAGGAGCATCAATACCCATTTCCTCAGCTAATGATCCTGGTGTCCCAGGTGCATGCATTGCTGCATTAACACAAGCTTGATCAATGGCTACAGGATCTTTGGATGCGAATACTCCTAAATGAGGAACTAAAGGTAGATCAGAAAAGCCTGCACAATCACATTTTGGAGATACGTCCACAGCTACATTTATAAAGCCAATATTTTCTTTTCCAACTGCCTTTATAACTCCCAATGCAGCATCTGCAATTGCAATATCAGTCGCATCGAAGTTTGCCAAGTTTGGTTCAAATATACCTCTTGGATTCATCCAGCTACCACAACCTAAACAGTTTATACATTTTTCTCTTTCCCAAAGTAGCTTGTCATCATCAGTTACCTTAAATAATCCTAATGGGCAACAATTTTCTAATAATTCCCAATCAGGATCAGCTTCTTTCCCTTTAAAGTTTTCTGGATGGAATACAGTCGAGTCTCCTATACCGTACTCAGGATGACGACCCATATGAACATTGAATTTACCTCTTTTTGATTGGCAACCAATACCTAGATTTTTCAAGGCTCCTCCAATCACACCCATACCATGTCCTTTAAAATGTGTTAGGACTATTACTTTATCTGCAGCTGCAATAGCTTGAGCTATGTATGCTTCTTTCAATAAGTATCCTTCAGGAACATCAACCCTATAATCACTTGTTCCAACATATCCATCTGCTGATAAAAAAGGGCAACCTAATGTTGCAGATGAAAAACCATTTCTTTCCGCAGTTTCTATAAGATCAAGCTCTGTAACCCTTGATCCCCACGTACCATATGTTTGGGTAGTTGTGTCACACGCAAAAGGTCTTCCGCCTAGTTCTTTTATTTTGTCTGCAATTGCTCTTACATAGGCTGGTCTTATGTATGCACTGGATCCTAACTCACCACAATGCATCTTAATGGCTACTACATCTCCCTTATTTATCATATTGTCAAAACCTGCAGCTTCGAAAACTGTCACAGTCTTGTTTATTAGGCTAGTGTCAGGGGATTCACTCCTAGCATCCATAAAATATACTTTAGGTTTTTCCATCTTAATCCTCTTCTTATCAGTTACTAAAATCTATAATAAACTCCTGATTTATTATATAAATTTCTATATATGTATCATAATCCTTTTGAAATAACATCCAAAATACAACTTTATTGAATGAAATAATTAAAAAAATTCGCTAATATTCTGCTAAATGATTACAAAAATTTCTAATTTAGAAGATAGATTGAAAAAAACACTTTTTGAAATGAAAAGTGTTATAGTTGCATATTCTGGTGGAGTGGATTCCTCTTATTTAATGGATGTAGCTAACGAAACCTTGGGCAAAAAAGCATTAGCAGTTATGTCATTTTCTCCTAGTGTTGCACAAGATGATAGAGATGATGCAATAAAGTTAGCCAATTCCAAAGGTTGGAACTATAAAATAGTTGAAACCAAAGAGATGGAAGATGAAAATTATGTGAAAAATGATACTAACAGGTGCTTTTTTTGTAAAAATGAACTTTATAGTACCCTAGTTGATATTTCTGAGGAATTGAATTTTGAGTGGGTGGTTAATGGATCTAATTTAGATGACAAAGGTGACTATCGCCCAGGTATGAAAGCTGCTAATCTTCATAAAGTCAGATCACCATTAATAGAAAATGAATTCACTAAAAAAGATATAAGAAAATTTGCAAGTAAAAGAAATTTAGAAACCTGGGATCGTCCAGCATCTCCTTGCCTATCATCGAGGCTTCCATATGGAACAAAAGTAACAGTAGAGGCTCTACTTATGGTATCTAACTCAGAAAAATATTTAAGAAAATTAGGATTTAAGATTGTCAGAGTAAGACATTATAATTCTAAAGCATTGATTGAAATACCCAAAAATGAATTTAGAAAATTTAAAAGTAAGTATGATGAAATTTCAAAAGAGTTACAAAAAATTGGATATAAAGAGATAGAACTTGAAAGTAAAGGCTTTATTTCTGGAAGTCTAAACATAAAAGCTGGAATTTTGAAAAAAAAATAGAGGGAATAAAAATATGGATTTGAAAATTTCTGGGAAAGTTGCTTTAATAACAGGCTCTAATAGAGGGATTGGTAAAGCAACTGCAATAACTTTATCAAAAGAAGGTGTAAATATAGCTCTTTTGGCAAGAAATGAAAAATTATTATCTCAAACTAAAGAAGAAATTTCACAAATATCACCAGATATTAAGGTAGATTATTTTATTTGTGACACAAAAAGTAACAAAGATGTTGAGGCAACTGTAGAAAAAATAGAAAAAGTTTTCGGGACAATTGATATTTTGGTAAATTGTGCCGCAGCTCTTCCTGAAGATAGTAATTTAGAAAATTTTGATGATAAAAAATTATTTGAGCAGATAGAAGTAAAAGTTGCTGGCTATATCAGATGTGCAAAAAGTGTAGCCCCAATTATGAAAAAAAATGGCTGGGGTAGAATTATCAATATAAGTGGATTAAATGCTAGAAGTTCAGCTAATCTTATTGGATCCATGAGAAATATTTCAGTTAGCTCAATGACTAAAAATCTTGCTGATAATCTTGGACAATTTGGTATTAATGTAAATGTGATTCATCCAGGTTTGACCTATACAGAGAGAAGTGATGCCAACATTGAACTATTATCAAAAAATCAAAATATATCTTTTGAGGACGCTAAGGAAAAATTATTAGCTAATAACTCGATAAACGAAGTAATTACATCTTATGATATTGCAAACATAGTAGCTTTTCTTTCTTCACCAATTTCTAAAGCTATTAATGGAGAACCAATTCCTGCTGGAGGTGGGATGAAAGGATTTATTTATTACTAATGAATATAAGAAGAAATATAGTCAAAGAAAGGCTTCATCAAGGTAAAACAGTTTCTTGTTTGGCTGCTTGGGGTTATTCTGGCCCAGACCAAATTGAAAGACTTGCGCCCATGAAACCTCATGGTGTTTTTCTTGAGGGAGAACACGGGAATGTAGATCCCCCAAATCTTTCAAATTTTACTAGGGCTTGTGATATTATTGGGGCAACTCCTATAGTAAGAATTAATCAGAATGATCAAGGCGTAATTTATAGGACATTAGACTTAGGTGCTCTTGGTATTGTAGTCCCTCATGTAAATAATAAAGAAGAAGCTGAAAATGTTGTTGAAGGTGGTAAATTTTATCCATTAGGTAAAAGAGGTTCATTTACAAGTCGACAAGGCATAGGAGTAGATAATTATCATGATCTTGCAAACGATCAAACTATGCTTATAGTCCTTTTAGAAGATATTGTTGCCGTTGAAAATTTAGACTCAATACTAGAAGTTGATCACATAGACGTATTTATGGTTCCTTCTGGTGATCTAGCACAATCAATGGGATTACCTGGACAAGCAAATCATCCTGATGTACAAAAAGTAGTAGATGAAACAATGAGAAGGATAACAAAAAAAGGTAGGATTACTGGGGCTATCGCAAATAAAAGTAATGTAAAAAATCTATATGATAATGGAGCTAGATTTTTGTTATGTGATCCTCGCCCTTATATGTCTGAAGGATTTAAAAAATTTCAAGAATTTGCAGGAAAGCATATAAAATAATGGAAATTAGAAAAAACAGAATAAAGCAGAGATTAAAAGAAGGCAAACACGTAATTGCAATTGAAAACTTAAATGATCCTGACACCGTAGAGCAATTTGCTCCAAATGATCCCCATTGTTTCTGGTTTGAAGGTGAGCATTTCAATGTTAATCCTCAAAATATAGGAGATTTGACAAGAGCTTCAGATCTTATTAATGCCACATCCATAGTGAGGGTCCCAAGACCTGAATACCAAGTTATTTATCATGCACTAGACCTAGGAGCACAAGGAGTTGCTGTTCCTCATGTGAAAAATAAATTTGATGCTGAGCTTGTAGTAAAAGCTTCAAAGTTTTCTCCTATTGGTAAAAGAGGTATGTTCATAAGTAGGCAAGGTATTGGAGTTGATGATTATTTCCAAAAAGCGAATGATGAAACTTTTGTATTAGTTTTTATTGAGGATTTAGAAGCAATTGAAAATCTTGATGAAATTTTAGATGTAGAAAATATAGATGTTTTTTTTGTAGGCCCAGGAGACCTTTCTCAAGAATTGGGACATTCTGGAGAAATAAATCATCCCGATGTAAAAAAAATTGTTCAAGAAGTAATTAATAGAATTACTAAAAAGGGAAGAGTTGCAGGTACAGTAGCAAATGCCAGCTCTTATGAATGGGCAATGCAAACTGGAGCAAGATTTTTCTTGTCAGGGGCTCTAGACTGGATAAATCATGGATTCGATGATTTCAATGATTTCTTATTAAGTATAGAAAATTAGCTATTTCTTAGTTGTATAAAAGTCAAAAGATATAGTTGTATTCCCTGTTGGAGTAACAGATACAAAAGTTATTTCAGAAACAGAGTTACTGTTGTGAGTAACTTTTAGAACTCTGTAATTTTTAGGGTCTGTTACAAAAATAACTTCATCAATTAAGTCATTGTCTCTATCTGAATCAACAATTGGAGATAAAGAAATTGGAATTCCAACAGTAGTTACCTGACCAATATTAATTAGATCTACTGTAAATGTATGCCTAACAATCTCAAATCCTAAATCACCAGCAGGTATGGGCGTAGGAGTTGGAGTGGGCGTCCAAGTTGCAGCAGGTTTTGGTGTAGGAGTAGGAGTCCAAGTTGCAGCAGGAGTAGGAGTGGGTGTTACCAGTATTCCATCAATGAAATATTCCCAATTTATTGGTGTAGGGGTAGGAGTTGGAGTGGGCGTCCAAGTTGCAGCAGGCATCGGCGTAGGAGTAGGTGTCCAAGTTGGCATAGCAAGAGGAACTGGAGTAGGAGTCCAAGTTGGCATAGCAAGAGGAATTGGAGTAGGAGTCCAAGTTGGCATAGCAAGAGGAACTGGAGTAGGAGTCCAAGTTGGGTCTGGATTATAAGTAGCATCCAAATAAACTATTTTTTCTTTCTCTACTAATTTAGGAACTTCCACAATTACAGTTTCGATAATTTTAACTGTTTCTGGTATTGTTATTGGCTCTTCTTCATTCCCACAACTGAATATAAGAATCAAAAAAAATATTAATAAAGATTTTTTCATATTGTTTAAAAGTAATAACCTTGAGAAATTTTCTCAAGGTTATTACTTACTAATTTCTTTCTATTACCATTGGTTATGGAAACATACCAGGTGGCGGTCCCATATCCATAGGAGGTGGTGGCGGTGCCATTTCCATAGGAGGCGGAGGCGGAGGCGGTGCCATTTCCATAGGAGGCGGAGGAGGAGGCGGTGCCATTTCCATAG
>Ga0208127_1001738_pt1 | contig 10648 bp, 8 predicted proteins | sample ETNtaG_6_FD_185751 | JGI IMG/M metagenome (GOLD analysis project Ga0208127, IMG submission 185751) | Marine microbial and viral communities from oxygen minimum zone, Eastern Pacific Ocean - ETNP201306SV45 (SPAdes) (version 2) | ecosystem: Environmental > Aquatic > Marine > Oceanic ...
TATTTTCTTCAAATTCTTGATTGAAAAAATTTGTATTTGATACATCAAAACCATAAGAAAATCTCTTACCATTATCAGATTTCATTTCGAGTTGAATTTCAAAATTTTCTGGTTCAATTATAAATCTATCTAGTGTTCTTGTTTCGTCAAAATCTTTATATTCTGATGTGTAGTCAAAGTCTAAGCTTAGACTCATAAGGTTTTGGAAAGTAAAATTGTTTCCTTGTCTAAAACCCCAAGATTTTTTTATAAAATTATCATAGGTGTAAGCTTGACTTGCATAAAGGTAATTGGAAAATGTTCTTAACAGTTTTGTTTCCTCAAATATTTGATAACTCATTCTCATGGTGAATCTTTGATTATTAGTCTGTCTAATAATACCAAGATCGTTTTGAGTGTAACTTGAACTGGTACCATTCCACCCTAAACCATATCTGAAACTACCAGTTAGTTTATTTATTGAAATTCCTCCTCTAAATCCCGTATCCTTTTCATTGTTTTCCAAATAACTTCTGAATAATGTTGATTTGAAGTTGAATTTTTTTGGGTTATCATACATATCAAATACAATTGCTTGATTATTTGAATCATACCATCCTCCTTCTCTAATCACACTGGTATTTAAAAGACTAATTGATGAATACTCATTAACAACTTGCTGTGATAATGAAATAACATTATAATTTGTTAGAGGTGAAATAAGTACTTTTCTACCTTCTTGATTATTAATGTTCCTGAAATACGCATATGCTTTTCCCGTGATAGCATTTAAAATACCTATACTTAATTTATTATCAGTTGTACCACTAATTTTAGTTGAATTAATAAGCTCAGGCTTATTATCGTATCTTATTAATTCTTCACCTACATTAATGTAATCACTTTCATTAAAAGATATTTCTTCACCAATTCTTCTACTGTAAAAAAATCTTCCTGATCTATAACCCATGCCATCAGCCTTTTCGAATAATGATGCACCTTCCATAAAAAACGGTCTATTTTCATCAAATTGCTGTTCAAATGGACTTAAGTTTAGTTCTTTGTCATCAAAAGTGACTTGACCAAAATCTGGAATTAAAGTAGCGTCAAGTGTAAAACTGTTTCCTAGCCCATATTTTAAATCTAAGCCTGCTGAATAGGAGCTTTGAGAACTAAAACCTTTTTTAAAATCTTGGGAAATTTGAAAATAAGGATAAAAGAAAAGTCTTTCTGGTGGAGTAATGTCTTTTAAACCTTTCATTAAGCCAAAACTTTGTTGATATTTTGAATTTTTAGGATCTGCATAATTCCATATAAAATATGCATCAAGTTCTGGTGAATGTCTTCCGAAATTAATTCCCCATTCTTGAATATTTTTTTTTGGAAAACGTAGAGCGCTATAGGGGATTTTCATCTCTACATACCAACCATCTTTGTCAATACTACTATATCCTTCAAAGACAGTATCATAATCATAATCATTTTGAGGATCAAAATCTCCACTTGAAAACATATCCGATATTGCTCCAGCAGGTGTTACTTCAAATGATTGATAATTTAAATTATCATCGAATGTGTTAAATGATACCCAAAAGGCTTCAGATTCAATTCCAGCAGATTTATCTCTTTGAGAAAATTCCATTGGCATTTTGGATGTGTTGGGATGAATTAAAGTAGCTGCTATATAAATAGCTTCATTATCATATCCTACAAAAGTTGTTGTCTTATAATCATTATTTAATTTATCACCTGCACGAGTTTCAGGAAACCATACCACAAAATCACTATTTCCTTTAACTTGATCCCATTCACCCTTAGTTATTTTTCCATCAATTTTAGGTGGTTTTGAGAATCTGTATGCATTTGTAATCTTTCTTTCTTGCGAATGCAGAAACAAGGGAATCAACAAGAGGAAAAAAATTTTTTTCATTAAGTCTGGCAAATATATATAATGAGATTAAATTTGACTATAAATAAAATAAATGGTTTAAGAATGAAAAAAGCATACTTAGCATCTGGATGTTTTTGGTGTACAGAAACTATTTTTGATAACGTTCATGGTGTAACAAAAGTCATTCCAGGATATATGGGAGGAACAAAAACAAATCCAACATATGAAGAAGTTTGCACTGGATTGACAGGTCATGCTGAACTTGTTGAAATTACCTATGATTCCAATCTAGTTTCCTTTAAAAAATTATTAGAGGTTTTTTTTAAAACTCATGATCCTACCACACTTAATAGGCAAGGGAATGATATTGGGACTCAATACAGATCCACAATTTTTTATCAAAATAAAAATGAACTTAATGTTGCAAAAGAATTTATATCAAGTCTTGAATCATCAAATGTTTTTTCGAATAAAATTGTTACAACTCTAGAGAAAAAAACAGAATTTTTCGAGGCTGAAGATTATCATAAAAATTATTTCTATAACAATCCAGAAAACATGTATTGTCAAATGGTGGTTAAACCTAAAGTTGAAAAATTTTTAAAATCAAAAGATTAATTTCTGGGTTTAAATCTTTTCATCATTTTTTTGAAGAATCTCCAGAAAAAAGAAAACTCTCCAAAGATAAATGCTGTAACTAAAAGACAGATCTGATATATAGGAAAAACAATTAAAAATCTACTTAAGTAATATGCTAGTATTGCATCTTTGTTAATATCAAAAAAATCAATTACTGGTCCACTTAAGTATAATGCTAAAGTACCTGTAATTCCAAAAACGATAATAATTTTAAATAACTGAAAATTAGATTCAATAGAAAATCTAGATTTTAGTTTATTAATCATTATTAAAGTAATTAATTATTTGATCAGCTAATTCTATTCCGATACGATCTTGAGCTTCTGAGGTAGCAGCACCAATATGTGGTGAAAGTGAAATTTTAGGATGCATAAGCAACTTAACAGAGGGGGTAGGTTCATTTTCAAAAGTGTCAAGTCCTGCAAATGAAACCTTATTATTTTCTATATAGTTAATTAATTCTGTCTCATCAATAACACCTCCTCTCGCAGCATTAATTATTCCTACACCATCTTTCATTTTGTCAAATTCATCTTTTCCAATTATATATTCTTTTTGAGCAGGGACATGTAAAGTAATAAAGTCTGATTGCATAAGAACTTCATCCAAAGAAGAAGTGTTAATACTAAAAGAAAGAGATTTATTATGTGTAAACTCTAAATTAAGTTCAGTGCTTTCGTTGTATTTGTCATAATATACTACATCCATTCCGATGCCTAGTGCAATTTTTGCTGTCTCTTGTCCAATTCTTCCAAACCCAATAATACCAAGTGTTTTGCCTTTGAGTTCAACACCTTTTGAATAATTCTTTTTAAGTTTTTTAAAATTGTTGTCTCCTTCAAGTGGCATGTTTCTGTTAGAATCATGTAAAAATCTAACACAAGAAAATAAATGCGAAAAAACAAGCTCAGCTACTGAGTGAGATGATGCAGCAGGAGTGTTGATTACTTTTAATCCTTGAGATCTTGCATAATCCACATCAATATTATCCATTCCAACACCACCTCTTCCAATTAATTTTAAGCTTGGAGTATTGTCAATAAGCTCTTTTCTGACAGTTGTGGCACTTCTAACAAGTATTCCTGAAATTTCATTTTCATTTATGTAATTTTCTAATTGTTCTTGTGCTACGTTTGTAGTTATAACTTCAAACCCAGATTCTTCTAGTTTTTTTACTCCCGAATTGGAGATTCCATCATTTGCAAGAATTTTCATTTTTAAATACTTTTTTTAAATTTTTTCATAGTATCTACAAGTACTTCAATAGACTCAATTTCCATTGCGTTGTAAATTGAAGCTCTATATCCACCAACAGATCTATGACCATTGATACCAGAGATATTATTTTCTTTTAGAAGATTATCAAACGCTGACTTATATTTTTCATCTATTAAATTGAATGTTACATTCATAATACTTCTATCATCTTTTGATGCAAAACCAGTAAACATTTCATTATTATCTATCTCTTCATACATTAATGAAGACTTATTAATATTTTTTTTCTCAATCTCTGCTAAACCTCCATTATTTTTTAACCATCTCATACTCAATAAACATGTGTAAATTGCAAAAACTGGCGGAGTATTAAACATGCTGTCTTTTTCGAAGTGAACTTTATAATTTAACATTGAAGGAACTTCTCTGCATATTTCATTCATCAAAGATTTTTTAATGATTACCATTGTAGTTCCGGCAGGACCTAAATTTTTCTGTGCTCCTGCATAGATTAGAGAAAATTTTGAATAATCTTCTTTTCTGCAGAATATATCAGAGCTCATGTCAGCAAACAGAGGGCAATTACAATCTGGTAATTTATGATATTGTGTTCCGAAAATTGTATTATTAGTTGTTATATGTAAATAATCTGGATTATCAGAAATTGAATAATCTTTGGGTATATAGTTAAAATTTTTGTCTTTTGACGATGCATACTCAGAAACATCACCAAATAGTTTTGCTTCTTTTATTGCTTTAGTTGACCATGTTCCTGAATTTATGTAGCCACCCCTGGTTTTAAGAAAGTTATATGCTATCATTAAAAACTGCATACTTGCACCGCCTTGTAAGAATAGTGTTGTGTATTCATCACTGCTTAACCCTGAAAGTTCCAAAGAAAGTTCTCTGGCTTCATTCATAATTGAAATAAATTCAGGACTTCTGTGAGAAATTTCTAAAAGTGATAGACCAATATTATCTAGTTCTAATACTGCATCTGACGATTCTTTAAATACCTTTTGATTGAGAATGCTGGGACCAGCACTAAAATTATGTTTTTTCATAAATAAAAGGCAAAATTAACAAAAATGGAAATGGAATTTATGTCAATCTTAATTTAGTTTTAACAAAAAATCAATAGTATCTACTCCATCAGCATAATCTGTGAGTTCAGGAGATTGAGTTTTACCAAATTCTGTAAAATTTTTAATATTTTCATTTGAAACAATACATTGAATTTTGTCTGAAATTTCAGACAAACTCTTTTCTACATCCTCATATTTATCATAGTATTCATAAAATAATGTTCCAACAGGTGATCCAATTTTTTTTGACTCTTTAAGCAGAATAAAACCATTATCAAAAAAAACTTCTTTATTAAGTAGATAAATAGCTCTGTGATAATCATAATTATTTGCATAACTATTATTGTTGATAACTTTTTTCCATTTCATGAAAGATCTAAACAACAAATCAAGATCATAATTTTCGGGTAAGTAAACTTTAGATACGTTTCTGCATCCTAATCCAAAATAATTAAAAATATCATTTGATAAATTTTGTAATTGATCATTGCTCTCATTCCCCTTTAAAACTGCAACTGAGTGTCTACTTTTTCTAATAATATTAGGGTATTCATTAAAATACTCTTTAAATTTTGAAGCACTCAAATTATTACCTGTTGCTATTACTGCATCATAATCTGACAATTTTTCTTGACATATTTTATAATAATCTTTAAAATCAATGCAAATACTACTAAAGTAATTTAAAACAAAATGCATTAAATGACTGTCTTTTGAAGACAGTTTTATAATTGCTTTATTGCCTGAAAGAATGACACAGAGAAAGTCATGAAAACCAACTAAAGGAATATTTCCTGCCATAATTATTGCAACAGGCTTTGGGTTTTCTTCTTCAATTATATATGAGCTTAAAAAGGATTCAATTTTTTCCTTTTGAAGAGAATATGACCAATTTTTAAGACAGTTTATTATATTTTCTTCAGTAAAATAATTGTTATGATTTTTTGCTTGGTGTATTGCGTCAGAAAGTCTTTTAGTCAAATCTTTGTCTGCTGATTTATCTATGAAATCTTTAAAAAAATTTCCCAGAGAAACAAATAATTCAATTCTTTTAGATAAAATCAATTTTAATAAATTTTTACAAAGATATTAGTTAGTTTTGCAATGTTTTATTTATGGCAATAAAAATTACTGAAGATTGTATTAATTGCGGAGCATGTGAGCCTGAATGTCCAAATACTGCAATATATGAAGCTGCTTATGATTGGAAGTATTCAGATGGAACAAGTTTAATTGGTGATGTTATTCTTCCAGATGGAAAAAATGTTAATGCTGATACTGAACAAGAGCCTGTTTCTGATGAGTTTTATTTTATTGTAACTGATAAATGTACAGAATGCAAAGGTTTTCATGACGAGCCTCAATGTGCTGCAGTTTGTCCAGTAGATTGTTGTGTTCCAGATGAAGATAATGTAGAATCAGAAGAAGTATTGCTTTCAAAACAAAAATTTATGCATCCTGAATAATGAAAGCAGGAATTGTCGGATTACCCAATGTTGGTAAATCAACTTTATTTAATTGTTTAACAAATGGAAAAGCTCAGAGCGCAAATTTTCCGTTTTGTACTATTGAACCCAATTTTGGTTCAGTTTCGATACCAGATGCTAGATTAAATCATTTAGTTCAATTAATCAATCCAGAGAAAGTAGTGCCTAACACGGTAGATATTGTAGATATTGCAGGATTAGTTAAAGGAGCAAGTAAAGGAGAGGGGTTAGGTAATCAATTTTTGTCAAATATCAGAGAAACTAATGCTATTATACATGTTTTAAGATGTTATGAAAATGACAATATTTCACATGTTGAAGGAAGTGTTGATCCTTTGAGAGATAAAGAAATTATTGATTTTGAACTACAGATTAAAGATGTAGAATCAATTTCAAAGAGAAACGAAAAAATACTTAGACAAGCTAAATCTGGAGATAAAGTTGCAAAGAAGGAACATGACGTTCTTGAAAATGTAATTGAAAATTTAAATAATGGTGTTTCTGTTAGATTGCAAAAAATAACAAAAGAAGATTTTGAAAACTATATAAAACCACTATCATTACTAACTGCCAAGCCAGTTTTATATGTGTGCAATATTAACGAAAATGAAATTAAATTACCCTCAGAAAATTTATTGAAATTAATCGATTTACTTAAAAGTGAGGGTTCAAGAGTCATAACACTAGCTGCAAAAATTGAAGAAGAAATAAATGCACTAGAAGATTACGAGGATAGAAAAATGTTTCTTGATGATTTAGGTATTGATGAGCCTGGTTCTTCATTATTAATTAGAGAATCTCATAAATTATTGAATCTTTCAACCTTTTATACTGCAGGTCCTAAAGAGGTTAGAGCATGGACTTTTAAAAATGGTTCTAAAGCGCCACAGGCAGCGGGTACTATTCATACTGATTTTGAAAAAGGATTTATTAGGGCAGAAGTAATAAAATATAGTGATTATGTCGAGCTCAAATCTGAAAATAATGTAAGAGAAGCCGGAAAGTTAAAAATTGAGGGTAAAGAATATGTAGTTGAAGATGGTGATATCATTCATTTCAGGTTTAACGTTTAATTAGATTTCAACATTTTAAACTTACAATTGTTAATTATTTTCTTTAAACACCATTTTAAATAAAAATTAAGTATCATATCTTAGACTCCTTCTAAAATATGCCACAAATTTCATCATATACTGAGGATAACATTAAGTCGCTGGATTGGAAAGATCATATCAGAATGCGACCTGGAATGTATATAGGAAAACTCGGTGACGGTTCTGCATATGACGATGGAATATATATTCTTTTAAAAGAAATACTTGATAATTCAATTGATGAGTTTGTTATGGGGGCTGGAAAAACAATTGAGATTTCGATAAAAGATAACATGGTTAGTGTCAGAGATTATGGAAGAGGGATCCCCCTTGGTAAGGTTAAAGACGTTGTTAGTAAAATGAATACGGGTGGAAAATATGACACAAGAGCTTTTAAAAAGTCTGTGGGTTTAAATGGGGTTGGTACTAAAGCGGTAAACGCTCTTTCATCTTATTTTAAAGTCGAATCATTTAGAGAAGGAAAAGAAAAATCTGTTTCTTTTGAATTCGGTGAAGTCGTTGATGATTTACCATTAACTGATTCATCAAAAAGAAAAGGAACAAAGGTGCTCTTTATGCCGGATGGCTCAATCTTTAAAAAGTTTAAGTATAGAAATGAGTATGTATCAAGAATGCTTAAGTATTATGTTTATTTAAATCCAGGCTTATCAATAATTTTTAATGGTGAAAAATTTAAATCCGAAAATGGATTAAAAGATTTAATTGAAGATAACAATAACATTGAAGATTTTTTGTACCCAATAATACACTTGAAGGGTAATGATATTGAGTTGGCAATCACGCATAATAAAAAACAATATAGCGAGGAATATTACTCTTTTGTAAATGGTCAACATACTACCCAGGGTGGAACTCATTTATCTTCATGTAGAGAAGGAATTGTTAAAACCCTTAGAGAGTTTTATAAAAAGCCTTATGATTCATCAGATATAAGAAAATCTATCCTTTGTGCAATTAGTATTAAAGTGTTAGAGCCAGTTTTTGAATCTCAAACTAAAACTAAGTTAGGCTCAACAGAGATGGGAGGTGGTCTTCCAACCGTTAGAACATATATTAATGATTTTATTAGCAAAAAACTTGATAATTATTTACATAAAAATCCAATAGTTGCTGAAGAAATTCAAAGAAAAATTCTTCAAGCTGAAAGGGAAAGAAAAGAGCTTTCAGGTATTAGAAAACTTGCAAGAGAAAGAGCAAAAAAATCTAGTCTTCATAATAAGAAATTGAGAGATTGTCGTGTTCATTTAGATAATATGAGCAATGAACACAGGCTTGATTCTACTTTGTTTATTACAGAAGGTGATTCGGCAAGTGGATCAATTACTAAATCTAGAAATGTAAATACACAAGCAGTTTTTAGTCTTAGAGGAAAGCCATTGAATTCATATTCAATGACAAAAAAAATTGTTTATGAAAACGAAGAGTTTAATTTATTACAGGCAGCCCTTAATATTGAAGAAGGTTTAGAAAAGTTAAGATATAATAAAATAGTTATTGCAACAGATGCTGATGTTGACGGAATGCATATTAGATTACTGCTGATAACTTTCTTTTTACAGTTTTTCCCTGAATTAATAAAAGAGGGACATGTTTTTATATTACAAACACCATTATTCAGAGTGAGGAATAAAAAAGAAACTATATACTGCTACTCAGAAGAAGAAAGAGTAGATGCGATTCAAAAACTCTCTCCAAAGCCTGAAATAACTAGGTTTAAAGGCTTAGGTGAAATTTCTCCTAATGAATTTAAAAATTTTATAGGTGAAAATATACGTTTAGATCCAGTTATAATCAACAAGGAAACTAGTATTGAATCATTATTGTCATTTTACATGGGTAAAAATACACCTGATCGACAAAATTTTATAATTGAAAACCTAAAATTTGATTTAGATAAAGCATGATTGAAGATAACTTTAATGATATGTCTGAAATGAACAATGAAGAGCTTATTCCTATTTCTGGGATGTATAAGGATTGGTTCATTGATTATGCTTCTTATGTAATATTAGAAAGAGCAGTCCCCTCAGTTGAAGATGGTTTAAAGCCTGTGCAAAGAAGAATCCTTCATTCAATGAAAGATCTTGATGATGGCAGGTTCAATAAAGTAGCAAATATTGTTGGTCATACTATGCAATATCACCCTCATGGAGATGCAAGTATTTCTGATGCAATGGTGCAAATTGGACAAAAAGATCTTTTAATTGATACCCAGGGAAATTGGGGTAATATTTTAACAGGGGATTCGGCAGCAGCGTCAAGATATATTGAAGCCAGATTGTCTCAATTTGCATTAGAAGTTGTTTTTAGCCCAAAAATCACAGAATGGCAGCTCTCATATGACGGTCGTAGAAAAGAACCTGTCAATTTACCTGTTAAGTTTCCTTTATTACTAGCACAAGGTGCTGAGGGGATTGCGGTCGGATTATCCACTAAGATACTTCCTCACAACTTCATTGAACTAATTGACTCAGCTGTAAAATATTTAAGAGGTAGAAAATTTGAGATTTATCCTGATTTTGTAACTGGTGGAGAAATAGATATTTCAAATTATAATGATGGAAAAAGAGGGGGAAGGGTCAAAGCTCGTGCTAAGATTAATCAGTTAAATAAGAATACTTTAGTTATATCTCAAATCCCTTTTACTACAACTTCCACATCATTAATTGAATCGATCATTAAGGCAAATGAAAGAGGAAAAATAAAAATCAAAAAAATTGAAGATAATACATCAGATAATGTTGAGATTTTAATTCATTTACCTAATGGTGTATCTCCTGACAAAACAATTGATGCTTTATTTGCATTTACAAATTGTGAGGTATCAATTTCACCCCTAGGATGTGTTATTGAAAATCATAAGCCTGTTTTTATTGGTGTTTCAGAAATTTTAAAAAAATCCGTTGACTTAACTAGAGATTTGTTAAGAAAGGAATTAGAAGTCAAACAATCAGAGCTAGAGCAGTTATGGCATAATTCCACACTCGAAAAGATTTTTATTGAGAATAGGATTTATCGTTTAATTGAGGAAAAAGAAACTTGGGAAGAAGTTTTAGAAGCAATTAATATTGGTTTAAAACCATTTACTAACCTTTTGAAAAGAGAAATAATTCAAGATGATATTGTAAGATTAACCGAAATCAAAATTAAAAGAATCTCTAAATATGATATTGATAAGGCCGATAAGAGGATAAAACAAATTGAGAATGACTTAGAATTAATATTGGATAATCT
>Ga0208127_1001743_pt1 | contig 10624 bp, 10 predicted proteins | sample ETNtaG_6_FD_185751 | JGI IMG/M metagenome (GOLD analysis project Ga0208127, IMG submission 185751) | Marine microbial and viral communities from oxygen minimum zone, Eastern Pacific Ocean - ETNP201306SV45 (SPAdes) (version 2) | ecosystem: Environmental > Aquatic > Marine > Oceanic ...
GAGAGTCCCAAAGCAGCATGTCGCCGGCTTCCATATGGCACATGACCGGCTGGTTTTCCGCCAGATTTGGGTCATCGTTGGGGAAGCGAAAGTGATCGATGCTTGGGTGGATCCGCGCTAGACGCTCCGGATACAGTTCAGGAATTGCGGCAAAACGTTTATGGCTTCCTGGCACCATGACATTGCCACCGCAGGCAGGCGAGGTAGTAAGTAGATTTACTAATCCCTGCACACAGTGTTTGCCGGGTCGGCCAATGGGGTGTTGGTCTATGTGCATCCAACTCGGGCCATTGTTGGTTCGCCAGTGGGCGTGCCGAGTCCAAGGCCGCCAGAGTGCCACGCCGTCAAAACTTGTGAGCAGGTCGTCGTCCTGCCAAATAGCAGCAAAGGCTTTTTTCACCGGCGCGCGGTCGCGGATGTACCATTGGGCGGCACTGTGACCAATGCCATGACTGGGCAAAATGCCGCCATGCACGGCGGTAGGCCAGCGGTCGTCGTCCCAAGTTTCGGGGTCGCTGCGATCAATACCCGTGCCCAATTCTTCGAGGTAGTCCCACATCAGGCTTAATGCGTGGTCAGCCTCATCTGCGGTTAAGGCGTTGGCAATAACGACATAACCATGTTCTTCGAGATAGTCGATACCCTCTTGGTCGCCGGCTTTGAACCGCGGTACGTGGGCGTAGCGAATATTGATATTAGACATGGTCGGTATCCTCTTCCCATAAGGCAATCGTTTGATTAAACCACTTTTATGCAAGGGATGGGAGATGATATTTTTGCGCCCGCAACCCCGCCGGTAGCGCAAATTGCCGGAGGATTTTGTCGAATTATCTAATCCCGTGAGGTACCTGCAGGTATGGCCGCTCTAAGCATGCGTGAATTGCAAATATTTTTTGATCGTATCCGCTCGAACAAAGTATTCGAGCTATTTGTTGTGGCGGTGATTCTATTTTCTGCGGTGATGATTGGGGTAAATAGCTACGCCCTAGATGACCGGTTGATGCAGATTCTGCTGATACTTGATGTGGCGATTACGGTGTTTTTCCTTTTTGAGTTGAGCATACGTTTTCTTGGTGAACCAGAAAAACGCGCCTTCTTTCGTCAAGGTTGGAATATCTTTGACACCTTAATCGTAACCGTCAGTCTTATCCCCATCGATGAGTCAGAACTGGCATTATTGGGACGCTTGATCAGAATCTTTCGGGTTCTGCGCATGGTGTCTATTGTTCCTGAGTTGCGGGTTCTGGTGAATTCATTGCTGCGCGCGCTGCCGCAATTGGGTTATGTATGCCTGCTGATGTTCATCATTTTCTATATCTATGCCGCAATCGGCACCAGTATATTCGCGTCGGTAAATCCGGTGCTCTGGGGCGACATTGCAGTCAGTTTGCTGACGTTATTCCGGGTGATGACCTTTGAAGACTGGACCGATGTGATGTACGAAACCATCAACGCCGGCTTCGGCTGGAGCTGGATCTACTACCTCTCCTTCATTTTTCTAACCGCATTCGCTTTTCTGAATATGATTATCGGTATTGTGGTTAAGGTGCTAGAAGATGAGCATCAGCGCGAGCGCGACGCGCACAAAGAAGCCGAGCCGAATTTATCTGACATTCAGCTGCAGCTAGCAGAACTCAAGGCGTTGGTGGAAAAACGCTAAGCGCCGGATGTACCTGATGGGCGTGCGGGTTCTGGCTCAGTTGCCAAGGGTTCATTGCGAATCAGTTCAGCGCTAGGCCGCTTGCGCTCATATTTTTGCGCTGGCGTATTGACGATCTGTACTAAGTCGATTTGCCGCAGGCCCGCAGCGATCCGCTCTTGGTTAACGTCCGAGTAGTTCGTGGCGCGTTGCCGAGGGTTGCGGTTCATCGTACGAATGATCTGGTTCATTTGTTGGGGTGAAGTTTCTTCACCGTGCAATGTTCCCGCCGCGCGGCTGATAGATTCATTCATCAGGGTGCCGCCAAGATCATTACAGCCAGCATTCAGACAGCCTTTCACGCCTTCGTGGCCCATTTTCACCCAACTGGTTTGGATATTTTCGATCTGACCGTGTAGCGCTAGCCTAGCGACAGAGTGCATCAAAATTGCTTCGCGGAATGTTGGCCCCTTACGCGCCTTACCCTTGAGGTACATGGGCGCTTCCATATGCACAAAGGGTAGCGGCACAAATTCGGTGAAGCCGCCGGTTTGTTCCTGCAACGCGCGCACGCGCATCAGGTGTCGGGCCCAGTGTCGTGGTTTTTCCACATGGCCGTACATTATGGTGGCCGTGGTTTTAAAGCCGATATCGTGAGCGGCCTGCATAACATCGAGCCACTGTTGAGTATTAATCTTGTCAGCGCAGATGATTGCTCGTACCTCATCGTCGAGGATTTCTGCGGCGGTTCCCGGCAGTGTGTTAAGTCCTGCATCTTTTAGTTTTTGCAGATACTCGCCAAGACCGAGATCTAACGTCGCAGCCCCTTGCCATACCTCAAGTGGCGAAAATGCGTGCACGTGCATTTCTGGCACCGCTTGTTTTACCACCTCGACAATGTGTGCATAAGTATCGCCGGTGTATTCCGGGTGGATACCACCCTGCATGCACACCTCGGTCGCGCCCCGTTCCCATGCTTCCACGGTGCGGCGTTGGATTTCTTCATCTGATAGATCATAGGGGCGACCACGCAGGTTCTCTGACAGCTTACCTTTGGAAAATGCGCAGAACTGACATTTGAAATAACAGATATTGGTGTAATTAATATTGCGGTTGACCACAAAGCTGACACTGTCGCCGCAGGTCTTGCGCCGCAGTTGGTCAGCACGTTGCACTACGGCACTAAAGTCGTCACCTCGGGCGCTGAATAGGCGAACGATTTGCTCTTCACTGAGTGCCGTGCCTGCACTGGCCAATTCAAGAATCTCGCCGACGTCCGCCGAGACGCGTTTTGGCGGATTAATGATGGCGTTCATGATGGCATTCGGCGGTGGTGTATCTGGATCTCCGGGGCACCATTCGTCAGTGCGGGGAAATCCCTCGCTGTCGATCATCTCCAGCATGCGTTCGTGCAAGTCCGCATGGGTCCATCGTGGCAGATCTTGAGCATAAGCTGGGTAAACGGTGAGCCGTTCTTCCAAGAATTTTCCTGCCGCTGCGGTCTCGCGAGTCAATTCATCGAGATGTGGCCAAGGCGCTTCGGGATTTACAAAATCTGGTGTCACCGGGGATACGCCACCCCAGTCGTTGATGCCGGCATGCACAATTTGTGGCAGCACACCCGGGCTCAGATTCGGCGGTGCTTGCACGCTCATTTGTGCGCCGAACATGATGCGCGCGCAGGCAATGGTCCAGAGTAATTCACCAAGATCGGGCTCCGGTGCATTGACCATTTTTGTGCCTTCTTTAGCACGGAAGTTCTGCACGATGATTTCTTGAATGTGACCGTACTGTTGGTGAATACGACGAATCGCCAACAAACTTTCAAGACGCTCTAGGCGGGTTTCGCCAATACCGATCAGAATGCCGGTGGTGAACGGTACTTGAGCCTTGCCGGCCTCAGCTAGGGTCTGCAGCCGCACCGCTGGAATTTTGTCCGGTGAGCCATAATGGGGCATACCTTTTTCGCATAGGCGGTCAGAAGCAGATTCCAACATGATGCCCATAGACGGTGAAACGCTGCGCAGGCGTGCTAATTCTTCAGCCTCTAAATTGCCGGGATTCAAGTGCGGTAATAGCCCGGTTTCTTCGAAGACAGCCTTCGCGGCGGCGAATAAGTAGTCGGTCGTACTGGCGTAGCCCATTTCGGCTAGCGCCTCACGTGCCGCTTTGTAACGCAGTTCGGGTTTTTCACCGAGGGTGAATAAAGCTTCTTTACAGCCCATCTGTTGCCCATGGCGGGCTAATTCCAGCACCTCCTCAATGGTCAGATAGGGTGCTTTTACTTTGCGCGGTACCTGGGCAAAGGTGCAGTAATGGCAGACATCCCGGCATAGATGAGTCAGCGGGATAAATACTTTGCGCGAGTAGGTCACGACATTTTGGAAACCCTGATCACGGATCAACGAGGCCGCATCGGCGAGCGCGCGGGTGTTGTCATAGTCTGCCAGCGACAACACCTGGTCATCGGTAGGCAGGATGCCAGCGACCGCATTTTTGAGCATCGATTCCATGGCCTATCCTGAGTGTGATTGGTGAGTGGGGTATAAACGTCGGGCGATGCCAGAGCGATTTAAATACGAGGCGGTTTGGCTATTCGGCTGTTGCCGGTAAACCGTGCTGAGATCTTCGGGCAGATCAACATCTAATGCGAACGCGCTTGCGGGGACGATTCTTGGACTGATACCTGCAGCATAGGCTGCGTCTGCATGGGGCTTAAAGCTTTGACCGTCGAATACATAGGGGATCGCCAGGGGTGGCGCACAGATAAAGCCATTGGTGCCCTTGTGTTCAGCATCTGGTAATAACGTGATCTGAGTATTCGCTCGAATCAGTTCATCCACTTGGTCTGGATCTATGCCTGGTACATCTGCCGGCACCACAAATACGCCCTGAGCATTAAAATTCGCAACCAAATGCTCAGTGGCCTGAGTGAGTGCCTGAGCTAGGTCAGCGCTGGGACTTTCGGCAAAACGTTCGGTAGAAAAAGCAGCGGCTAGGGAATCAGCTTCTCGGGTGCGCGAGACGATAAGGATGCCGGTGAGTTCAGTGCTGCGCGACAAACAAGTCAGCACATCTCTGGCCATAGCGAGCATCAGGGCTCGGCGTTCGTCCTCGCTCAAAACATCTGCAAGACGCTGTTTTGCTCGCTCGAACGTCTTTATGGGAACTATTGCCCACATATATCACCCCGTACTGCACGTTGATATGGCGATCTCGACCCCTATTCGCACTCCTTCTTTGTGCGACTGAGTTGTCGGAACCGTTCTGATATTACTGGTGCTAGGGAGCCCTCAGCGTCATCAGAAAGTCTACGCATGCCTTTGCAAGATCTATGCGATGCTGCAACGTTACCATGACGCTCGGGGTACTGATAGTCGGGACATTGATCTGTTCGATCAATTTTTTATCTTCTGCATCCACCACAAAGCCGTCAATAAGGCCCTGATAGTGGTTGGCTACGGCTACGGCAGTAGCGGGCATGTTCATTTCTTGCAGCATTTTTGCTGCGGGGCCTTTGATCGCAATGCCGCCGACAATGGGCGACACTGCGACAACGGGCAGATTCTTCAGGGCTTCGCCGAAACCGTCGAGTTGTAGCAACGGATCCACCGATACGAAGGGGTTTGACGGACAGATAATGACGCCGTCGCAATCATTGAGCCAACTTTTGAGTAACGGATTGAGGCGCGCTTGGTGGATGCCACTAAAGCTGAAGCCGCTGACCTTGGGTTCGCAGCGTTCGCGGACGAAGTAATGTTGAAAGGCGAGGTCGCCTTGGTCGCAATGTACAATGGTGCGCACCGGGTCATCGCTCATCGGGGCAATGGTATGCTGGATTCCCATATGTTGGGCGATGTGGGCGGTGGCTTCAGTGAGCGACATACCGCTGCCGAGCATTTGTGAGCGTACCGTATGCAGTGCTAGATCTTTGTCGCCGAGGCGAAACCAATCTTCCCCACCCAACGAACCCAGTGTCTCGATAAAGTTCCAACTTTCACCGGCGCGGCCCCAACCAGTTTCGGTGTTGTTCTGCTGCGCCAAGGCATACGTCAGACTGTCGATGTCAGGGCTGATATGTAAGCCCAGGTGCTCGAAATCATCGCCCGTATTCACCGCAAACAGCAGTTGTTCTGGGGGCAGAATTTGCGCCAGACCCAGCGCCAACTTAGCGCCGCCGACACCGCCGGTTAAGGCAAGGATCTTAGTCATTAGCGAAACAAATCTTCTTCGAGAGGGCGGTTGATCATCGACGCATTGTCTTGGTTATTGAGAGTTTGGGTCGAGTTCAGCCCTCGCACGATGACGACGGGAAGTTTCTCAGTGGTCTCACCCATCACCAGTGTGGCTGCAGACGCGATGGCGTCTGCGCGATTGATCAAGGTGGCGTGCAGGGTGCGACCATAGATGTCACGGCCACCCACTTGGTCATCTAAGACACGAATACCAGCACAGCCGATAGCGCAGCCAATGGTGCCCATGCGCCATGGACGGTTATGACTGTCCGTAATTACCACCCCCAGATCAATGCCGCTGTGTTGCTGCAATGCCTCGCGCAATTGCGCGGCGCTTGCGTCCGGATCCTCGGGTAGCAGCAACGCCTGCTCTTCGCCTTGGTGATCAATATTGGACTGATCGATCCCTGCATGAGCGCCGACGATGCCGAGTTTATGCCGCACAATCAAAACATTCGGTTTGTGCCGCATCACCTCGGTGGATTCGTCGAGAATCAGTTGCACCATGCGCGGGTCTTTTGCCGTGGCCGTTGCCAGCTCTTCGGCTTCGGGGCTAGGAGTTATACTGGACAATGCCAGCATCCGGCCTTCGGCTTTAGAGACAATCTTTTGCGCTAGGCATACAACGTCACCGGCTTGCAGGGTTAACCCCGCGTTATCCAGCGCCTGCATAATGATGTCGCTCAGACAGTCGCCGTGTTCGATCATGGGAATGTTCGGCACGCCGAACACGGAAAACTGCGCGGTCATAAGGGTGGCCTAGGGCTTTAGTGTTCTTGTCCGATGATCTTGATGCCCGAGTGGGAGACGATGCCACTGCGATTAATCTGGATCAGGATCGATGTTAGCGCTTCAGCTGCTGCGGCGTTGGCGATTGGACCTGCATGCCAGCCATTCATGCCGGCTTCGCTGATCAAATCAATGACGCGTTGGCGTGATTCTTTGCTATTGCCCGCGACCAAGACATCGCATTCGATAACAACATCCTGCTGCAACAGGTGCGCCGCAATGTTTTGAAAGGCGCTAACAACGTGCACGTCTTCGCCGAGGAAATCTTGGGCACGCTTACCTGCACTGCCCTCTGGGGGCATTTGCACCGTACCAACTTTCGGCGGCACTAGAGGCACCGTAACGTCGATGAGAATTTTGCCCTGTAGCGAGTCTTTAACGCCATCCAAAGTGGATATTTGGTGATCTGCCGGAACCGTAAGCACAACGATATCGCCAGCCGCTGCAGCCGCAGTATTTTCCATGGCCTGGGCTGGTGTATCCGGGCTTATCTCCGCCAATGCTGCCACTGCAGCGTCTGCTTTTTCCTGGGTGCGCGAACCGATAACGATGTTGTAGCCCGCTTTTGACCAGCGAATCGCCAAGCCGGTGCCGAGATCGCCCGTTCCGCCAAGAATAGCGATAGTTTCTTTTGCTGACATAGGTAGTTCCGTCGAGTGAATTAGAGAATTATGCAGCTTCTAATGAACGCTGTGAACACGCCGTGAACTTGCGTTTAACTCAGGCCCAAGGCAGCCTTGCGCGGCTGTTAAATCAGAATCTACAAAAAGGCAGGGAGGCAGGCATGCGAATTGGGGCAATGATCGGTGCGGACGGCACTAAGAGTTCGATCGACGCGGTGGTGCAATTAGGCAAAGATATTGAGTCTGCAGGATTGGACCATGTCTGGCTGGCGAATATTTTTTCATACGACGCGATCACTGCGCTGACGCTTATTGGCCGCGAGACCGAGCGCGTGCGACTGGGTACTGCAGTAACGCCAACCTATCCTCGACACCCTACCGCTCTAGCGCAGCAGGCTATGACCGCAGCAGCGGCGACGAATAACCGCTTCACCTTAGGCATAGGACTGTCCCACAAGGTTGTTATCGAAGATATGTTCGGGCTGAGCTACGCAGCGCCGGCAAAACATATGCGTGAATATTTGAGCGTCCTTATGCCACTTATCCGCGGAGAGGCGGTGAGCCACAATGGCGAGCACTACCGAGTCAACGGCGTTGCCTTGGACATTCCGGGTGTTGAATCACTGCCGGTGGTGGTGGCGGCACTGGGGCCGCAGATGATCAAACTGACCGCGGAACTTGCTGACGGCACTAACACTTGGATGGTCGGGCCGAAAACTATGGAAGAGCACATTATTCCCAGCTTCAATGCAGCAGGGCGGGCAGATCCAGAGATCGTCGCGGGAATGCCTATTGTGCTGACGACAAAGGTGGATGCGGCTAAAGAAGCCATTGCCCAACAGCTAACAGTCTACGGGCAGTTGCCCAGTTATCGGGCGATGCTGGATCGAGAGGGCGCCGCGGGTCCTGCGGATATAGCGATCGTTGGCGACGAAAATCAGCTGCGAGGTCAAATCAAGCGATTTGAAGATATGGGCGTGTCGGATTTCAACGCCGCCATTATGAATGTTGAGGATGGTGCTTACGAGCGCACGCTGGAGTTTCTCGGCAGTCTCAAGGGCGCTTAATTCGGCATCAGTAATGGGGCGGTGGTGGCTCTTTGGCCGGATCGTCCTTTGCTTGCGCAGACTTTAGGTGTTCAATCAGCTGTTGTTGGCGCTTTTCCAGCTGGTCCAAACGATTTTGTTGTGCGACCAAGGCGTCGTTCAGTCGGGTAATGGTTTCATCCTGAAATTCCAATCGGCTTTCCAGTTCGCTGATGCGTTGTGAGTCGTCGCTCAAGGTGAGTTCCTTAATTTCCGAGGTCGGTGTAATTACTGAGGTGGGTGCGCGTCAGCGAAGCTAGCGAGTCCCGGAGAGTCCAGTCCGCGGGCGCGGCGCCCTTGGTAATCGGGGTCGATCAACCGCTGAGGGTGCACCCCGTCCACATACCCCATAAATCCCGGATCAATGGTGTTGTAGCCTAATAGTTCCTGAATTTTCTTACTGTACTGTCCCGCCGCAGTGGGGGGAACTGCAAGGGTCATATTTTCGATTTGCCGTAACCCCGGCATGCAATACTGGGGCGTGATGGCCAGACGATCGGTGGTGGCGCGATTAGCGCCGCCGCGATGCAGTAGCGTGCCCAGAAATACCACCACGGAACCAGCTGGCATTATAATCTGACGAATTTCATCTTCCTCAGCTTGTCGGTCTTCGGCCCAACGATGACTGCCAGGGACGACCTCGGTAGCTCCATTGTCCTCAGTAAAATCGTCCAGCGCCCAGATGGTGCTGACGCCGAAATGTGCGCGCGGTCGAGCGAACGGCAAATTTCCCGCGTTGTCATCTATGTGCATGGGTTGGGGCGTTTCACCGGGGTGAACGTTGATGGCGAGGGCTGCGGAAAGTAAGTAATCCACAGGTAGGAGACGATCCAAGATTGCCAGCACATCAGGGTGCTCGATGATTTTTGCAATGCTTGGGGCCTTGCTCAATAAGGCATAGACACGCTCGCTGTATAGGCCCTCAAAATCATTGCGGCCTGGATGCAGTCCCTGCAGATAAGGTGCCAGTTCAGCCTTGATCGTACGGATCAAGTCAGTATCTATGGCATTGGGCAGAATGGTAAAACCCTCAGCCTCGATACGTTCTAGGTGCGAGGTCAGATACTGTGGGTTGGCTGTGTCCATAGTATTGTTCCACGGAATAATGCAAAGATAGTACGTGAAATTGGCACAAGGAGCAGGGGGAAGCAATGTTACGCGATCTGACTGATAAGGTGGCTTGGATTACCGGCGCTGGCACGGGTATTGGTGAGGGCGGAGCGGTGGCTCTGGCTGAGGCGGGCATGCATGTGGTGTTGTCCGGGCGCCGAGAAGATAAATTGCAACAAGTAGCAGAGCGCTGCAGCGGGCGCGCTTCTATTGAAGTGCTGGATGTGGCTGACCAAACCGCGGTCAGCGCGGTAGCAGAGCGGATTATCGAAAAATTCGGTCGCATCGATGTACTGCTCGCCAGTGCGGGAATTAATGTTAAAGACCGCAACTGGCATAACCTTAGTGTTGCCGATTGGGATTCAGTCATCCGTATTGATCTGGATGGTGCGTTCTACTGTTGCAAGGCAGTCTTACCCACCATGAAGGCCCAGCGCGAGGGTTTGATCATCAACATTTCGTCTTGGGCAGGTAAGCACGTTAGCGTTGTTACAGGTCCTGCCTATACGGCTGCAAAACATGCCATGAATGCTATGAACGAGAGCATCAACATGGAAGCCTGCAGCTATGGGGTGCGCGCCTGTGCCATGTGCCCCGGCGAAGTGGCAACGCCGATTTTAGATAATCGGCCTATCCCTGTACCCGATGAGGAACGAGCGCGCATGGTGCAGGCCGAGGACTGTGGCGAGGTAATTCGCTTTTTGGCGCAGCTACCGAATCATGTATGTATTAACGACCTGACCATCAGCCCGACCTGGAATCGGGGCTATGTGGCGGGCGCTCGGGCACAAATTCCCCAGCCGGATTAAGCCGCCTTATGGTTGAGCGCAGAGATGGCTGGCAGCAGTTGTTCCACCATAAGACGGGTTTGCGCCAGCATATCTTCGGTGCCTGAGGCGATGGGCCGCAGCACAAATTTATGTACGCCGGCGGCGTGGAAGTCGTGGACCAGTGCCATCATTTCATCGACGCCGCCAATGGCGCTATAGGCTGCGGGATCCTTGCCCAAGCGCTTTTGAAATTGTTCGTTATAGCGCGCCACCAGCGGTTCGTCATGACGACCAAAGCGAAAGCCGAAGCCAGCACCGAAGTGATCATCGTCTATTTTGCGATCCAGTTCGGCCGCTCGTTGTTTGATTGCGG
>Ga0208127_1001749_pt1 | contig 10613 bp, 1 predicted proteins | sample ETNtaG_6_FD_185751 | JGI IMG/M metagenome (GOLD analysis project Ga0208127, IMG submission 185751) | Marine microbial and viral communities from oxygen minimum zone, Eastern Pacific Ocean - ETNP201306SV45 (SPAdes) (version 2) | ecosystem: Environmental > Aquatic > Marine > Oceanic ...
TCAAGAATATCATTCTTTAGTTTTGATATGTGGATTTGTTGGCATTATGATCAATGGAATGGCCACATGCACGGGGGTGCTTTGATGGTGCAGGTAAACAACGGCACATGGGAACATGTGGATCCCGGTAATTGGTATACTGACAACGATGTAATGACTACATATACTTCAGGCACAGCATATCCTTCCACTCCTCTTGATGGAAAGAGAATTTGGACTGACGAACATTGTGACCAAGAGGACTTTGAAAACTATGAATTATCGATGAAACAATGGGCGGGAGAAAATATCCGTTTCAAATTTATTGCTGCAGACAAATATCCATACTCAACTACTGCTCATGGCGACCAAGGTTGGTTCATCGATAATGTAGGAATCATTCAGGGAAATTTCTCAAGCCCAGGCTCTTGGATTAGCCCTATTTTCAATACCTCCAATCCTGATGATTTTAATCTTGGATGGGTCGATATTGATTCCGAAGTTTTAGACAACACTTCTATCAATGGCTCAATATTAGACGCATCTTCCGGCAATCCCATACCGGGATATGAAGAACTAGATTTTCCAATATCCTTGGCAGGAATAAATCCATCATACCAGGAAATTAAGGTCGAAATCAACCTAAATTCTCAAAACCCGGCTTTCACACCGATATTGAACAAAGTATTCATTGGTGGAGAAAGAGTACTAAATCCATTATCGTATGATGCTAATGGGTGGGATCTTAGTCCGAATTTGCAGGTTGTAAATGGTACAATATATTCTGAAAATATATCAGGTACAATTTCATCAGAATTTATTCCTTCTATACGTCCGGTTTCCGGATTTTCAGTGTCGGGTAATTTTACCAGCGGAATACAATTCATTGCGAAGGATTATTCAGGGAATCAAATAGGTTCATCCACAACCGGATTCACCTTCCCAAATCCTGTAAATGGTTATTCGTTATCTATCTCTCTTCCAACAAATAGTTCAATAAATTCACTTCAAGTATCAACTATTTTTTCAGAACATGCAAAGAACCCAGCCATTGACATATTAGCCGATGGAGATAAGGAATGGCAATTTTTGTTCGGTGATGATTACGGGCATTATGGTTGGCAATCGACCCTCAGTGGAGGAATTCAATCGCTTAGTCAGACAATAACTCTAGATGGAATCAATCCACAATCGGCCTTAGTAAAAATCCCTACAAATAGTACTCTACAAACTGGATTAATCGCAGTTACCTCAACTTCCTCTACAGGATTTTCTGGCCAAGTGACAGTGTCGGTGTTAGGGGAGACCCAATATGCATACCGATTTACGAATCTCCATCTCCATCATTTGAGTTCGACTCAAAAGATTGCATTTTCCAACCTTCCAACAAGTCACACAGACCCGGATACAAATAGAAAATGGTCTGAAATCGAGATTCAAATCAATTCAAACATAGCACAAACAGTTGAAATTTCTAGATTTGGTTTTGGATATCACCTTAGGGAAAATGTCTCACAATTGACTTCCGAAATATCAACTTTTCAACAAAATCAAAACTCTAATTATCCTAATCTGAATATCCCAGCGTCAATTACCACCGATTTAGGTTCAGTAAATATTGATGGGAACTTGGATTATGCATTTGAAATAAACAATCGAAATTTTGAAGTTCCAAACACATTCTATCCGCGAGGAACTCCATATCAGGTGACAACTCTTCACAATCATCTATACGATAATTCGGAATTAAAAGAAATCATTCTTCGAGGGATTCCTAGTGAAGGTAACTCTACTGGTGGACAAGTTATAGAATTCAAGGCAATTAATGGCCAGGATGGTTTATGGGGTTCAGGATCAGATACTGTTCAGATAATACAAACAAGTGGAGAATCATTAATTCATTTAGATGTTAACAACACAGAGGTCACTCAAAGATTGCATAACGATGGACTCACCGACATTGCGGTTACCTGGGAATTTGACATATCTTGGAATCTGGATGATGTTAACTCCATTCGTTGGGTTTCGATGGCATTGAACTCTGATGGGGAAACCGTATGGGCAGCATCATCAATTAGCGGCTTATTTGACGAAAGAGCCATCGAAAATGATTTACAGATAGTTTCGTTTGAAATTAAGGATGAATTTGGCCGTTTATTATCCAATAGAACTTCTGAAAATTATCCCTATTGGATAAAACAATCCGGTAGTTTGAATATTTCTGGAGAGGTTAGGTTCCAAGACTCATTAACTTCTTATCCTGCAGCTGAAGATTTCCTTGTCGGCTTTAATTTGTCAGGAGTTCAGATAGTTCTGAATTCATCAGATGAGGGTAAATTTCACGGAGAATTTAGCATTCCCTCAGGAATTCAAGTCGACTGTACGAACTGCCAAACTCTTCTTTACATAATGCCGGAGTTGATATCTATTGGTCCATCTTCAGGATCCCAAGGAGCATTTGATTTCACTCAACGAAATTTCGATATATCTGTAATTTTAGACCCAAGCCCTCCAATTCTTGGAGATCTAAAAGCACACACATCAATTGGCTTAATCAACGCTAATGGTTTACTGGCTAGCCCTACAGAGCATCTTAATTTGTCAATTTCTTTATCTGATAACCAATCATTAGGAAACGAGATAAATCTACATTACTGGAGAGAGGATGTTGATGATTTCGATAATGATGGAGTTGCTGATGAATCCGAATACAATTTCCAAACAGTAGTAATTCCAAACACCGGAAACAATTCTCAATTGATCGATTTTTATCCCATAGATGTTTCAAATCAAACATTCAACAGCCTAGTTCACTTTTTCCTAAGTGGAAGTGATTTCGCTGGATGGACCTATGAAGATGGAAATACTGGAGGAGGCCCTGGCGCTGAAAATTCATGGGCTAGCATGATTATTGCTACAAATGAGCCTACCCAAATCGTAGATAATGGATACGATTTAGACTCAGATAATGGTTATTTATTGGCAGGAGGAAGTCATACGTTCACAATACAAGTTAGTGACCTAAATGGAATCACATCTCTCGAGAGCATTGATTTTATCCTCTGTGATTCATTGTCAAATTATTCTTATCTGTCATACGATCCGGAAACTGAAATAATAACAATAACAGAGGACTCAATGCTGACTCCAATTAGTAACGAGATTAACCAGATAAATTCCCATATTTTTGAGGTGTCAATTTCCTTTTCCATTGATTGGAGCTTCCCTTCGTTACAAGAGAATGATAGGTGCACTCCAAGTGTGCATATTTACGAATTATCAAATCAGGTTGCGTATCGCGATTTTTCAGAATTACAATGGAATTTAGACCATCATTTAGAGGCAATACCAACTGAATTGATTGACTTGACAGCCCCATTTGGAGTTGGTGGGGATTTGCATGCCTTTTTGCTTCAAGGAGACCAATTTTCCATATCGGGTGAGGTCTATTATGCTAATACAGGAAGACAACTACATACCATCCCAGATGGATTGCAAGTTCAATTAGCAACACCTATAATTCAGCCAAGTGAAACCTTCAACATCAATGTTAACGAAGATGGAACATGGGCTGCTACATTGACAACCCCATACCAAATTTCAGAAGATATAATTCATGTTTCAACGGACCTAACCAGTCTTCCAATGGGAATGATTTCGGTAAAGAATTTAGACGCTACTTTCCAAATTGATTCCGAGTTACCAACCGTCGATTTTTCTTCAGATCATTTTGACGAAGAGTCTCTAAATTATTTGAATTCGGACTCACTGAATAATGTGACAGTTTCTATTGAAATCTTTGATGATATAGGAATTCTCGAAGAAGACATACAAGTCAGTTGGTTATACTTGAGAGGCAATCAACCCATAGTCGGGACTCAAGATTTTGGGAATCTCTCAAGATTGGATTCACCCTTAGGAAGTGAATTATATTCAGGCAATTTAGATTTTTCACCAAGAATAGAAGATTTTTCCTTACAAGATGGTGATAAAATAGCATTTTGGATAGTCTCTACGGACAAAGCGGGTAATTCTATTTCCGGATATGGTAGCGAATCTACTCCCAAAATAACAAGTGTCCAGATATTGCGATTCACTCCGAATTTACAATACGCATATCCTTCAATTGAGAATCCACCTCCAGACTCCCCAGTACTAATCTATACATTCTGGTCAAATATAGGGAATAAAGATGGAACAATTGAAGTACAATTGTATGAAATTACAAATGGAATTGACCAGGTTTTGGTAGATAATGAGTCCTTACAATTAGCTGCCGGAGCCAGTATGCAAGGATTGGCCTTAGAATGGAGATCTGGGGATGTAGGAAAATCTCTGTTGTATATTGTTATCGATAATGAAATTGACAATCCAACTTATGTCATTGGAAATATCACCGTCACATCACCAAATAATGATGCCGATCCGGAACTCGAAAATCAAAGATTTAGTAGCACAGAAATCATGACTTTGACAATTTTATCTTTAGTTATCTCAATAATTTTCCTAATCGCTTTGATAATAGTAAGAAAATCAACCCAATCGGCCCCCAGTTCTGCAGAAGAAGACCGTATATGGGACGAGGGACTACAAACAGGCCCCCCTCCTCCCCCTCCACGCCCATCTCCTCCTCTTCAAACTGAATTAGGAGAGAAAAATCAAGCAATACCCGAACCGTCTGAGTCTGATTCAAACAGCAATTCGGAAAACCAATCAAATATTCTTGAGGATGAGAATATGGGTGAAGCGGTCCAAATCCTAGAATCTATGATAGATATCGAGGTAGGAAATGAACAAGACTGATTGAGAAATTGAAACCCTTTTTCTAAGAATTATCACTTTTGACATCTAGTAGAATATAATAAAAATGGGAATCACTTTCGATTAGTTGATGTCCAACGATCTAGTCAAGGAGATTCGTTCTTCGCAATCCAGAAAAAATCCGATGATGGTTTTGTTATTCAGTTGTATGTTACTTGCAACTCCTATGGCTAGTAACACACCTATTGTGAACGATTTAGAACTCGATTACAGGGATGTATATGAGACCTCAAATTCATCGTTGACCGAACAGGAAATTGACACACTACTATCAGGTCTAAACACATCCTCTATTCCTGAAATTGTAGGAATTGTAGATTCAAACTCAAATTATCAAATCATATGGTATGATTCGAACATCAATCAAATTGTATTTTCGATGTTTGACAATAACGGTCTAGGGATAATTGCCCCTACAAATCTACCAACTGGTAGTTCAAGTACTCCTTCTGACCTAGTTGTGGATATAGATTCTGATGGATGGTTGTATTTATTCTGGTCCGATTTGGATGAAATATATGCACTAGCGATTAATTCTTCAGAGGACGATCAAGATGGAGACCAAGCATTAGTGAATGATATTATTGTGATTCCCCCCACCTCCTTGGTCGACAATAGTAATGGAGGAATCAGATATGACCCCGATGTTGTCATTGATAGATTCGATGCCATTCACATGGTCTGGGTTGATACTGAAGACCCACTTGGTATTCTATACGGTATTCCGCAGGTAAAGTACCTGATGACTGCTCACGATGGTAATGGCGGTTTCCAAACCGTAATCGGCTCTACCATGATTACTGCTACCCTTTCCACCCCTGGAAATCCTGCAATTTCGATGGGTGATAACGATACTGTAGTACTGGTTTGGCAGGATACAAGCCATAGTGTCGTTGAATACGTCGGGATTCTAGACACTTCTGGATCAATGAATCAAGAATGGGCAGATATGTGCGCGGTTTTCTATGGCGGAATATTTTCTTGGGGCGCTCAATTTGATGGAATAAAACCACTGATGGAACAATCAAATGTCACTGTTCTAGAAACACTGTATGCCTTGGCGGCTTCAACCGGTCTTCCATCTGGAACAACAGGACCAGCATGCACAAATGCAGTACAGACAGGTGGAAACGGAAACCAAGGGCCACGTGCCACTCACTTGGGCCAAACAGCAAGTGACAACTCAGGCGGTATACGCTACTTAGCGGACGCAATTTTCAACAACCAATCTATTGCTCTTCCTCCGGGTGGTGGGGGCACAAATGACGGTAGTGAAGATTGGGGTCCGGGAACGACTTGGGCTTGTCAATCTTGGAGAGATGCTGTAGGGCGATTAGGCAGCGCAGCAAATCCTCCAACGCCAGCAGATCATAGGTGGAATCCAAATGCAACTAAATTCGTACTCCCTGTGTCAGACGAAGGGCCCAAAAACGGAGACCCTTCTCAACAAGCAGATGACTTTTCAACTATCAATGAAGCACACGATGCTTGCGTCTTGGCCGATATCACTCCTATTCCGATGATGGGTGAGAATGGAGGAATAGACCCAGTCGGTTCACACATGATGGACCTCGCTCAATGCCCTGGGGGGGGAGCCACAAATATCGCTCAAAGATACTGCCCCGGTAGCACTTTGAGAAACACTGATGCTGGAGGCATGCTGTACCAGTTCCCTACTAGTGGCTCAGGTTCAGCACAAGCTGAATTGCTAGTTCAGTCAATAATCAATCTTGCATCCAATGGAACAACTGAAATTTTGATGAGTGTGCTAGCGCCATACACATTTGTTAGTAACGCTAGGTCATCTTGGTCTCCAGGAGATTCAGGCTCCTTTTTCGAAAATGGAGAATACCAAGAATATGTAGGGCCATCTTTGGACACTTCAGGTTATGGAAATTTAGTCATTGTTGACGATACTAGGATTACTGAAACTGCAGGATATAGTAAGGATCCAGATGTGGTAGTGGATGAATATGGAGACATCCATGTTACTTGGTCAGACCATCGTGCAGGAATCTCAACAGACGTTTATGCGGATTCACAATTGAATTATGCCCGCATTGACCCTGATCGAATGGGAGAGAATGATGGTAGCCCGCTGTTAATGTCTGAAAGTGCAATAGTTTCTCCATCAAGATTGATTCATTCCGACCTAAACTGGGCATCAAAACCCGTTATTGATCTAGACTCGAGAGGAGTGAATATTGCTTGGTTTGAATCTAGTGAAAGCCTAACTAGTCTGAGATGGCTGTCATTGTCGGAAGAATTCCATGATTACAGACAAAATGTATCACAAAGTGTGTATGATGTCTACGAAGAGGTATTGTTGACAGAAGTCGCTACTACATCCAATTCTATGATGGGAATAAGTGGTTCCGATATTAACGGAACACATCCTATTGTTTCATTCGACTACCCTCGAACAACTTTCTTCTGGACAAATCAGGATTGTATGAATGAAGATACAAGTGAAAGCACAACCGATTTATGTGCAAGTGAAATTATAGATTATGCTCTTGAAATAGAGAGATTAGGTAATGACAACGTTATCCAAATTAATCCAGATGAATATACGAAAATATTCTTTGAATTAGATGCAATCTTTGTCCCAGGAACCTCAGACATAATTTCTATCACAACTAATCCAACTCCTCAACATTGGTTTATTGAGGCAGGATTTACTACCAACAAACTTGAGCAGGTCTCTGTAAGTACAGGTTCAGAATATCTCATCCAATTAGATATCCGTTCGCCAATTCTACGACTTGTTGATGAAAATTTAACATTCAACTTAGACATAATTATCCAATCAATAGCATTTGATAAGGTAGATTTAATTTCATCTGTGACGATTAATTTCTTCAATCCAAATGGCTTTGCAGATGACGATAATGATGGAATTTTGGACGCTCATGATACCTGTCCTTGGGGTGATGATGATTGGTACTCCGATGAGTTTTCAGATCATGACAGTGATGGATGTAGAGATTCCACAGAAGATACAGATGATGATAATGATTGGATTCATGATGATAATGACAACTGTCCACAGGGATTAATCGGTTCTAATCGAACAGACCTAGACGGAGATGGTTGTGATGATAATGTCGAAGATATCGATTTAGATCAAGATGGTATAATCAACTTGGAGGATGACTGCCCTCAAGGTCAGATGTATTGGGATCCCTCTACAGATGATTACGATGGGGATGGTTGTGCAGATAGCACAGAAGATTTGAATGATGATAACGATCCATTCTTAGACGTAAATGATGATTGCCCGAAAGGGGAATTGAATTGGCAAGATGTATCAAGTAACGACTACGATAGCGATGGTTGTCACGATGTTTTTGAGGACATAGATGATGATGATGATGGAATCATTGATTCTGCCGATAATTGCCCTAGGGGGCATAATTCCTGGTTTTCGAATTTAGGTTCTGATTATGATCAAGATGGTTGTTTGGATACTATGGAAGATTCCGACACAGATAACGATGGAATAGAAAATTCAGAAGATAGTTGCCCAATGAGTATCAAGCCATTATTACAGTCTACAGTGTTTACAGATTGGGATAGAGATGGTTGTATGGATGAGTTTGAAGACATAGATGATGATAATGACGGATTCAGTGATGATGTAGATTATTGCATAAGGTCGGATTTCTCTTCTTCCATTGATTTGGATAATGACGGATGTATGGATTTAACAGAAGATGATGATTTGGATAATGACGGAGTTTTAACCTTCAACGATAGATGTGAAGAAAACAGACTATTAGGAATTAAATCAAATCAAATTACAGATTTTGACGGCGATGGATGTATTGACGATTTAGAAGATGAAGATGACGACGGCGATGGGATTACCGACATCGAAGATGAATGCGCCAAGAGTCCAGTTTCGGTAACAACAATAGATACTGACTCAGATGGTTGCTTAGATGGTATAGAGGATAATGATAATGATAATGATGGGGTATCAAATTCAGAAGATAATTGCCCTTCGGGAGTTACTGGATGGATTTCAGAGAAGGCAAATGATATCGATCTTGATGGTTGTTTGGACAGTGTTGAAGACAAAAATATCGAGTACTCCTTAACCGACAGATTGAATCAATACAAGTTACAAGTAGGAATTGTTCTGCTACTTTCCCTACTTCTTTCAATAGGAAGATATTCTCAAAAAATAAATTCTCACAAACCGGAAAATACTCCAGAATCTGAGGAGCTTGTGGATTTCGCACCCGAATTCGAAAAGGAAGATGCGTGATTAAGTCAAAACAGCATACTGCGAGGCTTTCCCGCTCAAACACAACGGATTATTATTGGACATGTCCAACACACATCCTATACTCTAATGGTGACTTGCAAAATTGATGCCAGCCGCCACCAGCCACCTAAACCGAACTGAAATCATTCGCTCATTCACTCTAACAGCCCTGATTATTATCATGGATATGTCAGGATTTGCAGGACTTGCAGCCGAGGAAAGATTGGAGGAAGAACCGACAGAGTTCAGCACTCTGTCGAGTTTGAATATGCCTGGGTTCCAGACCGGTTTAGCAAACAGTAGTACAACATTTGATGTTGCAAATGATCACGCATGTGCGATACTTTCTGATGGAGGAATTTATTGTTGGGGTTCTGGGTCATCAAACAGACTCGGCAATGGAGGTACAAGTAACCAACAGGTACCATATCCTGTGACATTGCCATCGGGCCTTTCAGCAGAACATCTCTCTCTTGGTGACTCTCACTCTTGTGCGTTATTATCAGACGACAATGTTTACTGCTGGGGAATTGGTTATCCAGCGGGCCCCTCTTCTAATGACCGGACTATTCCAACCTTAGTTGCACTTGATACAACAGCAGTTCTTGTCGAATCTGGATCTGGTCATACTTGTGCAATACTGAGTAATGGAAGTGTACAGTGTTGGGGTGACAATTATCACGGTCAACTTGGAATTGGATACACATGCGAATATGATGTTGGAGATTGCTCTTCTGAAGGGTATACAAGTTCGTTAGAAACCCCTGTTTATGCTCTTCTTCCAGCAGGTTCTAACGCAGTCGGGTTAAATCTCTATGGAAGTAATACATGTGTAATTTTGGCGAATACCAGCTACTATTGTTTTGGAGATTATTGGAATTCTCCTTGGCCCACTCACAAACTAGATGGCATCTCAGCGGCAAGTGGCAGTTATCTTTTGGAGACTGATAGGACAATTAGATTCTGGTCCTACGAATATGATTACACTAGGTGGTATGACTCTGTGTGTACTAGAAATTCAGCAAATACCTCGAATACTTGCTCAAATCTTCCTCATAGCACCGAATTCCATTCATTTTCTGGTATTAGCCATTATTATCCTTGGGCAAGTGATTCTGCAATGGCAGTTTTAACAAATGGAACTGCTGTAATCAGCACGGTATCTGAATATGAGAATATGGGAATTAATGGTGCATATAATGGTGAAGGGTACCTATCTCGTACTTGGATAAACCCACCTGCAAATAGAGAAATTGTCGCAGTATCGTCTTCAATATACACCTCATCTAGTGCAAACTGTGTGATTTATGATAATGGTTCTGCACAGTGTTGGGGACCATCAGGAGAGACGGGGTCCTCTTTCGTTTGTACCTCTGGTGCTTATGATCAATTCGGAAACCCAACTGGATGTACAGATGACAACTGGGTAGCCAGCCCGGTATGGGTAGATTTCCCTGCCGGTTTATACATCGAACTGGATGAATTTGATGATGATGGGGACGGAGTGTCAGACATAATTGATCGATGTCCTAATGGTGTT
>Ga0208127_1001754_pt1 | contig 10594 bp, 9 predicted proteins | sample ETNtaG_6_FD_185751 | JGI IMG/M metagenome (GOLD analysis project Ga0208127, IMG submission 185751) | Marine microbial and viral communities from oxygen minimum zone, Eastern Pacific Ocean - ETNP201306SV45 (SPAdes) (version 2) | ecosystem: Environmental > Aquatic > Marine > Oceanic ...
CCGGACCATCGTCACACCACCCGGACAATGCACGTGAACCCGGCACTGCGATTGCTCTACTGGAATATGAACTACCACGTGGAGCACCATATCTTCCCGCAAATTCCTTTCCATGCTCTGCCGGCTCTGCACAAGGCCGTTGCCGATCAGTGCCCGCCACCGACCCAGGGGGTATTTGGCGCCATGAAAGAGATTGCCACCACCATAAACCGTCAGCGTCTGGATCCCGGGTACACCACGCCAAGGCCGTTGCCGCACACCGTTTCAAATTAACCAAATGGCAAAAAACCTTTCAGGCAAAAAAGCTCTCGTGACTGGTGCGGGTGGCGGCATCGGCCAGGCCATCATCGAGTCGCTTAAGGCGCACGGTGTCACCGTAGCCGGCACAGACCAGAACGCGTGTCCGAATTCGGATGTCTCGATCGTTGGAGATTTAATGAACGCGGCTTTTTGCGATGCGTTGCCGAGCAAAGCCCGCGAACAACTCGGCGGCCTCGATATTGTCATCAACAATGCAGGGATCATCCGACGGGGTCCGGTAACCGACGCTACCGATGACGACTACGCTGCCTCTTTCGCCGTCAATGTCGAAGCACCCTTTCGCATTTGCCGGGCAGCCATTCCCCTGCTGGCAGAAGGCGGCGGCGGGGCCATCGTCAACATCGCCTCCTGCTGGGGAGTCCATCCGGGCCCTAATCATCCGATCTATTGCATGTCCAAGGCAGCAGTCGCATCGATGACCCAGTGTCTGGGTCATGATCATGCGCATCAGGGCGTTCGAATCAACGCCGTCTGCCCCAATGAGGTGGATACGTCCATGTTGCGCTCAGGCTTTAGCGCTCGCGGAATGGATCCGGATACCGCCATTGCGTCACTGAATGCCTCTGTGCCTTTGGGTCATATTGCCGAGCCGCAGGAGATCGCTGATGTGGTGCTTTTTCTTGCATCAGACGAGGCACGCTATATGTGCGGCAGCCTGGTTGAGGTTAACGGCGGCAAAGCCGTCTACTGACGTATGGATAGGGTCGCGCTGATTACCGGAGGTCGAAGCGGGATCGGTCTTGCCTGTGCGCAAAAGCTCTCGCAGTCCGGGTACGAGGTGGTCACAGCGCAACGTACTCCGGCTGACACCTTTCATAGCATTGAAGCAGACTTTTCAGACCCCGATACACCGAAACGCGTTATCCAACAGGTTATCGATAACCACGGCCGTCTGGACGCGCTCGTCAACAATGCCGGTATCATGCTGGAGGACACGGTCGAAGGCATGTCCCTGGCGGACTGGAACCGAACACTCAATATCAACCTCACGGCGCCGTTTCTCCTGATCAAATACGCCTTACCTCACCTACAGGGCGAAGGCGCTATCGTTAACATCGGCTCGATTGAGGGACTCGGATCTAACCCCCAACACGCCGCCTACTGCGCCTCCAAGGCAGGCCTGCACGCCTTGACACGGGCCGTGGCGGTCGATGCCGGTCCACAGGGCATTCGCTGCAACGCGATTGCGCCGGGCTGGATTGATACCGAACTCAATGAAGAATTTATCGAATCAATGGCCGACCCAAAGGCTTTCAGGAAACAGATCGGAGGAATTCATCCATTACGCCGTACGGGCAAACCTGAGGAAGTCGCGGCACTGGTTGCGTGGCTGGTGTCTGAAGAAGCGTCGTTCGTCACGGGCCAGATATACACCGTTGACGGCGGCCGTCTCGCCCAGCTGCCGTTGCCGTAGACTTGGGCTCCGTCTGTCGCCCAGTCGCGACTGCCGTCGAATGATGAAGCCGATCAACAAGGGATAGAAGTTATGCAATCACATGCTCGAGTCGTTGTCGTCGGAGGCGGCTGTGTCGGCGCCAATATTCTTTACAGTCTCGTCCATCGGGGGTGGACTGATGTTTGCCTTGTTGAGCGAACCGAACTCACCGCCGGCTCCACCTGGCATGCTGCCGGATTGATCCCCGTCTACTCTTTTTCCTATAAATTCGGCCGGTTGATCCAAAAGACCATTGACCTCTACGAGGGCCTTGAAGAAGAGACAGGACAGAGCATCGGCTGGCACAAATGCGGCCAGTTGCGGATCGCAGAATCTGCGGATCGGATGGATGAATATCTCAACTACGCCTCGATCGCGCAGACCCAGGGCGTGAGAGCAGAAATCCTGACACCCGAGCAGACCGTTGATTTATGGCCCCTGATGCAGCGCAGTCCAAATCTGCTGGGAGCGGTCTACAACCCGGATGACGGGCATATCGCACCAGCAGATGTCACTCAGGCACTCGCCAAGGGAGCAAAACAGCTGGGTGCCAACATCTATCTCCATACGGAAGTCCACTCGATCGACATGCTGCCCTCAGGCGAGTGGAAAGTCAGCACCAATCAGGGTGACATCGTCTGCGAGCACGTCGTAACAGCGACGGGCAACTACGTGCAACAGACTGCAAGGATGCTGGGTATGGAACTGCCCTGCTTTCCGATCCTGCATCAATACTGGGTAACCGAGACGGTGCCTCAGGTTCGAGAGCGCAAAGATCAGGGGCTGCCGGAAATGCCTGTGTTACGCAATGAAGCGATCAACGGTTATGTCCGGGAGGAACGGGACGGCCTGATGTTCGGTCCTTACGAGCGCCCAGCAAACCTGGAGCACTTCGCGCGTGACGGCGTGCCCGACTGGTTTGGTGCAGACCTTTTGCCTGAAAACATGGAAGCCGTAGAGGACAACTGGGCTGCAGCACTCGACCTCGTACCGATACTGGGCGAAGTTGGCATCCAGGCGAACGTGCGCGGACCTATCTGCACTTCTCCCGACAACCTGCCGTTGTGTGGTCCGGCGTGGGGCAAACGCAATCTCTGGCTCGCTGAGAGTTTCACCGGCGGCCTGCTGATGGGCGGCGGGCTCGGGTCCGAACTGGTCAACTGGATTGTGGATGGTGAGCCGCATATCGATCTGGGTGAGGTTGATCCAAGACGGTTTGGTCCGTACGCCAATAAGGTCTATACGGGAAGGAAAAACAAAGAGGCATTCGGCCACAACTTCGGCATCCACTACCCGGGCTACGAGTGGCCCGAAGCCCGACGCGCAAAGATGATGCCGTGCTACGACAGATTAGACGCCGCCGGAGCCGTCTGGGGCGCGGTCTACGGATGGGAGATCCCCTTGTGGTTTGCGCCGAAAGGCGAAGAGGCTCGGGATATCTGGAGTTACCGCAGTTTTAATTCAATGCCGCATGTCGGCGCCGAATGCCGGGCAGTGCGGGATTCGGTCGGCCTTTTTGAGATGACGCCAATGGCCAAGTTCGAAGCCCACGGCCCCGGCACTGAGGACTGGCTGAACCGTATCCTCGCCAATCGGATGCCGCGAAAAGTCGGAGGCATTGTGCTGGCACATCTGCTTACCCACAAAGGCACCGTCCGCTCGGAATTTACCGTAACCCGCCTAGGCGATGAGCACTTCTACCTTGTCGGCACCCCCAGAGGTGAGCGTCATGATTTTGACGTATTGCAAAAATCATTGCCCGCGGACGGCAGCGTTCAACTCACCAATGTCACGGCCGAGCGAGGCGGTTTAACGGTTGTTGGACCCAACGCCCGCAGTCTGCTGAGCGACCTCGTCGACGGTGATCTCAGTAACGATGCCTTTCCCTGGATGAGCGCTCAGTCATTAACCGTCGGACTGGCTTCTGATGTGAGGATGATGCGCATCAACTATGAAGGCGAACTCGGCTGGGAGCTCTACCATCCAATCGCCTACAACCTGCATCTTTTTGAAGAGATCTGCAGGGCCGGCGAAGCCCACGGCCTCAGGCATTGCGGTTATCGGGCCATTGAATCCCTGCGGCTTGAAAAATCCTACCGCGCGATCTACCGGGACCTTGACCTTGAACACACAGCGCTTGAAGCCGGCCTCGATCGCTTTATCAAATGGGATAAAGACGACTTCCAAGGCCGTGACGCCCTGATGCGCCAGCGGGACCGTGGCCTGGAGCAGAAAATGGTGACCCTCAAGGTCGAGACAGTTGATGCCGATGCCTGGATGAACGAAAGCGTCTTCTTCGACGGCAAACTGGTCGGACGGATCACGTCTGGCGCGACCTCGCACCATATCGGCCAGTGTCTCTCGATGGCCTATATCAACATCGACCAGGCGCAGGTTGGCACGGCTCTTGAAGTCCAGGTGCTTGAGCGCCGGGTCCCGGCGACCGTTATTGCTGATTCCCCTTATGATCCAAACAACCAGAGACTGCGCATGTAGTAAGCGCTATAGGGAAAAAGCGCTTTAAAGCGGAGCACGACACAATGGAAGAGGAAATCCACACTCGTAAAGGCGGCCGGGCGGCCCGACGCGCCAAGCGGCTCAACGCGCCCATCATCCATCACCCGCCCCTGACGACAAACGTACCGTTATACGAGGTAGCAAGCGCAGAAGGTGTCGAGCAGATTCACGAAACCGCGATGCGGATTGTTGAAGAAGTTGGTGTTGAGTTCCGTGAGGCACAGGCGATTGAGACCTGGAAAAAGACAGAGGCCGAAGTCGACGGCGCCAGGGTCCGTATCGGTCGTGACGCCCTGCTGGGCCTGGTTGCCAAAGCGCCGTCGGAGTACATCCATCATGGTCGGAATGCAGAGCGCACGGTTACCGTCGGTGGAAAATCCATGGTCGTCTCTCCGTCCTACGGCCCTGCCTACATTTATGACCTCGACGGGGTGCGTCGTCCTGCTGGCGTGGAGGATCTCAATAACCTGCAGAAACTGAACCACATGGCGTCCACCGTACACATCGCCGGCGGACCGGTTGTGGAGCCCATGGATATTCCTGTGCCCCATCGGCACCTGTACATGGCCTACAGCGGCTTCAAGTTCTCCGATAAACCTATCGTCGGCAATGTCACTTCTGCCGAACGGGCTCAGGACACCGTTGACATGTGCAAGATTGTTTTCGGCGAAGACTTTGCCCAGAACCACTGCTGTACCACATCTCTGATCAACGCCAACTCTCCGCTAGTCTGGGATGAGACCATGCTGGGAGCACTGCGCACCTATGCGCAGAACAATCATGCCGTGATGTGTTCCCCTTTTTCTATGGCGGGCGCCTCCAGTCCGGCCAGCAATGTTGGAACCATGGCGCTGGTGACAGCAGAAGCGCTAATGGCGATTGCCTATGCACAACTGGTAAGACCCGGCGCACCGATGTTGTTTGGTGTTCCGGCCATGACGGTGGCACTAAATACCGGCGCGCCTGTGCACGGCAGTCCCGACTCTGCCGTCGTGCAGTTTCTTGCCGGACAGATGGCTCGGCGCTATGAAGTCCCGCACCGCGCGATTGCCAACTGCGCTACCTCCAAATCGGCAGACATGCAGGCCGGCTTTGATTCGATGTGGGGGTTATTCCCTTCCTTTTTAAGCGGTGCCCAGTGGATCACAATGGCGGGCGGCATGATGGAAGGCACGCTGGGAGTCGGATATGCCAAGACCGTCATCGACTTTGAGCAACTGGATGCCTTCTATCATTTCTGTCAGGGGCCCCGCTACGATGACCTCGAAGAGATATTTGAGACCATCAAGGATGTCGGTCCCGGCGGACACTTTCTGGGAACGGCACACACACGCAAATCCAACCTATTTATTTTTCCGTCGCAAAACAACGTCACCTTCGAGCAATGGGAGGCGGAAGGCCGCCGCTCCACCGAAGAGGTGGGTCTTGTCAAAGCCCGTGAATGGCTGTCACGTTACGAGGCACCGCCCATTGATTCGACGCTCGATGCGGCACTTCAGGATTTCCTGGCCCAGCGCGAATCCGAGATTCCAAAGACTCTGGGCTGAACCTCGCTTTCAGTGACAGGCCTTGCCGAGCGCCTTCAGTCGCCAATAGTTATAAGGCAGAGGCGTCAAAAACCCCGCAACAAGCATGATGGGAACCACCCACCATGTCAGCACCGCACCGCCCGTTAACACCACATCCACTATGTTCATGGCAGCTTCCATAGCCACCATTGAGATAAGCGACATCCCTACCGCCGTACGAAACGCACTCTTGAGCGGCATCTGCCGCGACAGCACCACGGTCTCAAACGCAATGGAAGTGAGTATGCCGTTGATGATAGCCAGCAGCATGATGGCAAGCGTTGACCATCCGATGCCGGTCAACTGAAAGAAAAGAATCGTTCCGAAATCCCCGATCGAGCAGCCCGCAAGGCACCAAAGCGTATTAACGGACGCTCTGCGCCAGGTGTGCGAACAACTCCAATGAAATTCAGGAGGGGTTTTCATCCCAACTGCCAATGCACTTTATCGAAACAAAATCAATAATCACCAGAACGATACTGGCGGCTAGTTATGATCCAACGATGACGGTCCCACGCATGCCTGCCTCATAATGCCCCGGGATTAAGCAACCAAAATGGAAGACACCCGATTCCGTAAACTGCCATGTGTTGGTACCCGTTTCACCCGGCGCTACATGAACCATAAAGGGTTTGTCATGAGACATCGAAGGGTTTTGCTTCATCTCATCAGCGTGGTCGTTCAGCGATTGGAGCGTGCCAAGAACAAACTCATGCATCAACTGACCTTCATTCGCATGAATGAATTCCACAATGTCACCCTGTTTAACCTGGATGGTTGCAGGGGTAAATTTCATATCATCCGACATACTGATTTCGATCGTAACGGTGGGATGCATCTGGGGGTCATACTTTCCGAACTCGGTCTCGATCAATCCAGATCCAGCCTTATTGCCGTGATCATGATCATGGGAGCCTCCAGCCAGACTGGCCGTAGGTACCAGGAGGATATTGGTGAGCAACACGATTTTTCCAAATTTCATTGAAATCTTCATTTTTGTCTCCCGGGAAAACATGGGGTTATGATTCTAAGGAAATCAGGCCAGGATGATGATGACGAATTCTTCACTTGCCTTAGAGCGGAATCCGCTTCCGTGATCGTGCGGTTTATCCGCTAGGCGCAGCAGACGATAGGGCCTTACTGATGGAAAAGAAAAAAACCCTCGAAAGGTCGGGCGGCATTGGATCTCGGCTCGCGATCAGCGTGTTCAGCATCGTATTTGTTTCATTGATCGGAAGCGCAAGTACACAAACTGACCGGCCAACCACAGAAGACACTGTTTTCTCTTTTGCGGAAATCATCAATAGGGTTCTTCCGAGCGAAGCTCCCGAGTCCTTGAACCAGATTGTTCTTCAATATAAAGATGATGCTGTGGTCTATGGAGGCCAGCGCTTGTATATGAATCATTGTGCGGCCTGTCATGGGATTAATTTGCAGGGCGCGCCCAACTGGCATCGGCGTAACGCAGCCGGCTATCTTCCCGCTCCTCCTCATGACGAGACTGGTCACACGTGGCATCACCGCGACCAGTTACTCTTCGACCTGACTAAGTATGGTCCACAGGTCGTAGCAGGGTCTGATTACAAAACCCATATGCCGGCATTTGAAGGCATCCTCTCTGATGAAGAGATTGTCGCCGTGCTGTCTTATATCAAATCCACTTGGCCTGAGGAAATCATTCACATTCATAACAAACAAATCAATCAGAACTAACCCGCCAGTGACGGAGCAGCACCAATTACATGCCCGTATTGCCTTGTTTTCGTTCAAGCAGATCCGACAGGATACCGTCCCATAAGTCTGTTCTCGCTTTTCTTACCTGCTGCGCAACCCTTTGCGCCTCCTGCCGTTTCTTATCGGTGTCGCAAAGCACTTCCAGTAGTCGAGTAGACATAGGGCCATGGAAATCCTCGTCAAGATGGATATGACGGCCAAGGTAAAAGAAGAAAGTGGGCGCCTGATCGCTATCTATTTGAGAATTGGCGAGGACATTTCGAAACATTTTTGGGATGGGCTGCTCGCGCCCTATTGCAAGCGCGGCCGCCATCTTGTGTGGATCGTCCGGATCAATGAATCCAAACGTCGTTCGGGTAAATTGCTTCGCTGCCTTGGGGGCATCACAAAAAGTAAGCGCCTGTTCAATGCCCTCTGAAGCTGCTTTTTCAACAAACGCTTCAATCAGTTTGGTATCGGCACCCACTTCGCGCATCGCGCGAAGATAGAGCTCGAAGTGACTCAGGAACTCGCCCTCTTGGTTTGTTGAGTCCGATTCTTCTTCCAAAACCAGTTCATTGATGAAACGCCTCAACGCTGGATCGCCGACCGGATGCCACGGCACCGAGGGAGGCGCCACAGCCGCCTGCAGCGACTTAATGATTGACATGAAATCCCATACGGCGAAGACGTGATGCTCCATAAAACATTGAAGGTCACCCGGCTCCTTCAGCTCGGAAAAAACCGGGTGGTCATGTAAATAGGTATCTGGTGCGGATTGGGAAGACATGTTCTGGCATCGTCGCGTTAAACCCCTATTATCTTGAGGGAGTCTTACCGCTTTGACACCAAATTCACCTCACACCGGAATCGATCAATCGGTCGGCGTATCTTTGACTGGAGGCGCTCCGCCCAGAAAAACATTCTCGGCAGAATAATCGCAAGGGGCTTCGCGCATTTCCAGATGGAGGCCGGTGCCCTCCCAGGGGTGCTCCCGAGCGAGCGCTTCATCGAACTGAATCCCCAGCCCCGGCTCAGTCGGTGCCTCGACGTAGCCTGACTCCCAGCGAATGGTATTGCCGATCAGCTGCTGGTGAAAACGGCCGCCCGTCTCGATAGTCTCCACCATGAGGACATTGGGAATGTTGGCAGCCAGCTGGATGTTGGCGGCCCACTCGACCGGGCCCGCGTAAAGATGTGGCGCCACCTGGGCATTGAAGGCCTCAGCCATGGCAGCGATTTTCTTCGTTTCAAGAATACCGCCTGACCGTCCAAGTGCCGGTTGCAAAATTGCAACGCCCCCGGTGCGCAGCAGAGCGGAAAATTCAGCCTTTGTCGTCAGACGTTCGCCTGTGGCAATAGGGATTCGGCACTGACTGGCCACATTGGCGAACTCCAGAAAATTATCCGGTGGACAGGGTTCTTCAAACCAGAGCGGATCATACGGTTCCAGGGCTTTTGCAAGACGTATCGCGCCTGCCGTTGTGAACTGGCCGTGCGTTCCAAACAGGATATCGGCACGCGTACCAACGGTCTGTCGAAGACGTTTGCAAAACTCAACGGAGCGGGCGATATCACTCAGTGCCGGTTGATGTCCGCCCCGCAGCGTATAGGGTCCGGCGGGATCAAATTTCATCGCCGTAAACCCCTGGTCAAGCATGTGCTGGGCGCTTTCGGCAGCCATCTCGGCATCATTCCAGAAGGCATTGATGTCGTGATGGGCAAGCGGATAAAGATAGCTGTAGGAGCGGATCCGCTCATTCATGAGTCCGCCCAAAAGCGCGTACACCGGCCGATCGTGCGCCTTGCCCAAGATATCCCAGCAGGCAATCTCGAGGCCTGAGAACGCACCCATCACCGTAAGATCCGGCCGTTGCGTGAAACCCGAGGAGTAAGCCCGACGGAACATCAGCTCAACGTTCTCTGGATTCTCGCCCGCCATATGGCGCGAGAACACATCCTCAATCACGCCGCGCATCGCTTCCGGACCCACTGACGCGGAATACACCTCGCCATAACCAACGAGGCCGTTGCTGGTGGTTAGCTTGACGAAAATAAAGTAGCGCCCGCCCCAACCGGGAGGCGGGTTGCCGACAACGAAAATCTCAAGATCAGTAAGCTTCACTTTGGCCTCGACAGTACGATCTGCAAGAAGCGCCTATGATAGCGCCCGACACGCTTAATCGGCAGGCATCAGTTTTAGTAATTGCCCCTCAGCCGCATCCGTCAATAAATATAGAGCGCCATCAGGCCCCTGCCGGACGTCCCGTATCCGGCCGAACTCTGCGCTCAGTAAGCGCTCTTCTGCTACGACCTGGCCCTGATCCAACTCAAGACGCACCAATTCCTGAAACTTCAACGAACCCAAAAACAGACTGCCTCGCCAACCCGGAAAATCTGGACCCGAATAGAAGGTCATTCCCGAAGGCGCGATCGACGGTACCCAATAGTGAATGGGCTGCTCCATGCCACTCTTGTGAGTTCCTTCACCGACTGCTTTGGGTAGAAAATACTCCTTGCCGTAACTGATCACCGGCCATCCGTAGTTGGCACCAGCCATCAGCTGATTAAGCTCATCACCGCCACGGGGGCCGTGTTCATGCATCCAGATGGCACCTGTTATTGGATCCTGTGCGAGCCCCTGAGGGTTGCGGTTACCGTAGGCATAGAGCTCGGGCTGATATGCGCTATGCCCGATAAAAGGATTATCGGCCGGGACAGTGCCATCAGCCATGAGACGCACCACAGAGCCGGGGTGTGTGGCGCGGTCCTGCGCCTGGGGTCGGTTACCCCGATCTCCCAGGGTGGCGTAAAGATAGCCATCCGCAAAAAGCAGACGGCAGCCAAAATGTCTGCCGGATTTGTTCTTCGGCGTCGCGCGGAAGATCACCTTAAATTCGTCCAGGCGGTCGTCGCGAAAGATCCCACAGCCAATTTCGGTACCGCGGCCTCCCTCGGCCTCCGCTACGTAGGAGAGACAGAGCCGGCCGTTTTGGTCAAAAGCAGGATCCAGAGCGATATCCAAAAGACCGCCCTGATC
>Ga0208127_1001759_pt1 | contig 10576 bp, 14 predicted proteins | sample ETNtaG_6_FD_185751 | JGI IMG/M metagenome (GOLD analysis project Ga0208127, IMG submission 185751) | Marine microbial and viral communities from oxygen minimum zone, Eastern Pacific Ocean - ETNP201306SV45 (SPAdes) (version 2) | ecosystem: Environmental > Aquatic > Marine > Oceanic ...
ACTTGCGTAGCCCCGCAGAACAAAAAAGGCACTCAGGCGTTTGACGCTTGAACATAAGAGGAAATCTCTAAGTGTTCTGCAGTTATGGGGTTTACGCCTCTATCTTTATCAAATCTACTGATACTGAACCATTTACGTTTCCATTTGGATCAATATGGACTGAAATTTCCTCTGATGAATCAATCACAATTTTTTCATTTCCATCATACTCCCATGTAAAATATTTTGCAGTTTCAGATTGATGTGGAATGCCTATGAGCTTAAAATTTTCGCTCATCTCAAAATTTTGACCAATTAATTTTATTGATAAAATTTCAGGACTACTCCCATTAGGAACAAATCTAAAAAAATATGTTCCTGATTCAATCAAAAATTTATCAGTATAAACACCATTGGTGTATAGTCCAGGCTCTGCTAAAGTAATATGAAATACAATTTCATCAGAATTTACTTTTTCATCTGATAAACCTGTTATCCAACCAAATCCAATAAATCCAATAATTGGTATAATCACTAAAATCACAATTTTTTTATCCATAAACCAAATCACAAATTCTCTTATAAAAAATATTTTTACTTCAGCTAACTAAATTTCACGTCCTGTTAAGCAATTTTTACACTTGAAATTAAGTAATAATTTCAGAATCTAACTTATGACTGGTCTTAATGATAAATGGTCTAAACAACCAAAAACAGGTATAGCTGATAAAATTAATGATACAATTAAGCCTAAAGGTCCATTAAAACCACGAGTTCAAGATGGTATTAAAAAATTACAATTACAAATCAAAAAATTAGATTCTATGTTAACTAGTTTGCAAGAGCGGGATGCAAAATTATTTCAACGAATCGTTACTGCAACACAAAATCATGATGTTCAAACTAGCAAAGTATTAGGAAATGAGCTAGCTGAAGTTAGAAAAGTAACAAAAATTTTAAGCAGCGCTAGAATTGCTTTAGAACAAATTGAATTAAGATTATCAACATGTAATGATCTAGGTGATACTGTAGTAGCTATGGTTCCAACAATGGGTTTAATGAAGAATCTAAAATCATCACTAGGAAAAGTAATGCCTGGTGCTGAACAAGAAATTGGTCAAATGGCTGAAATGCTTGGAGGATTTATGACTGAAAGTTTTGCAGGAGATGCAGCATTTGGTATTGATGAAACTACTAATGCAGAATCTGAGAAAATTTTACAAGAAGCATCTGCTGTTGCTGAAAGTTCAACTGGTGAAATGTTCCCATCTGTTCCATCTACTAGTAAAGAACAAACAAGTTCAAAATTTTTCTAATTTTCTAAAGAATCTCTGCTTTCTTTAATTTGTCTAACTTTGTTACCTTCTTCGCCTACGATAGTATCGATACCTGAAAGTTTATCTCTCAAATTATTGATAATTGTGGCAACTTCGTCAGCTTCATTTTCTACTTTCATTCTTTTATCAGTCAGTTGCTGAATTCCTCTATTTTCTTCATCAATGTATTCGCTAACTTTTTCTAATTTTTCCTTTAGATTTTTGATATCTACTGATTCTTCTTCAATGTCTTTCTCAAGCATGGTTCTTTTATCCTTAAGATTTTTTATCATTAAACCAACATAGTCAATTGCCTCTTCTAATTTTGCACGTTTTCCCATTAATTCTCCAATTCCTATTGTAGATTCATTATTTGTTGATGTTTCTACTGATTCTTCTTCATTTACATTCTCTTCAATTCTTTCTTCCATCATTTCTCCTCCTTTGTCTTCTTTGAACTTATCAAACATTTTATGATTTCTTATTGAAATTGGGAATAAAAAGTTATTATGAATCTCAAAGCTGACCTTGTGAATGAATTTTGATCCAATTTTTTAGCCTCATTTATGATACAAATTTTGATAAAATTCTCATTTTTACCAAAAATTGGGGATTTTTTTCAGTGAAACGGGCGTTCCGCTTTGCGTTCCGCTGTAAAGTTTCAAAATGTTCCTCATTAACAACACCATTCTATACTAATGCATGTCAAAACAACAGTATAGGTCCGAAATGGGCATAATGGGTGATATCCTAGATGTAACTGCCAATGGTGGTCGTGAAGGAATCATTGTATCTGCAATCTCTCGAAAAGCCAACCTATCTCACTATGCAGTATTAGACAAATGTGAGAAATTGGTAGACGCTGGCTTAGTAGAATCAGTCAAAAATGATAGAAATAGAGTCTTTCAAATAACTGAAAAAGGTCTCGGCTTTTTTCAGGAATTCAAAAGATTCCAAAGTCTAGTAGAGAGCATGAATCTAAGGTATTGATCCCTGTTGACCCTATTAATCGAACCAATCCAATCGAAAACATCTCTAGGAGAAGAGGGAATACTTTTTGTAAGGAATGACAGTATCTTTGATACGATGGTCAAAGTACCCCTTTTGGTAGCTAGTATGATAATTGTAGCAGCTTTACTGCCAATCCAATCTTCCTTTAGTTCTCCTAGAGATCTTGATCTAATAATTTATCCAGATGGCACTACTCATGTTTCAGCAGAAATTGATGTTGATCCATTTTTAACAGATTACGAAGTAAATCTTTTTGGAAGTACTATTGATAATTTAGTGGTTATAGGAGATGATGGATTCCTATTGGATGTTGATGTCATATATGATACGGCTTTAATCCAAACTTTTGGTTCATCTGAAATTACTATTGAATATGATATTCATGACTTAGTGTCAAAACAAGGTAGATTGTGGACATTCTCTTTAGATTCACCTTCTGATTTTACATTACTACTACCAAAAAATTCTGCTATAGTTGGAATGACTAATCTTCCATTGAATATGGAAATTATTAATGAACAAAACCAATTAACATTATCTTCTGGTTCAACTGAGATAGATTATTTTTTTAGTACTAATTCAATTTCAAATCCAGATGAAGAAATAAAAAATGAAGAAGATAATTCTTTGAATACAATTATTGCTGGAATAGTTGGTGGAATTATTGCAATTGTTTTAACTTCTATTGTCATAATTGGCAGAAAAAATCAAAAAACTGTTGAAGAAATAGATGAGAAAATTACTAAAGAAGATGTAATAGTTGAAACAAATAATATTTTGGATCTTGAAACCATTTTTAAATTAAAACCTGATTTAAGAGAGGATGACAAAGAACTAGTCAAATTTATTTTTGATAATAATGGTGAAGTTCTCGAAAGTGAATTACGTAAGAATTTCTTACAACCTAGAACTACAATGTGGCGTGCAGTAAAACGATTAGAACGTGAAGGTGTTATTGAAATAGAAAAGAAAGATTTACAAAATTTGGTAAAATTACGCAAGAATATGGAGGAAGATAATTGAAAAAATTAGCATTATTTGCAATCATTGTTTTGATTTTTGGTACAGTTTCTCCATCATTAGCTAATCAAGCATATGGACAAAACGATCCAAGTATTCTCTTGCGTATTGCCATACAAGCAGATAAACAAATTGTAAATCAATTAGATAAAAAATATGAAAATGAAATACCAAATAATATCAATATTTTATATGAAAAAGGTCATAGAGCAGTTGAATCCTTAGACCAATCCTTATCAAATAATGATATTGAAAAAGCTAAACAAGATTTCCTTTCAGCAATGAACTCATTTATGCAAATTTCTAGAATTATTTCACAATCTTCAGAAAAGGTAATTGTAGTAAATGTATCACAAAAATCTAATCAAACCTTGGAATCTAAACTTGATAGATTAGAAAAATATGTAAAAACTTTAGAATCAATTTCTCAGAAACATAAAATCAATCAAAATGATGATAATTTCACTACAGCCTACTCACTAATTCAAGACATACGTAACCAAATCAAAAATGATGAAGATTCCTCTAAAAACCTCAATGAATTACAAGATCTCATAAAATCTATCAAGAACAAAATACGTGATTCTATAGCTGAAAAACAATCAAATGCTGTCAAAAATTTCTTTGAGAAATTCCTAGTTCAAATTGATCAAAAATTAATTCAAGCAAAAGATCTGGGTAGGGATCAAATTGAAATTGATAAGGCAAATGAATTAATTTTTGAAATTAGAGAATTACTTTCAAAAAACCAAATAAATGATGCAAAAAAAGTCTATTCTGAATTAAAAGTTGTTCTAAAAAATATTGGAATTTCAGTCAAGATAACATAAGCTTCATATACATTTTGTAAAGAGTTCCAACATGGTCTCAAAATCCATTATTGTTGGAGTAGGTATTCCAATGATTGTAGTTGGTGCTTTAATGGCCTGGTTATGGTCTCCAATGGGTGGAGAATTACAAAGTCAAGTTGAATTGATTGGTAGTACTATTGGGATTTTGGGTGTAGTCTTCTTTATTTCTGGATTATTTTACACAAAAGAACCGAAAATTGTATAGATTAAACTCATTAAATAAATAATGAAAAAAATTAGTATTGTTACTTGAAAGTAAGACTATTTGAAATATTCACATCAGTTGAGGGAGAAGGTATTCTTTATGGAACTAAAACTCTTTTTGTAAGACTTGCTGGATGTCCTTTCACATGTTTTTACTGTGATACAAAAGAATCATTACCGCTTGATTCAGGTACGGAATATTCAATTGATGAAGCAACTAAATTAATTGATTCTAATTTACAAAATCAAACTTACAAAGTAAATTTTACTGGAGGTGATCCTCTTATTCAACATCAAGCCGTTGCTCAATTAGCAAAACATATTCAGACGAAAAAAATTCCTACATATTTAGAATCATCATGTTTTGATATAGATCGATTTAATCATGTTTTACCTTTTATTGATATTGTAAAAATTGAATTCAAAACAAAAGATTCTGATTTTGTGGATTCGGAACATTATGAAAAATTAATTTCTCATACAATGAAATGTCTTGAATCCTCTGTAAATTCTAAAAAAACAACTTTTATCAAAATTGTTGTTAGTTCAAAAACTCAACCAACTGAATTCAAAAAATTAATTGTAAATATTTTTGAAATTATCTCGAAGGAGAACATTGATGGATTTGTAATTCAGCCAACTTATGGAATTTCTGAACCTTCACTGGATTTATTGCTTAATTTGTATGATATTGTATTTCCACATTATATCGATGTAAAGGTGGTTCCTCAATTACATAAATTCATTGGAGCACCTTAGCCTTAGCACCATTGTAAAAATCAGATTAGGTTCAAATACTAGAAAAAATGGATAAAATTACAAAATGGATGAAGAACGTGTAAAAAAACTTGTAAGAGAATTAATAATTGAAATTGGTGAGGATCCAACCCGTGAGGGTCTAAGAGACACTCCTAAACGAATTGCAAATATGTATAAGGAAATTTTTGGTGGTTATGATTCAGATTCTGAATTATCTGTACAATTTTCTGAAGATTCTGATGTAGTAATTGCACGAGATATTACATTCTATTCAATGTGTGAACATCATATGTTGCCATTTTATGGTAAAATTCACATTGCTTATTCCCCAAATGGTAGAGTTTTTGGAATCTCAAAATTAGTTAGATTGGTTGAAAAATACTCAAAAAGATTGCAAATTCAAGAACGTGTAACTAAAAATATTGCCGATGAATTGTATGCCCAAGGCGTAAAAGGTGTAGCAGTATTTGCTGATGCTGAACATCTTTGTATGAAAATGCGTGGAGTTAGAAATGACGCTCGTCTTTCTTCATCAGCATTTAGAGGAATTTATGAAAATAAAGAAGAAAAAGAGGGTATTTTGTCATTAATTAGAAAGCGCGCTTCAGATTCATCATTTTAAGAATCTCAAAAATTAAATAATCAAAATTTTTCATCATCAATATGGGTAAAGCAAATCCATATGTTCACATTCCGAAAGAGTCATTTCCAAGTTGGATTTGGTATGCTGCTGAATGCGTTGGTCTTATTGTAATTGCATTTCTATCAGCAGTACTCATTACTGATACATTTGAGGATTTAACTACAGAACAACATAATTACATGATTACTGGAATTTTTGCATCATTCTTTTTAGTTTGGTATGTGATTATCAGAAGTTTAATTCTAAAAAAGAAAATTTTAAGATAATTCAATTATTTTAGATATTTTGTTTTATCTGTAATTCCTGCTTTTTCAAATGCAATTTTTCTATTATTACAAGATTCACAAATTCCACAATGAGATTTTTTATTAGCATAACAACTCCAAGTCTTAAAGATTGAATCACCCAAATTCTTTAAACCTGATTTTAACAAGTCACTCTTTGACAACCCCTTTCTATATGGTGACCAAATTTCAATACTTTTTCGTAATTTTGAATTTATTCCATCTATTTCCCCTTCATTAAATGCATTTTCTAATTTTTTTGCAAATTTTGGACGACAATCCGGATAATTTGTGTCTCCAGTATGTGCACCATAAACTACTAGTGATGCATTAAGTGTAAATGCCCATGCAGATGCTATTGAAAGAAACACTGCATTTCTAATTGGAACAACAATAGAATATTCAAATTTTGTAGGAATTTTTCTTTTTGTACTAGTTAAAACATTTGAATTTCCATAAAGATTTTTCATAAAATCTATATCAATAATTTTATGTTCTTTTAAACCAAGTTTTTTTGCAAAAGATTTAGCAGCATTAATTTCCATATTTGCTTTTTGACCATATGAAAATGTAATTCCATATAGATCATATTTTGATTTTAATAATGATGCAACACATACTGAATCCACCCCACCACTAAACACAATTACTGCTTTTTTCATATTCCTTCATCTGGTTATTTTTTTTGGTGAATTGCACCCTTACTTGGTTTACAGATTATTGTTTGACAATCAATATTTTTTGATTTAAAACCCCTTGACATTGCCGAACTAATTTTCTTTAAATCAAATGAATTTTTTGAAAATGCAATTACTGAAGGACCTGCTCCACTAATTGTTACACCATATGCACCTGCTTTTAGCGCATTTTGTTTCACTTTGTCGAATCCTGGAATCATATGTTTTCTTGCTGGTTCTACAATTACATCTTGAATCGAATTTCCAATTAACTCTGAATCTTTATTCAAAAACCCTGCAACTATAGCAGATGCATTTGCTAAGTTTTGTACAGAATCTGTTAATTTTACTTTTTTAGGAATAACTCCTCTTGAAACTTTAGTTTTCTTTTTTGGAACACCAATTTTTGGAACAGCAACACACATTCTAAGATTATTTGGTGAATTAATTGAAATAACATTTAATGGATTTGTTTTAACAATAACAAATCCTCCTAAAACTGATGCTGCAACGTTGTCATAATGAATTGTTCCTGCACTAGCTTTTTCACCAAATCCTGCAAATTCTACTAATTCATTTGAACTTAATTTAAGATTGAATAATTTACTAAATGCTACTGCAGTTGCAGCTGCAGAACCTGCACTGCTTCCCATTCCAAATCCAGCTGGAATTCCTTTTTTAATTTGAATTTCAACACCATTTTGAATTTTTAATTTCTTTTTCATATTTTTTACAACCAATCCAGCTGTATTGTTTTCTGGATTTGTAGGAATGTTGTCATCTGTAACTATTGTTATCCCTTTTTTTGTTTTTGTTAGTGTAACTTCATCATAAAATGCATCTATAGCTAAACCAAATGTGTCAAATCCTGGACCTAAATTGGCCGTAGATGATGGTGCTTTAACTGTAATTTTTGATACCAACTAATCTTCTACCTCCTCACCTAAATTAAGAATTCTGCTTAATGCACTCTCAAGATTTACAATTCCATCTCCAGTTAAATTGGAAATTGGAATTAATCCTTGTTCATATTCACTTAGATTTAATCCTCGTAGAATACTTGTAGTCAATGAATATGTTTCACCATCAGTATCGTTAGATATTGCATTTTCTAATGTATTCATATTTGTTGACCATTGTAAAATATCTTTTAATTTAGTATCTATTACATCTGTTTTTGTAATTGCATTAATTGTTGGTAAATTAAGTCGTAGTCTAATTGATGTTGCAAGAAGTGCAATTGATACAAAATTTACTGGAGTAGTAATAATTGAACCATCAAAAAGAAAAATACTTGCTTTTTCATCAGATGTAATTTGATCTATAATGAATCTTCCACTAGAACGATAAGCAAATAATTCAATTTGTCCTGGAGTATCGACAATAAGATAATCGGGATTAATATTATTCACATCATTTTGAATCTCATCAATTTTTGATGCAATCAAATCATTTGCCATTACCAATCCTCCATTTGGTCCAAGATTGTATTCTTGCATAATTGAAACATAGTCTACATAATCTCTAACATCTACATCGCAATTGTAAGGCATACTTTCAACACCTGGATCTAAATTTAATATCGCAGAAAAAGCACCATTTCTTGTATAATATTCATGTAATTTTGACACAAGTGATGATTTTCCTGAACCAGCCGTTCCAGTAACAAAAATTGTTTTCAATCTGTGTAGATTTCTCTTCTTTGCTTATATTTCAAACTAGATTATTATCAAAAAATTTTTTGAGCCTAGAATTAGGCACGATAATTTACTACTACTTTCATCAACTTTCATATTTGATTCCTTAAAAAAAAATTCAAATGAACTGGAGACTAGTAGCTATACCTGTTACTTTAATCCCCATAATTCTAATTGCTATTCAATTTGATATCCAACCAGAAGATATTCTTGCAATTGGTGTATTTCCATTTATTGGTGCAATTATTGCAATGATGATAAAATTAGTTTTACAAGGAGTAAAATTTGCATATATTACAAAAAAATATCTTGGGGATACTGATTCATTTCTAAAATTAGTTGGTGTAAGAGTAGGTAGTGAATTCATTAAATTTACAACACCAATGTTTATTGGAGCAGAATTTATTGTAATTTATTACTTAAAGAAAAAAGGAATAGAACTTTCAAGAGCAACATGGATTGCACTTGTTGATATTGTTACTGAAGTACTTGCTGCAGGTATATTGTCAATGATAGCAGGAATTATTGCATTATTGAACGGTGCATATGTTGTTGGAATAGTAATTTTAGCTACTAGCATATCGATTACCACATTATGGATGGTCATGTTTATGTTATCTTCTAAACATACTTTTCAAGTTCCAAATGTTTTACAATTACTTATTAAAAAATTAGCAAAACAAAAAGGTACAAAAATTGTTGATCAAGCAAATGACTGGATGGAAGAAACATGTACTATCATTAGAGAAAATTTCAGAAGACCAGAATCTAAAAAAATCTTTGGTGTTTCATTTCTAGTTTCAATTGTATCTTGGTCATTTTATGGAATATCATTTATGATTATTGCTATAGGAACTGGTTTAATCATAAATCCATTTGATTCAATAATGGCAGTAATGGGTGCAAACGCAATTGGTAATTTACCTATTACAATTGGCGGTTCAGGCTTGGCTGAATTTGGTATTATAGCTTATCTAAATAATCTAAACCCATTTGATTTTACTATCACTGAAGGAATTATAGGTTGGGATGCAGTAATTGGATGGAGAATCGCAACATATTATGTTCCAATAGCAATTACGTGGCTATTATTAGTAAAATTAGCCTTGAGCAAAATTCCAAAAACAGAAAATAAATAGAAACCACTTTATCATTAAACTGTTTTTTTTATTTGTGGATTTTAAAAATAAAGTAGTTTTAATTACTGGAGCATCATCTGGGATTGGTAAACAAACTGCAATTGAATTTGCAAAATTAGGTTCAATTATAATTTTAGTTGCAAGAAGAAAAAATAAACTTGAGGAAGTAGAAAAAGAATTAAAAAAATTCAATGTAACTACTTTAATTTGTGAATGTGACATTTCAAAAAAAGAACAAGTAGAAATTATGTCAAAAGAAGTAATTCAAAAATTTAATTCTGTTGATATTTTAGTAAATAATGCTGGTTTTGCAATTTATGGTTCTGTTTCAGATTTATCAATAACTGACATAGAATCACAAATGGAGACAAATTATTTTGGTATGATTTATTGTATCAAAAATTTTCTTCCATTAATGATTAAGAAACAATCTGGACATATTGTCAATGTTGCATCTGTAGCTGCAAGCTTTGGATTGCCTGGAATTGCATCTTATTGTGCTTCAAAATTCGCAATGTTGGGTTTTTCTGAAGGCCTTAAACATGAATTAAGTGGTAGTGGAGTTGGAATAACTGTTGTTAGTCCTATAATGGTCAAAACTGATTTTTTTGAACACCCCTCATTTGAAAAAATGCCCAAATATTCTTCAACATCTCTAAATGCCATAACAGTTGCAAAAGCAATTTTAAAAGCTGCAAATTCATCTAGACTCGAAATTATTGTACCATCTGTAGTTCGTGGTGCAGTTTGGGCAAAACATACATTTCCATATTTTATTAACCCCATTTTGGGAAAATCCTTCAAAAAACAACTAGATTCTACTAAAGATAATTAATTTAATTATTCAATATCATCTTCAGAAGATTGATTGGAACCACCTTCATCAATTAATTTAATTGATTTTAAATCAAATTGATATATTGCGTTCATTTCAATCTCTTTTTCTTTTTCTAAATATTCTGAAACTTTTTTACTTAATGGAGCCTTGTGTTGATC
>Ga0208127_1001760_pt1 | contig 10566 bp, 8 predicted proteins | sample ETNtaG_6_FD_185751 | JGI IMG/M metagenome (GOLD analysis project Ga0208127, IMG submission 185751) | Marine microbial and viral communities from oxygen minimum zone, Eastern Pacific Ocean - ETNP201306SV45 (SPAdes) (version 2) | ecosystem: Environmental > Aquatic > Marine > Oceanic ...
CTTGAAAAGTATCAAGATCCCTTTCTTAATCAACCTTTGGGGAGGGGTGTGATTAATCTGTTGATATTTATAGTCTGCAACAGATTCCGACTGGGTTAGAACGAGCCCACTGCGCTCGGGACTCATTCTTGGGCGCCTATCAATAACATCTAATCTTCAATAAATGCTATCGTTAGCTGCACTATTACCAACTAATTACTTATTAGAATCTTCTAGTAATCGATAACCTTGCATTAACTTCCTCTCCTACAGATGCTTGGTGCGTGCTGTGAGAATGCGGGAAGTAAACTTCATCAGTGATGTTTTCAATATTTAATCTAACAGAAAGATCATCAGAAACATCGTAGTAAGCTGCAAAGTCGACTCTTGTATAGTCCGGTAGAACTAATCCAGGTTTGTTGTTACTAATATTAGATTCTCCTTGTCTAGTGACACCTAAGCCATATCCAAACTTGTCATTAACTTGGTATGTAGTCCATAAAGACATTGTATTTTCAGGAATCTCTCTTGGCTCTCCACCTGAACTGGTCTCACCGTCCATATCACTGTAACCGAAGGAAACAAATAACTGATCGCTAACTTGTCCTTTAATTTCGAGCTCAATTCCATCTACTTGCAGTCCAACTATTTCGGCACCTTCTCCAGATTCATCACGTGTAGCTATAGTTTGTTCACTATCAAAGTAACTCGCTCTTAAGCTAAGGTCAGGAGTAATATCCCAGTTAACACCAACTTCCGTGCTTTCATATACATCAGGATCTAATGCTGCTGAACTTGCAGTTAGCTTTTTGTACTGCTCACCAGATCTTGGTAAGAAACTTTCACTATAACTGAGGTATAAAGACACACTATCTTGAGGCTTGAATATAATTCCTGCTCTAGGAGAAAATTCATCATCTTCCCTAGATTGCGATGATCCAGCTTTAAGATCGTCGACAGTTATATCAAATTGATCTAAACGTCCTCCTAAAAGTACTATCAAATTATCAGAAAGATCAATTTGATCTTGGATATATATTGACGTTACTTCTATGTCTGAGGTAGTGCTGCTTTTCAGCTTAGTTGTGAAATCAACGCTAGTAGCAACTCCAGCTGAATTAGTAGCTATATTTAGAGGTCTTGAAACATTGAAAGACTCTTTATCTTTTTCTGTGGTTGACCAGTAAGTGTCATATCTGACATTTTTGTTGTCAGTATCGACTATTTCAGCTCCGATTAAGAGAGTATGAGTGGCTCCTCCAATTTGGATTTCATTTACTAAATTAGCAGAAATTATAAGATTCTCGCGTTCTGTTGGATCTCTGTAACCGTCGAGCGTAACTACATTAGTATCTAAATCGTACCCTGAGGCATACAAGTTCTGATACATCTTTTCAAACTCACTAGATGTAACAGAAAAGATTCCTTTTGAAGTGTCTGAGAAGTCAGTTGTCAGGATACCTCTGAAGATATCAGCTTCAAGAGTGGTGATGTTGATATCTGAAGTTCCGAACACTACATCCTTCAGTGCTTCTACTGGTTTTCCGTTAGCAGTTGGTATACCTCTATCAATAAATCTTTCATGATCAGCGTATTCATAAGATAGATCTAAAGTAGTGGCTTCACTCATTTGAATTTTAACTGTTGGATTGAATCCAATACGATCACCGTCGTACATATCACGATGATTCTCAAGGCTGTCACTATGAACGTTAAAACGAAGAGCAGTATTATCACCAGTCGAAGTATTGTAATCAGCTGCAAAATCAAAGGCTCCAAAATCATCGGCACCTATATCAAATGATCCAAATTGTTCTCCAATTTGAGCTTTCTTTGTTACACGATTAATGATTCCGCCTGTTCCGCCTCTTCCGAATAAAAGAGCATTTGGTCCTCTTAGAACTTCGACTTGATCAACATTGTAAAGAGAGCGGTAGTATTGAACATCATCTCTTGCACCATCTTGATAAAAATCAGCTGTAGATCTTACACCTCTAAATACAACTGCATCTCTATGTCCTTCACCTTGTGAGGTATTAACACCAGGCGTGTAACGAACTATGTCACCTATTTCTCTAATACCCTGTTTACGAATATCTTCATCAGTAACGATAGACAAACTTTGAGGTACATCTATGATAGCTGTTGGTGTTTTAAGAGCTTTAACTTGATCTGAATAAAGCACCTTACCTTTAACAACAATTTCTTCCACCGCTTCATCAGCAAATAAAGTAGCTGTAAAAGCAAGAGAAGAAACAACTATTGCTTTGAAAAAAGTTCTTATAAATTGAACCATTTTTTTACTCCCGTAAAGTTTATAAATACGTCGTAATAATCAAAATTTGTAAATGAGAATGATTATTAGATCGATAATGATTCGCATTATAAATGAGAATGATTCTCAAATGCAATACTTTAATATTATTTTATTTATATGTTAGAAGTGAGCAGAGTCAGTGCTCATGTGACTTTAGATCATTTTCAATATCTTCATGATCACCAACCATGATATGCAAATCACTTTTAGTAACATATTTCTCAAGAATAGGAATAAATAATAAAGGCACGATGCCGCCCAAAACTATTCCTAATGCAGCTGATCTCATAGTCGGGTCAAGAAGAGACGCTATAAGATCTGCAAGTATATGGGCTATAACCGCCCCTACTATTCCAGCTATGTGTCCATTAGATGTTCTCTTAAGAAGTCGATTTATACTCCAACCGGAGTAATAGCCAATAATTAAGATACCTACATGAACTAAACCAAAGACAAAGCCTCTTAGGAGACCTTCCTCTAAACCAAAGGATGCGACGATTGCATCCATTAAGTATCTAGCTCTTTATCTAAGTCAAAAGCATTGTGGAGGGCCTTGACTGCCTTTGTCATTTCATCCTTTTTAATTACTACAGATATTTTTATCTCAGAGGTTGTAATCATTGAAATGTTAATTTCATTTTTTGCCAAAGTCTGAAACATTTTACTAGCAACTCCAGCATGTGCTCTCATTCCTCTACCTACAATGCTTATTTTGGCTATCTCATCATCAACCTCGATTGATCCTCCTCCCAAGGTCTGAGATGTTTTTTGGAGAATATCTTCAGCTTTTTTAGCGTCACTTTTATCAACTGTGAATGTGAAGTCAGTATTATTATCTGCACTAATATTTTGGACGATTACATCAACTTCAATTCCAGCCTCGCTAATTGGGCTCAAGATCTTTGCTGCAACACCTGGTACATCAGGAACGCCCCTAATAGTGAGTTTTGCTTCAGAGTCTATACTGCTTATCCCAGAAACAATTGGTCTTTCCATAATATTTTTCTCCTCTTGAACTAATGTGCCTTCACCTTCTTGAAAACTAGACAGAACACGAAGCGGTAAATTAAATTTACTTGCATATTCAACGGCCCTTAACTGAAGAACTTTTGCTCCTGAACTTGCTAATTCTAACATTTCTTCAAAGCTTACCTCTTTCAATAATCTTGCTTTATCACAAACCCTAGGATCAGTTGTAAAAACTCCATCGACATCAGTATATATTTGACATTCATCTGCTTTCAAAGCAACAGCAAGAGCAACGCCCGTTGTGTCAGAACCACCTCTGCCTAGTGTTGTAATATCACCTAATTCATTCATTCCCTGAAAGCCAGTAATTACAGGCACAACACCTTCATCAAGTTCTGAGGTTATCTTACTTACTTCAACATCTAGGATTCTGGCTCTGCTATGACTTGAGTTTGTTTTAATACCCAATTGATAAGCAGTATAAGATTTACCTTTTATGCCTCTTTTAAGGAGAGCCATAGCTAGCAAAGCAACGGAAATCTGCTCTCCAGTAGAGACCAAGGCATCATATTCTCTTAAATCAGGTTCAGGATTAATCTCTTTTGCTAAATCAATTAGATCATCAGTACTTTTACCCATTGCGGATAAAACTACAGTGACTTTATTGCCTTTTTGGATTTCAGCTTCAACATTGTCAGCCACTGCTTCAATGCGTTCAGCATCAGCAACAGAAGTTCCTCCAAATTTTTTTACTATTAATTTGCCCATAAAAAAGGCGAGTATTCTATATTATTGATTAGTTAAAGAAACAATTAAGTCGGCTACTGAAGTTAAAGCCATATCTAAATCATCGGTATTATCAACCCCACCTTGAGCAAAGTCTGGTCTTCCTCCTCCACTTCCACCTAATTGATTAATTAAATGTTTCATTATTTCTCTGGCATCAATATCGATATCCTTTGAACATGCTACGATTGTCGGTGCTTTGTCATCAGTGATTGAAATCAGAGCTATTATGGTATTTGGACTTTTATTTCTTAATCTGTCGGCTATTTCTCTGAGTTCTTTTGCATCAATTCCTTCAAATATATTTGTTATTAATTCATAACCTTCAACTGAAAGAGAATTACTGATAAGACTTTCTACTGATGATCCAATGTCCTGTGATTGCATTTCTTTTGACTCTCTTTGTAATGACTTATTCAAAGCTACTAAACCTTCCAAGGCATCAATACAATTTTCGAATGTCTTAAATTCAGAAGTCTGATTCCCTAAGACTTTATTTAACTCAATATTTTCTTCTTTAATTTGAGTAATTTTTTTTAAAACCTGGTCATTAGAGCAATTAAGAATTTTTGAATAAGCGGAGATTTCGTCTTCTAAAAAGCGAATATAATTTAAAACCTCAACACCATCTCTAGAATCGAAATCGTCAACTAGAAGTTCGTTGCTAATGGCCGAGTATTCTTGCTCCAACTCATCTAATAAGAAATTAGCACCATCACCTGTTACGGCTTCAATCCTTCTGACTCCAGCAGAAATTCCAGATTCAGATATGATCTTCATCACACCTATTTCACCTGTTCTATCTACATGAGTACCCCCGCAAAGCTCAATAGAAAAACCGTTTCCTATATTGAGAACCCTAACTTCATCTCCATACTTATCTCCAAAAAATGCAACGGCACCTCTCTCCATAGCTTCATTTATTGGAAGCACTTCAGTTATCGACTCTAGATCTTTTGTTATTTCTGAATTAATCAGATCTTCTATGGCTTCGAGGTCATCAGTTTGAATAGAATTATTATGAGCAAAATCAAATCTCAATCTAGATTCTTCAACCAGAGAACCCTTTTGCTCTACATGATCACCCAACACACTTCTAAGAGCAGCGTGCAATAGGTGAGTTGCACTGTGATTGCTTTTTATTCTATTTCTGTGGGTTGTGTTAATTTCAGCTGTTACAGAATCATTTTTATTAAAAACTCCTGATTTAACATGGCCTAGATGAAGAAATTGATCTCCCTTTTTCTGGGTATCATGAACTTCGAAAAGTGAATTATCAGACTGAATAAATCCTTTATCTCCTACTTGACCTCCAGACTCAGCATAAAATGGGGTCTCATCAAGAAGTATGAGTCCTTCTTCCCCTTCTCGTAATTCATCCTTATTACCTTCTTCGGAGCTAGAAATAATCTCTACTATCTTCGAGGATGTTGAATGGGTATCGTATCCTAAGAAGGCAGTTTCGCCTTCGATGTTTAAAGATTCTGGGATGAGTGTGTTGAAGTTGCTCGATGATCTAGCTCTTTCTTTTTGTTCCAGCATTAAGGCTTCGTATTCGTCTAAATCAACTATTAGATCCCTTTCGCGTGCAAAATCAGCAGTCATATCTACAGGAAATCCATAAGTATCGTAAAGTTTGAAAACGATATCACCTGGAATTTCGTTGTCTTTTAAGTCCTCAACTGCAGATTCAAGTAATTGCATACCCTGCTCTAAAGTAGTGGAAAACTGTTCTTCCTCTTTAAGTAAATTAGCTTTAATGATATCTGAGTTTTTTACAAGCAAGGGGTAAGCAATACCCATTTTTTCTTCCAAAATATGTACGAGCTTAGAGAGAATCCCATCTTTCATTCCAAGTTTGTGAGCATGTCTAAGGCCGCGTCTTATAATTCTGCGCAAGACATATCCTCTTCCTTCATTAGAAGGCACAACGCCATCTGCAATTAGGAACGAAGAGGCTCTTAAATGATCTGATATTACTCTTAGCGAGGGGTTTGTTAGGTCATTCTCTCCACTAAGTTTTGCCGCTTCTTGGACTATAGACTTCAGAATATCAGTATCATAATTATTGTTTTCATTTTGTAGGACAGCTGCCATTCTTTCCAAGCCCATTCCTGTATCAACACAAGGATTCGGAAGAGGACTTAAACTACCATCTTTACTTCTATCAAATTGAGTAAATACAAGATTCCAGATCTCTACAAATCTATCTCCTGGTTCATTTCCTAATTTAGGAGGATCTCCTTCAAGATGGTCGCCGTGATCATAATAGATTTCGCTGCAGGGACCGCACGGACCAGTATCTCCCATAGTCCAAAAATTTTCTTCGTCATCTAATCTAGAAACTCTCGCAGGATCAACTCCAACTTTATTTATCCATATATCTTCTGACTCATCATCACTTTCGTGAACAGTGATCCATAACTTTTCCGGAGAGATTTTGTATCTTTGGGTTAATAATTCCCAAGCAAATAAAATTGCGTCCTCTTTAAAATAATCTCCGAAACTAAAGTTTCCAAGCATTTCAAAGAAAGTATGGTGTCTTGCGGTATAGCCTACGTTATCAAGATCATTATGTTTCCCTCCGGCTCTAATACATCTTTGGGAACTAACAGCGCGAGTATAACTTCTATTTTCAACACCCAATAGTAAGTCTTTAAAAGGAACCATACCCGCATTAGTAAATAGCAATGTTGGGTCATTAATTGGAACAAGAGAGGCACTTTCTACAAGAGTATGTTCTTTCTCTTGAAAGAAGTCTAAGTAGATTTTTCTTATCTCGTCAGTAGAGAGCATATGCTTCTATCAGAATATTTCAGCAAAAAAATTCATCATCGACTGCCAAGATCTTCTGTCAGCATTTTCATTATACTGAGTGCCCAAATTGGGATCATTTGCCTCTTGATTAGTAAAGGCGTGGTAAGTATTTCCATAGCTATGGAGTTGCCAATCAGCTTCTGCTTCTGTCATCTCTTTTTGAAAGTCGTCAACCATTGATAAGGGTACCATTGGATCTCTTTCTCCATGCAAAACGAGAACTTTAGCCTTTATGCCGTTATCTGCAATATCTGAACCCATTAGGAGCCCATGAAAACTTACGACTCCATTAATATCTGATCCTGATCTGGCAAGATCCAAGACGACCAAACCACCAAAACAATAACCGATAGCTGCTATCTTACTTGAATCTACTCCTTCGATTTCTTTACCTGCTTCTAAGGCAGAATTGATGACAGATTTTAATTTCTGTCTATCTTCTACAAGAGGAGTCATCAAAGATTGATTTTCTTCAGTTGAGGTTCCTACTTTAGCGTCTCCATACATATCTACTGCCATTGCCACATAACCCTCTTCTGCAAGTTCAATAGCTTTTTTTTCTACAAAATCATCTCTTCCAGCCCATGAAGGTGCTATCAGGATTAGAGGAGCAGATTCTTTCTCTGGGTTAGCCACGAAGGCTCTGTATTCCTGATCGCCGCATTGATAATTTATTTCTTGAGTCTTCATATTTATTTCTCCATTAATTCAAGTTCCTCTTTGAACCTTTTAGAATTTTGCACGTAATGTTTTGCTGAAAGAATTAGACCTTGTTTCTGATCTTCATTTAACTCTCCTTTGATTTTTCCTGGAGAGCCCAATACTAATGAACCATCAGGTATTTCCATTCCTTCGGTGACTAGAGCGTTAGCTCCTATTAGGCACCCTTTTCCAATTTTTGCTCCATTTAGAACTACAGAATTTATACCTATCAAACTTCCATCTCCAATAGTGCAACCATGTAACATTACTTTGTGGCCAATTGTTACGTCTTTTCCAATGTCTAATGGAAATCCTAAATCTGTATGCAATACAGAGCAATCTTGAACATTTGAACCCTCTCCAATTGTAATTAGTTCAGTATCACCTCTCAAAACAGCCCCAAACCATACACTGGCATTTTCACATAGTCTCACTTTACCAAGAACTGTTGCTGAATCTGCTACATAAAATTCACCATCAGTGATAGGTTCATGTTCTCCTAATCTATAAAGCATTCTATTCCCCTTTATTAATTACCTTTTGATTTAAGATCAATTCCAGCATCTAAAGCTATGTTTAAAAAATCTACAGTCATCATTGCGGTTAGCCCCCATATTATATAAGAGTTATATTCATAGGCAGGCATAAAAAAAATATCTCCATTCCTGTTTATTTCATCATTTCTGTGCCTTTCGTCTCTTAAAAGAAATGATAGAGGGACTCTAAAACAAGCTTCTATTTCATCAGAATTATCATTTAGCTCTATGTCGTGTGGAACTACTCCTACATAAGGAGTAACACTAATATTAAATCTAGAGACAACTGTATCTATGGGACCTAGAATTTCTACTTTCTTCCTATCTAAACCAGTCTCTTCCTCTGATTCCCTTAAAGCAGTATTCTCAAGAGAATCATCCTGTTCTTCGTACATACCTCCAGGAAAGGAAACCTCTCCTCCGTGAGATCCAACCTTATTAGATCGAAGTGTATAAATAAGTTCAGGGTCTTTAGAATCCGTAACTGCTATAAGAACAGCTGCTTTTCTTAACTCTGCTACAGGAGGTTTTCCGGAATAAGTTTGAATTTTGTCCGTTATTTTATCTAACATCAATAAATGTAATATCTTTTTGAAGATAGTTTATACTTCCGGCGCCTTAAATCGAAATAAAATAAGAAAATGAAATACTGCAGCGTATGCGGATCACTAACGGTAAAAAAGATACCAGAGGGTGATAATAGAGAAAGAGACTGTTGTGAAAATTGCGGTACCATCCACTACTCAAATCCCAAGATTATTGTAGGAACTATACCCTTTAAAGACTCTTCAGTCCTGTTATGTAAAAGAGGCATTGAGCCTAGATATGGAAAATGGACTCTTCCAGGAGGTTTTCTTGAAAATGGCGAAACTGTTGCCCAAGGTGCATTTAGAGAGACGTTGGAAGAAACAAATACTGAAGTTGAAATGAAAGATCTCTATGCAATATTTAATGTTCCACAAATCAATCAGGTTTATATGTTATATCGTGCAAATGTTGTTTCTAATGACTACGCTCCAACTACAGAAAGTCTTGAGGTACAGTTTTTTAAAGAAGATGAGATACCCTGGGAAGAACTTGCTTTTCCATTTGTACCTATAGTTCTTAAGAATTTCTTTTCGGACCTGAAAAAAGGTGAATTTCCCCTTACGACCCACACTATAGAACGAAAGAAATAAACTTAATCAATAAAATCTTTCGCGTTCTGAAATAACTTTATCCACGGGCTATAATTTAACCAGTCTTCTGGACACCAAGAATATTGATCGTTCAAAAAAGCCCTTTCCGGATGAGGCATCATGATAGTAACTCTTCCGTTTTCATTCGTTACTCCTGCAATCCCATGAGGAGAACCATTAGGATTTAAGGGATAGGTCTCAGTATCTTCTCCAAAGCAGTCTGCATAAGAAATGGTAGTAAATTTTTTGTCTAAGTTTTTTAATGACTCATTCGAAGCCTCTACTCTGCCTTCACCATGAGCAACGGGGACTGGTATAACTGAACCCTTCATGCCTTTAAATAGTATGGAAGGTGAATCCTTTACAATGACTTGTACTAGCCTAGCTTCAAACTTCTCTGAGATATTTCTTTTAAAGCTTGGCCAATTATCAGTTCCGGGGATCAAACCTCTCAATTGAGATAGCATTTGACAACCATTACAGACTCCTAATGAAAAAACATTCTCATTTTGAAAGAAATCACCAAATTGATTTCTTAGTTCTTCATTAAATAAAATACTATTTGCCCAACCCCCTCCTGCTCCAAGGACATCGCCATAAGAAAATCCCCCGCAAGCAACCAGACCTTGAAAGTCTTTCAGGTTATGTCTTTTGTCTATTAAGTCGGTCATGTGGACATCTATGCAATCAAACCCTACTTCATGGAAAGCTGCGGCCATCTCATTTTGACCATTAACTCCTTGCTCTCTGAAAATCGCTATCCTAGGCCTAGAACTATTCAAATCAATTTTTTCAGGTACAGAAAAGGTTATTTTAGGACTTAATCCTGGATTCTTAATTTTAGTATCATTTATGTATTCAGCTTTTGCAGTATCCGGGTTATCTCTCAAGGATTGGATCTCATAACTTACCTTATTCCAATTTTGTAATAGGTCTTTTATAGGTAGAGAAAGTAAATTCTCTTCTTGAAAATTGATCGCTATGTCTGCTGAGTCTGATAAAGAACCTATATTGTGAATAAATTTGTCTAAACCAGCATCGCGTAAAGCTTCCTGAACGTAATCTAGATCTTCATCTAAAACTTGTATTACTGCTCCCAATTCCTCATTGAAGAGAAACTCTAATAAGGCCCCTTCATCTTTGATAGCTGAATCTAGGTTAATTTTTAAACCCAATCTTCCAGCAAATGACATTTCAGCAAGAGCCGTAATTAAACCACCATCAGAACGATCATGGTAAGCAAGTATCTTTCTGTGAGACAATAATTTATGAATTGAATCAA
>Ga0208127_1001761_pt1 | contig 10564 bp, 7 predicted proteins | sample ETNtaG_6_FD_185751 | JGI IMG/M metagenome (GOLD analysis project Ga0208127, IMG submission 185751) | Marine microbial and viral communities from oxygen minimum zone, Eastern Pacific Ocean - ETNP201306SV45 (SPAdes) (version 2) | ecosystem: Environmental > Aquatic > Marine > Oceanic ...
AAAGGGCTGCAATCGTGTCTCCGTCAGACAGCACTTCTTTCAACAGCGCCTCAAGGTCTCTTGACCGATCCGCCTTTGCAAGGAGGTCTTTCAGTTGGGTCCGGGTCTCCATCAACTTTGCCAGTGGCTCAATCTTGTCAATGAGTGCCTCGGGCTCAAAATCTTTCATTGACTTAAAACTGATGTCAGCCTCAAACACGCTGTCATCACCCTCAAGCGTATTTTCAACCTTCATCTGGAGTCGAGGTGCAATTCGCTCCAAGACGGAATCAAAATTATCCTTGTCGAGATCAATAAAGTTGCGCTCATGTAGAGGTTCACGCTCTTCTTTATCGGCTGAAAAATCGCCGAGCACCCCAACGATAAAAGGCAATTCGACAGTTTCGACAGCATTGCCGATCTCTACATCGTAGGTAATGCTGACGCGATTTTTGGGCACACGTTTTTGCTGCTCGTTTAATGCCATGACATCACTCCTTAATTAAAATTTCTCTTATCAGGCTTTCTTGAATATCCAACTTCCACAAGTCTTTTTGCTTTTTACTAAAGCGTTAGGAGACTTCCGCTACTTCAGGTCTGCTTTTGATTCCAATTTTGCCGTCGGCGCGTCGTAAGCCACTGTTGCCGCCTTCGTAACTTTTCCGCCATCGTCCTCAACGTAGTAAGTAATGGTTACCTTTGTGTAGACGAGACTGAAACTCTCCGACGGGTCTCCACCATCCGATGTCATGAGCGAGTAGTTAGACATACGGGCATTGGTCAACTCAAATTCAAGATAGGGAATTACGCCGTCGCCTTCTCGATTGGGTTTCGTATCCGTAACATAGACAGTCTTGCCCTCTTTGCCTGGAAAGAACAGAAACGTCGACATGAACGGCGAGGCGCCGTCATAAGTTTTTGAGCAACTCAACTCGCCCATGTGAACAATTCCGGAATCCCGGTTTTCTGCGTTACCGATTTCGATGTTGACGCCGCGGGCTCCCGACCAGCTCACTGACTGCAAAGCGAACCAGCCCTCCTTACCACCGATTTTTTCAACGGTAGCGCCTCCTTTAATCTTGTCGTTTTTATCAATCCTCATGAACAGCGTTGCCATTAATCGCTCCTTTACTCAGAAATATTGAAATTTACTCGCCCGGTCGGTACCGCTCTCACCGAGGACTTCTGTTGAGATTAACACAAAAAACTTTGATTTTTGACGACTTCAAATCGTTTCTCGCTGGGCAGTTTCGACCGGCGTTGAGAAATAAGAAGAAAGAGAATATTTCACAGATTTTCATTAACAACCCGCAAGTTCCCTCCCCACTTGCTTGACTTCTTCATAGTAGCCAGACAGGCCTATCGAGCCTTTCGGCCAGGGCGGGAGGGCCGCTGAAGTAGCGATAGCAGCGCAAACGGCGCTCGCATAAAGATGTTCCGGGGGTAATAGCGGATCTTCATCCACTCCGCTAATTGACCCAGATCCGTTCCAGAAAACCGCCTCAGCAAGCCAGCTAGGGCCTGACCGCAGGCCGAGTCTTGCCGATAACTGGTGCGCCCGGATTCGACTGGCCTCATCAGGATCAAATATCCAATCCCTGGATACAGCCAACGCCAACTTTTCTAACTGGGTCCATACCTCGCCTCTTAACTCAAGACACCTCAACCCGAAGAAAATACTGTCGCGCGCACCTAATCCGTGGCACAGAAACTGTACCAGATCAAATGGATTACCTTGTGCCGAGAGCTTCTCAATCGACTGAGGGGGTTGCTCGTCCTCGGCGATCAGCTTTTGACATTCCTCCGAGGGCTGATATCTCGATAGCACCTCGATAGATAGCTTCGCGGTCAACTTGTTTGGACCGCTCATCAGTTGATCTTCACTAACCCACCGGAAATTTCCGCAATCGCGGCCCCGGAGACTTTGGTTTGTGCAGATGACTGCAATGATGCTCCGGCCTGACCTTGAACATCCACTGTCGCGTCGCTACTGACCTTAACTCCGGAGGCGCCGGAAAGTGACGCCGATGCGTTTGAGGAAAGCGACATGGCGCCTGACGCTGAAATATCGGTCGATGCAGTCGAGGAGACCTTGAGTTCTGAGGCTGTGATGGTGATTCCGTCGGTGTTGATCTTGACACTGTTGCTTCCCACTTTGATCTCAATCTCTTCCGTGCCTTCGATGAGGATCTTTTTGGACTTCTCTGTGAGACTTTCAGTGACATCCAGTAAATAGGTATCTTTGGCCGTTGTTTCAGCCTTTTTATCGATTGTTCGACTGAATTCTCCCTTCACCGTCTCTGTCAGGTTATTCTCAACCTGAACAGAGAAGTCTTTCGCCGCGCTCATGGAGATCAACTCCGAATCCGCTTTGTCATCGAAGAAGAGTTCGTTTGATTTTCCCGACAGCTTAGTGCTCATTCCCGTCTTGGTTGAGTTGGTCTGCGGGAAAATCGCGGTATTTACGCTGTTATAGGCGCTTCCAACAACCACAGGCCTATCAATATCCTCATCCAAGAAGCCTACCAACACCTCATCTCCCGCCCTTGGGATGAACTGCGTACCTCTCGTCTTACCGGCCATGAGTTGTCCCACTCGAATCCAGCAACTTGGGGAGTCACCCTCTGATTTATCCCAATGGAAACGGACCCGAACCCTCGCCTGATCATCTTGTGCGGGCTCGCCGCTGGTTTTCCCCTCGACTACTCCGCTTGTAAATCCTGGCGGGACAGGCTTGGGGATAACACTCGGGAAGAATTTTCGCGAGGTGCTGATGCACTTGAATTCGTTGTTGTACTTAAAAACACCGTCCGGCTGTGTTGAGAAAAAGTGATCAACCGAGATCAGTAAGTAGTCCCCCAATTGGGCACTATCAAAATGGGCTTTCAGACTAAACCGCTCGCTCGCGGTGAGATCCGGACTCCAGCTTTTGCCCTCTATCTGGGCATAAATACTTTCCTCGCTTGACAGTCTGCGCTTAACCAGAAAATCTGAGAGAGTCTCCAACTTTCCTGTAACCGTTGGTTCAGCAGTATTCGTACTCACCAGAGAAGCGGCGTTCGCAAGCTTGTCGGCACTCTTGGTTTTTGAGGTTTCAGTGTACTTCGTCTGCTCATAGTCATAGTTTCCAAGCACCGTTGCCGACACGTGGAAGTGATTATCCACCTGCCAATGGAAGATCGTGTTCTTAGACTCCTCTGGATCGGTCGAGTAGACGTAGTCGTCGCCGGAGACCTTGGAGCTTGTTGATTCGGCATCCTGCATCACCATCTTGTGACTTCCAATCTTCTGCTCAAAATAGAAATTCACCCCCACTTCCGCCAGCAGTCGACAAACAAAATCGAAGTCACTCTCCCCGTATTGCAGGCAGTAAGGACGAACAAGGCTGGGTATTGAGAGGAAATTGAATTCACCCCGAAAACCCGCATCCTCCAGAACTGAGGAGACGATACTCTGTGTATTTTTATTCTGAAACACACGAAAGTTCTTGGAAAAACTCAGAAGCCAAAACCACGGCTTAAGCACAAATTCATACTGCTGCATGCCGTCAGGCTCATCCCCCAGACCCGATCTAATCTGCTCTATATAACCCTCAAACTCACGCTTCTTGCTCGCACTCGAACCGGGGGCGTCGTAGACCGTGCAGGTTAATTTCTTTCCAATCAAAGACTCTGCGGAAAGATTCTTCGCTGCAAGTAACACCGTGATCTCGCCAATTTGAGAAACTCTCTCTCTAACCGTCAAGGCACCAACGATGTACTCATTTCCATCGCTATCCTTGGCTCGGAGTCGACTGGTGATTGGGCTGAAATCGGCGTCCATAACGTTAGCTCACTAGTTCAAGCTTCGCATCTCTTGAATTTCCGACTCAAAATCATTGTACTGTTCAAGAACGCAATCCCGAAAGCGTCTGCCGAAAGACTCTGCAGCCAGACGGATATCGTTGGCGTCGAGAGAAAAGAACGCGGCAACACTCTGACCCCCAAACGGATGCCGGAGGGCAGAAGTCAAAAAGCGGGTTAACTCCAGAGAAAATTCATCATCCTTCTCGGAAACGGTTCCGCGCCCGGTCAACTGTTTCCACGACGCGAACGATGGCGAAAAAGAACGCTCGCGGAGTTCGCGGTACTTCTTCCCGAGCGGTGCCGCTGCATTGAGGTCCACAAGATAAGCATCGCTTTCATTGATAAGGATATTCGCTGGCTTAATATCGGCGTGATTCCATCCCAATTCATGAAAATGCCGAATCGCATCTCCTATCTGCTCCAAGCAGGCATTTGGAACGGATTGCCCTTTCTGCAGGACTCGAGACAACGGCACCCCTGGCATTCGCTCCATAAAGAGTTCAGACGATTCAGCCCGCTCGGCAAAATCAAGCAGCCGGGGTACGGCGGGGTGCCGGACCTGACGGAGAATTCGCGCCTCTTTTTTGAGACGGAGACGGTCAATCTTTGAAACGGCGGTCTTCCGGAATATCTGCGGCCTGTGACAACATGTGACTCTTCTGAGGAACACTTTTAGGGTTGATGCTCTACGTTAACGAAGTGATTACTCAGATACTGCCGGGCGGCTTAAAACTGGAGTAAAGAGATAGGTCAAATGGACTGTGGGGGCCTTTCAACCTAACTGTCGCGTCAATTAGACCGTCCTCCATATCAATTCTGACAGGAATCTCTCGACCCTCCATGATCGGGCTTGAGTGGGCCAGAATTCGGAACCAAGCCCACGCCCCCGGAATCTCCCGCTCTGAAGAAAGCGCCAGGCCTTTGAACGCCCTAAGGTCCAGTTTGTCCGCGCTAGATGGCCATACCTGCGATTTCCAAAATGCTGGGCCGTGTCGATATACAACCAAGGGCCGCACGGAGCTGACACTAAATTCGGTGAGATCGACCGGCATCTCATTGACGCGCATTTCGAATTCCAACCCAAGGTTTGTTCCGCCTGGATCAAACAGCGCCTCTCTAATAATCAGCGATGCTTTCAAAAAATCCCCCAGGGCAGGATCCAACTTCAAGCCGTCATCCCACAAGAAACTTGGCGGTTTACCCGACCCCGCCTCTCCAAATCGAAAAGGTGAGATCCAATCTGAAACAAAACTGTCAACAATTCCTCTTGTCCTAAAGAACGATGAAAACTCATCTAGATCTGCGTCAGCCGAGCTAGCCGGTTGAAACGGGAATCGTGTGGCAAGAGATTGATTAAACCCGCTAACGACCTGATTTCGCCACTGGCGCGACAGCCATTCGTGCGCCACACCGATCAGCAGGCTATTCGCGTTTGTGGATAAATCGACAAGCCAGGCCTTAATGACTTCAGGATAGTTATCTGCGCTCAGTCGCATTCGCGCGATCGGGTTCGTACCGCTTGCGTCCGGAGCTTTCCAGCTTTCAAAGATATCGCGGCCACTGTCCGCGCTGCTGACGAAGGGCTGAATCCACTGATTCAGTGCATGCAAATTAACCATGAGCGCAGCCACCTGAGTCTGCTTCGCCGCGGGGTCCAGTAACTTGTGAAAATTGACAAAGGCGCTCGTGATCGACTCAGCCATCAAATTCTTCTGCAGTTGCTCACGGGCCTTACGGGCCTGCTCACTTTTTTGGGCTTTCTTTTCCAGTTTCAGGAGCTTGCTGAGTGACGCGGGCGCCTTGACTCCTGTCGATTTCGAAGAAGAGCCTTTCTTCTTTTCTTGAGGAGCAGGGGTATATAACTTCGTGTGGGTATTTGTAATACCCATCAGCTGAGCCAATGGTGACGTGGTCGATGAACTGGCAGCCGCCAGCAAAGACTGCAGCTCACTACTGTTTTTCGCTTCCTTTACCTCAACAGACGACAGTATCCCCGTCCAGACATCGATGTAGTCACGGATATACAGCTCTCTGATCCCCGACGCGAGGTTCTCCTGTGCCTGCACACTGAGAGCGTCTCGAACTCTGGGGTTAATGACCGATACATATTCCAAAGCATAGCGAAGATCATGAGAGAAGGCCGAAAGATCCAGAGCCTCGAATCCATCCCGGGTGAATAGATAAGGCACCTGCAGCAGCGTCTGGTCAGTTTTCTGGAATTCGAACAAGCCTTGCTCTGGGGTGAGCTTGTAGACATCACTGAAATCGGCCCGAAGCGCGCTTCCCAGCTCCACCATCTGGTGGTTCCTGGTGTTTGTCCTGATTAATTGGTAGCAGACCTGTTCGACACCGAATGTATCCAGCTGCTTCGCTGCGAATCTTTGCACTTGCTTAGCCGTATCGCTATTACCGTAGGACATCTGGTCAATGTCAGTAACAAGCTGGCTCAGGTTAAGTTTTTGTGTGTCTGTCAGATCTGGAAACTGTGCCAAGAAAAACTGGACGACTTCAGTAGAGCTGTTGTCTAGCGTGTCGAATCCGAACGGCGTCTCCGACAGGGCAAGATCTACATAAATAGCAGCAGCGCGGAATGCTCGCGCTACCCCGCGGACACTAGGATTCTTCTGGTAGTCCCTGAGGATCTGGTACTGCTTGTCGGCGAGCATCGGCAGGCCAAACCGTCCCAATTCACGCTGATACATTGTGCGCACTGCATCGAACACCTCGTCTTTGGGAATCCAGAAACTCGTGGCAGGTCGAGATTTCCGATATTGGGCATAAGTCGTATCGCGAAGTTCGCTAAGGACCTGAATCACTTTTTGCGGAGAACTCGCAAAGTCCTGTGGCGAAGCGCTCTTGATTGCCTCCCGATAAGTCGTCGCCCCATTAATGGCTGTCTGGAATTCATTCGCCTTGAAGGCACCTTCCTCATTCGCCGACCATGCCATAAAACCCATGACACCGAACCATGCTGAAGCAGTGCCAACCATCGCCACCTTGGTAATAACATCTGCGCCACGACGTACCCCGATCGCCTGCGAATCACCCCGAATTCCATGCCTAAAGAGATTCCGGGCAAAAAGTGTTCTAGTGCTCGGCAGCTGTCTTGCCTCTCTCGTAAAACGAAGTCCGACAACTCCCGCCGCTGCCCCGGAAAGCAAATCTTTAGGCTCGCGGCCTGCGCTCGCATCAATAAAGTTAATCGCACGAATCCAGACAGGCCTCTCCCGCTCATTAACTCGTGCCAGCTCTGCAAGAAATTTTGCCAGCATCGGCTTCAGCATGAGCATCTGCAAGGGCGCAGCAGCGATCGAAACCCGATAATCGGGATCCAACTGACTCAGCAAACTGGAATTTCTAATGACGGCAAATCGGTCGAGAACCTGGGCATACGCCGCATCGAATTCCCCCGGATCAAAGTGGCCCGTTGCAGACGCCTGGACTGTTGCCCCTAACGGACTGTCACAAATCTCCTCAGAGGCTGTTGAGAAAAACTGGGAGAAATCCGCCAGAGAAGACATTCCACTGACAAGGGTGTAGATCGGCGGAGCGATTCGCGTCCCGCGAGCCAGTTCACGCAATTGCTCTCGACTCAATTCCGCAAACTCATGGGCTCGAGAATCCGAATCATCAACAAGCAAATCACAATCCAGATTAAGCAATACGCCGTTCAGAGGCTGGCGTGGGCGAATCCTTCTCAAAGAGCGCCCCAGGTCACGAGCTAATTTGGCATAGGATTTTCGAGAACCCCAATCAAGCGTGATAATCGTTGATTCGTGACCGATCCAGTAATTGACTGGCGAGTCTTTTGAAAAACGGTCGAGGTGGGAAAAGCCAAGTTTTCCCAGCAGCCCCTTCTCCTTCTCCAAATCTCTGGTAAACAGAACATAAATGGGGACGTCATATAACGACCGTCGCCTAAACAGACGACGCACCGTCCTACGCAAGACTAATAGGTCGCTCCTGAAATTTGGCTTGTTCCACCAAGTCCTGAGCGATCGATAAATGGATAGGACAACCTGTTTGCCGTAAAAGGCGATAAAAAACGACAGCGCAAATGCCGCCAAAAGTGCCAATATCCATGCACTAAAGGACCAATTGACAGGATACAGATATAGCGCGGCCGCCATGCCCACAGTTATCAAGACTGCGAGCAGCAGGCTGATGATCAGTCTCGTCTTCACCCTTCTTAAGTCATCCTCTTTTTTTATCTTTTACGTTTTCTGAGGTTTGCTTCGACAACTTTTTTCACTCTCGCTCCATCAAACTGATGGCAAATCATCAAATACTGCGTCAGAACACATCATCCGTATCAGAATCCCATAGTCTTTCCAGACATTGTCTTTTTACGATTTGCCCACTGCGCTGCCGGCAGCTTATCCACTTGTGTCGATATATTTGCGAATTGCTCGCTACGGCTCTGTGCGGTAGCGTTTAGGAACGTCACCAGGCCGAAGTAGCCCAGCAAAACCAAAACCAAACCAGCGCTGCTGATCATGCCGAGCCGGTTGCGCGCAACCTTGGACCGCGGGACAGAGTCACTTATCTCAGGACCCGCGTGATACTCAGCGCTAGGAAGATACTTGTCGACTTCCTGCTTTAATTCATTCTTCAACTGAAAGATCGCGTCGGTCACCTCGCCTCGATACTTTCCTTGAAACCCGATTGAGAGAAAAAAGAAACTCAACTCCAGAAGTTCGTGATAACTCTTTGGCTGACGGAGCATCCTTTCAGTGAGGGTAAAGAACAACTCGCCACCGTTGCGCACCTTAAAAATCTTGCTCAGAAGAGAATCATTCGCCCATAAGTTCGCGTCAGGCCATCCGCTACAGAGAATCATTTCATCGATAACAATGGCGAAAAGAAAGCATGCCTTATCGATCTGATCCACCGGATAGTCGGCTTGACTTCCGTTCACCTTGAGGGAGTGGATTTGTCCAAAAAGCCTGCGACGGAACTCATCGAGATTTTCCGGCTGGGGGAGCGTGGGCAGCTTCACGCAGAGGGCGAGAAGTTCAGATGAGATCGTCATCAGCCGGTTGTTTGGAAATGCAGAACCGTGGGACAAAGACTCTGTGCTGAAGCCCGGAGCAAGAACCAGTCCCCCACCACCCTGACCATCAACGCCAGCCTGATCGGGTAAGTCACCCGATTGGTCGATCGTTACTGTTTCTTCATCCAGAAATTCCATATTCCAAACTTACCTAATCGCAAAGAATCGGACTCGAGGATCTGGCACTCGTGAGTCGATATGCAAAGTGATGATGTCCCGTGTCTCTATGATCTCGCGCCAAAGTTTGCTGTCCGTGTCAACACGGAAATAGAAGGTATTCACCTCTGGCTTGAGTTCAGCAGGCGCTACGGGCAGAGGGATTAACGTAATTCCAGACAGGGAGCGACGAATCAGCTCACTTATGCTTTGCGAACCCGCCAACTTGGACACGTGCTGGAATAAATCCTGCAGCTCATCGATACGAGTATTTCCGGCATTCACTGAAATAAAGAACCTATGCTTGGCAAACCCGTCGGGGTCCGCAATAGCCACCCTCATCAACCTGTTCTCAGCAAACAACTCCTGATTGACATCAAATTCGACGACAGAATCCTGCTGAGCCAGAGTTAAACGCTCTCTTAATGAACTCAAGACGCGATTAAAGGCGGGGTAGGCGTCCTTGGGATCCAGAGAATCAAACTCGGGGCACGGTTCTGCAGATATGCTGGCCAGTTCTGCGTCAAACTGGCATAGATTCAGGTAAAGCGCTTGTGTGCTCAATCGACATTCGGACAGCACCGTAGTAAACCATGGGCGCCAACGATACAGACTCTGCAAAAGCATATATTCTCGAAAAAGAACATGTTGTGTGTTCGGATTAACCTCCGCGGTGATCTTCGAAAGCTGCACTCTTGCCCGGCTCAACAAAAGGGTTTCCACCTCCCTAACGCGTTCGACAAGTTGGGTTGCCGCCCCGAACAATGTAGTGATCGGAAGAAAACTGGCATCGAGAACTACCTCTCCATCCCCGGAAGTTTGAAGCACTTTTGCAACCGGAAGCGTAAGAAAACCTGAGAGATCTTGCCCCTCCAGCATCAACCTGATGTTAGGACTGCCCACCAGTATGTCTACGGAACTATTGTCGTCGCTGGCGGTATCAAAAACAGTGATGTCTTTGCCTTTGTATCGCGTCAACAGATCACCGTCCTCTACGTACTCAGGAACGCCCTTTCGGGCAACCGGGACTGTCAAAAAGATTAGCTTTTCTACCGCCTCAGGAGGAACATCCAGTACCACCTCTTCGTCGTGCGAGAAAAATCCGCCGCCGGGCAAAAAACCGGATGAACTTGAGACTGCGAACTTGCCAATCTTGAGAAGTTCGTGATTGATCTGAAGATTCGCAAAGCCGGTTCGTGCGCCAAAGTCCGTCCCTGCGTCAAAGGTATTATCGATATACCAAGACAGGTGGCGCTCTTGCTGCTGAAAATGCTGAGGGGTGATAAACATCCCCTCCTTCCAGATGACTTTATTGGAATCACTCATGGGTTTACGCTAGCCTGATATTTTCCACCAGGGTTTCTTGAGGACTGGCTTAAATACGGCAACGTTATTCCCCGACAGTGTGACCAGGATGACATCCAGCGGCGGTGTGCTTTTTGCGGGCGAACCCAACGGCAGAACAGAACGATAGTTCGCCGACTGATATTCTGAGAATTCAGCGAGCACGGCGAAAAACTTGGCACCTTGG
>Ga0208127_1001766_pt1 | contig 10553 bp, 9 predicted proteins | sample ETNtaG_6_FD_185751 | JGI IMG/M metagenome (GOLD analysis project Ga0208127, IMG submission 185751) | Marine microbial and viral communities from oxygen minimum zone, Eastern Pacific Ocean - ETNP201306SV45 (SPAdes) (version 2) | ecosystem: Environmental > Aquatic > Marine > Oceanic ...
AATGGAAGAGTTATAAAGGTAGAAAATGCTAATACCGACTCACCTACTTACACAAATATTACTGGTCCTGAATTTTTAGGTAGTGTTTCAGATATCGAGTTTGGAACAAATGATAATGAGATATATGTGACTTTCCATAACTATGCTGTAACAAACATATTTTTCTCTAATGATGGTGGAACAACATGGTTAAATAAGGAGGGAGACCAGGCCAACGGTGGTCTTCCTGACTTACCAGTTAGAACTATTTTACCAAATCCAATAGTGCTTAACGAAGTAATTGTTGGTACTGATTTAGGTGTATGGTATACTAAAAATTTTAATGATGATTCTCCTAACTGGCATCCAGCTTTCAATGGAATGAGTAATGTGAGAGTTACTGATTTGGATATGAGAGATGATTACAAGGTTTTTGCCGGAACTTATGGTAGAGGGGTTTTCTCTTCATTCTTCTCATCCGATGGCCCACTACTTCAACTTAGTTCCCCTGAACCAAATTTCAAGGTTTACCAAGCGCAAAGTGGTTCGTTTAAAATAAAGTTAAGGGTATTTAGTGATTACAATTTCGAGACTTCATTTGATGTTGAAGGGCTTCCAGAAAATTCGCAAGTAGAGTTTTCACCATCACAAACATTTACAGTTGATAAGGATGGAGAAGTTGAAATTACAGTATCTGTGCCTCAGGAAACTATGGCAAAAACATATCCGTTAACAATAAAAGCTACAGCAGATGATCAAAACATTCAACCTGTAGAAATTAATTTAATTGTCCTATCTAATGATAATGACGGTGACGGTGTTGTAAATAGTGAAGACAATTGCCCTAATACTGCAAATCCTAATCAGGAAGATTATGACGGAGATAATATTGGAGATGTATGTGACCCTAACCCAATTCCAAGCGACACATTCTCTCTTCAGTACACTAACGAAGTTTGTAGATCATCAAATAATGGAATGATTTCTTTGGAAATCAAGGGAGATTTTGAAAATCCTTTTAAGTTAAACGTAACTTCTAATTTAGCAGGCTTTTCTCACTCTGAGGAAGATGTCAGTTCCTCTTGGAATTTAACTGATTTACAGGCTGCTGAATATCAGGTTTGTTTAACCAATGAAACTTTCCCAAATTTCAAGCAGTGTTTTAATTTAAATATAGAAGAACCTGTTGATTTAGATGTTTTATCAGCTATTAACAGAGATTCAAAAGAAGTTGAACTTGAACTAAATGGAAATGACAAATACAATATTATTTTAAATGGTGAATTAATAAACACTGCACAAAGTAATATTACACTTCCTTTAAAATCTGGATTCAATACAATTAAAGTATATACTGATATTAAATGTCAAGGAATATTTGAAGAAACAATATTTATTTCCGAAAATATTTTACTAAGTCCAAATCCTGCTAATGAGTCTTCTAACCTTTGGGTAGGTGGAAATGACGATGACGTTAACCTAACATTATTTGATATTTCAGGAAGAATAATCTGGACTAAAAACGATAAGGTTCCCTACTCTAGATCAGTGAATGTTCCATTAATTGACGTTGAATCAGGAATCTATATTCTTCAAGTTGATTCGAAAACTGTTAATAAATCAATCAAAGTAATTAAAGAATAATGAAAAGTAATTTATTTATACCAATATTTCTATTTAGTGTTTTATTAATCGCTTGCTCTGGAGGAGGAGGCGAAGACAACGGCGGGGGTGGTCCAGTTGACCCACCACCAACTCCTACTCCTACCAAAGCAATACTAAGCTCTCCTGCAAATAACTCTGAGTGTCTTGAGGTTGATGCTGTTAATTTTAGTTGGAATGCATCTGAAAATACTACATCATACACTTTGACTATAAAAAACTTACTTACAAACCAAATAAGTACTACAACTACTACAGCTACAAGTGCTGAAGTAACGTTAACTAAAGGATACCCTTACTCATGGCAAATAACATCCTCAAATAGCTCAAACACTACTGCAAAAAGTGATAAATGGAAGTTTTATCTTTCTGGAGAAGCACTAACAAACTACGCTCCTTTTCCTGCTGAACTTTTAACTCCAGCACCTGATGTATCAGTTGAAAAAGGTAATATTGAATTAACATGGTCTGTTTCTGATATAGATGAAGATGATTCCCATAAATTTGATATTTATTTGGACCAAACTGACGCTTCCACTAGGATATTTTCAAATCATAGTACAAGGTCTAAAACAATTACATTAAGTACTACTGGAAAATATTATTGGAGAATAGTAACCATCGATAATCATGGTTCTAACTCTGATTCTGGGATATCATCATTTACAGTTACAGATTAATAGTTTCATAATATCTTATTTAATAAATCTATCTCAGTTTTTTTATTATAAAAATTGAAACTAATTCTTAAACCGTCTCCCCTTTTGGAGCAAATGATTTTATTTTTTTTGAGTTTTATAAATAAATTATGATCTCCCTTTATATTGAAAATACTAGAATGATGTTTTCTTCTAACTATTTTATCACTTAACAGTTTTTTTTTAGTAAGTATTTCTTTTGCATAAGATGATAATAAATTAATTTGATTTTCAATTTTCTTCATTCCATAACTTGATATTTGATTTAAAGAAAATCCCAAACTTCCAAAAGATAAAGTATCAAGATGGCCTTGTTCAAAAATTTCAAGCAGATTAGTTGAGTTTAAATCTTTTTTAAAATGATGTAAAGGAATAATTTTATTAAAAGAAATAAAACCATTTCCATAACCACCTAACATCCATTTATATCCACTTGATATTACAATATCAATTCCTGATGATTTAAAATCAAAAGACTTCGTTCCAAAAAACTGAGTACCGTCAGCTACAATTAGGATATCCGGATATTTTGTTTTTATTTTCTTAATAAAATCCAAGTCAATTAATAAACCGTCTATGTATTGAACTATGGAAAAAATAAAAACATCAGGTGTAAACTTTTTTATTCCTTTTAAAATTTGATTTTCTAAATCCCAAGTGTTCTCAATTGAACAGAACTCAAATCCTGAATATATTATTTTATTTGTAATACTTGGATAATCTTCATTAACAATCAAAATTTTTGATGAAGATTTTATATGATATAATAATAATGCCAAACCTGTTGAGAAATTATTTACTAAACAAGTTTTTGAGTCTGGTGAATTAATAAAGTTATTGATTTGAAGTCTTACATTATCTAAAAAACTTTCATGGTTGGCTCTAAATTGACTTCCATTAATCAAAAAGTCATTTTCGTGTTCTTTTCTCCATTTTAAAAGATCATCATACATTAAACCAGATCTTGCTGTATCTAAATAAATTTTGTTTTCAAGTGCTGGAAAATTCATTCTTTCATGATAATTAATTATTAAAAGATTATTTTTGTGCTTGATTTAAGATTATGCTATTTAAAAATAAAAATAGTTCCAATATTGATGATGAGCAAATTGCTTTGATTGAATATGCACAACAAAGAATAAAATCTAAAAAAAGATTATTTTTCCATTTCTTTTTCATGGCCTTTGTACTACTTTCCGCTGTGATTGCTAACCTAGTTTTTGATGTTAAAAAAGAATATATTTTTTTTGAATTAGATTGGTCTTATTGGCTATGCATAACATGGCTAATTGTTTTTTTTATTCACACCTTTAATGTGTTTATTACCAATAGATTTATGGGCAAAGAGTGGGAAAAAAAACAAATGAAGGTATTGGTAAATAAACAGCAAGTTAAAATTGCAGAGATCAAAGCAGAGTTGGAAAAGGAGGCTAGAATAATTGCTGAATCACAATTGTATTCTAAAAAAAATCCGAAGAGTTTGGTGACTTTAATTGCAGCAGCTAGTGAAAACAACGTGATAGGTAAAGACAATAAGCTTATATGGCACTTAAGTGACGACCTGAAACATTTTAAAGAACTAACTAAAGGGCATTTTGTAATTATGGGAAGAAAAACATTTGAATCAATGCCTAAAGCACTTCCAAATAGAACAAACGTCGTAATTACTAGAAAATTAGATTACAAAGCTGAAAATGCTATTGTTGTCAATTCTCTGGACCAAGCTTTAAAACACGCTGAGAATGATAGTCAACCATTTATAATAGGTGGTGGTGAAATATATAAATTAGCAATTGAAGATGCAGACAGAATTGAATTAACAAGAGTTCACACATCAATTGAAGGAGATGCATTTTTCCCTGAGATTAATTATAATCTTTGGGAAGAAGTTAGTTCAGAAAAAAGATTTAAAGACGATAAAAACGAATACGATTACACTTTTTACAGATACAATAAAAAAAATTAAATGAAAGGATATATTTTCCCAGGTCAGGGTTCACAATTTACTGGAATGTGTCATGATTTATTTTTAAAATATGACCAAGTAAAACCACTGTTTAATCAAGCTGAAGAAATTTTGGGGTTTGATATTTCTAAAATAATGTTTGAAGGGACAAAAGAAGATTTAACTCAAACAAAAGTAACCCAACCTGCAATTTTCATTCATTCTATGGCTATTTTAAAAGTTTTGAAAGATTCTTTCAAACCGAATTTAGTTGCTGGTCATTCATTGGGAGAATTTTCAGCACTTGTTGCTGCAGGAGTTTTAAATTATGAGGACGGATTAAAATTGGTTTCTATTAGAGCAAAAGCCATGCAAAAATCTTGTGAAAAAACCAACGGAACTATGGCCGCAATTTTAGGACTTGAAAATAGTATTATTGAGGATATTTGCTCTGGTATTGACGGAATTGTTGTTGCTGCAAACTATAATTGTCCAGGACAAGTAGTAATATCAGGAGAAATCAATGCTGTAAAAGCAGCTTGTGAAAAATTAAGTGAAGCTGGAGCTAGACGAGCTTTAATTTTACCTGTTGGAGGAGCATTTCACTCAGAATTAATGAGTGATGCTAAAGATGAGCTAACTAAAGCAATAAATGAGACATCTTTTAGTTCACCAATATGTCCAATTTATCAAAACGTCAACGGACTTCCAGAAATTTCAGTTGACAATATTAAGAATAATTTAATTTCTCAACTTACATCACCTGTAAAATGGACTCAAAGCGTTAATAAAATGATTGAAGATGGGTGTATGAATTTTATTGAAATTGGTCCCGGAAAAGTTTTACAAGGACTTGTAAAAAAAATTAACAGAGACTCTGATGTTAGCTATCCTGAGCTCTAAAGAATCCATTAACCTTTTCCGAAATAAAGTTTATCTGATCATTACTAAGTTCAGAGTGCATCGGCAGGGATATTACTTGTTTAGACATCATAATTGATACTTTAAAATCATCTTTATCATATCTCTTGTCTGCATATGCTTTTTGCATGTGCAGAGGTATTGGGTAATAAATTCCGTGTGGAATATTATTATCGTTTAAATACTTTGACAGCTCATCTCTTTTACCATTAACTACTCTTAGAGTGTACTGATGAAAAACATGAGACTGGCAACTTTCTTTTACAATTGGAACCAATAAATTCTTATTGTCAACAAATTGTTTTGAATACAATAAAGCTGCTTCTTTACGTCTTTCATTGTAAAAATCAAGTAAAGGTAATTTAGCCTTTAAAACGGCAGCTTGAACACTGTCTAATCTTGAATTTACTCCAACTACGTCATGGTGATATCTTTTGTACATTCCATGATTAACGATTCCTCTAATAGTATGGGCAAGCTCATCGTTGTCAGTAAAAATAGCACCCCCATCTCCATAACATCCTAAATTTTTTGATGGAAAAAAAGATGTTGTCCCTAAATGACCAATGGTTCCTGTTTTTTTACCAGTATTATAAACTGCACCAATAGCCTGAGCATTATCTTCAATCACAAATAAATTATTAGACTCTGCAATTTTCATAACCTGGTCCATATTTGCTACTTGTCCAAACAAATGAACTGGAATTATTGCTTTAGTCTTAGATGTAATAGCCTTTGAAATTTCATTACAATTAATGTTAAAAGTATCTTCATCAATATCAACTAAAACAGGTTTTAATTTTAATAAAGCAATCACCTCAACAGTAGCTGCAAATGTAAAATCTGACGTTATGATTTCATCTCCAGGCTGAAGATCTAAGCTCATAAGTGCAATTTGTAAAGCATCAGTTCCATTTGCGCAAGGTATTACGTGATTTACGTTTAGGTATTTTTCTAGTTGATTTTGAAAATCTTTGACTGAGGGTCCATTAATGAATGTTCCATTCTTGAAAATATCAAGAACAGATGAATCAACTTGGTCCTTAATAAACTCGTACTGAGTTTGTAGGTCGACCATTTGTAGTTTTTTCATATTCGAAATTTGAGCAAAAATAAGAAAATAGACAGTTATAGAATGAATATATTTACAAAATACTTATTAGTATTTTTGTATCTAAGTGAACATAATTTATAACATAGCCGTTTTTAAAATTAGTTTAATACTATCATTTTTAAAGTTATTTAATACAAAAGTTAAAAAATTCATTGATCAAAGAAGTAATGTTTTTGAAATATTAGAAAAAAATATTTCAAAAACAGATAAATACATCTGGATCCATGTTGCTTCTCTTGGTGAATATGAGCAAGGTCTTCCTGTTTTCAAAGAATTAAAAAAAATATATAAAAACCATAAAATTTTATTATCGTTTTTTTCTTCTTCGGGGTATGAAAATAAAAAGGATAATAACATAGCAAATCTAACCGTTTACCTTCCAATTGATTCGTATTCAAATTCAAAGAAATTTATCAAAACTGTTAATCCAGAAATGGTTTTTTTTGTTAAGTATGAGTTTTGGCCAAATTATTTGAAGACTTTGAAGAAAAATAATATTCCTACATATTTAATTGCAGGAAATTTTAGAGATAATCATTGGTTTTTTAAATGGTATGGAAAAAGTTTTCTACATCTTTTAAAAACATCAATTACTCATTTTTTTGTTCAAAATGAGCACTCATTGAGATTGTTAATTGATAATCATATTAGTAATGTAAGTTTTATGGGTGATTCTAGATTTGATAGAGTTTACTCATTATTAAGTCAAGAAAACTCAGTTGATAATATCAAAGAATTTATTGGAAACAACATTTGTATTGTTGCCGGAAGCACATGGCCTAAAGATGAGTTGCTAATAACACGTTATTTAAATTCCTATTCAACAGAAAATATAAGATGGATTATAGCTCCTCATCAGATTAATTTCAGGAAAATTAAAGAATTTCAAAATAAAATAAATATTGACAGCATATTGCTTTCAAAACTCAATGAACATAATTTTAATTCAAGTAAAGTACTAATAGTGGACTGTATAGGTCTGTTAACCAAATTATACAGCTATTCTGATATTTCATACGTTGGTGGAGCAATGGGAGGTTCAGGAATGCATAATGTTTTAGAGCCAGCAATTTTTAAAACTCCAATAATAATTGGAAAAAATTATAAAAACTTTCCTGAGGCAAAAGAAATGATCAATAGAAATGGGGTAATAAGTGTTAAAAATTCAACTGATTTTAATTGTGCTGTAAACGAATTGATAAACAAAAAAGAAATGAGATTGAGAATGGGCAATAATAACTTCAATTTCATAAAGGATAACTTGGGAGCTACAAAAAATGTTGTTTCTTACTTAAAAGAAAAAAAATGAAAAAAACTTTATTATTATTTACATTAATCTTCTCTTTATTTTCCAATGCTCAAAGTATTATCGGAGCCTGGGAAAGAATACATATTTCAAATGAGGGCAAAGAATTAAAAAGTATTGTTATATTTTCAGAGGCCCATCAAAGTCTTAGTATTATTGAAATTAATTCAGGAAAACTAATCCACTCTAACGGTGGGTCTTGGCAATTAAATGGTAATACAATGACTGAGGTTGTTGAATTTGATACTGATAATCCTGAAAGAGTTGGCAAAAAAGTTGTATTTGATATTGAATTAAGTGATAACAAATTAGAAATTATAGGAACAAATCGAGCATTTTACAGAATTGATGATGGTTCACCTGGTAAATTGGATGGTGCATGGCTTATGTCAGCAAGATTTAGAAATGGTCTTATGCAAGAAAGAGACATAAATAGACCAAGAAAAACAATGAAAATTTTATCGGGAACTAAATTTCAATGGATAGCTTATGATACCAGTTCTAAAAAATTTATTGCAACGGGGGGAGGAAGCTATACTACTGTTAATGGTAAATACTCAGAAAATATTGAGTTTTTCTCTCGAGATAGCACTAGAATAGGAATGAAACTAGAATTTGAATATTCTTTAGAGAATGGAAATTGGAACCATAAGGGATTTAGTAGTAAAGGTAATCCTATTAATGAAATTTGGAGTAAAAGACCTACTAAGTAACCTATGATTTTTTAAACTAAATTTATATTACAAACTTATGTCAAAAAGACCATTAATTTTAGTTACAAATGATGATGGAATTTCAGCTCCAGGAATCAGAACATTAATTTCAGCAATGAACGAACTGGGTGATGTAATTGTTGTTGCCCCTGACAGTCCACAGTCTGCAATGGGTCACGCTATTACTATAAACTCAACACTACAATGTAATCAAGTTAAAATTGATGATGGACCTCAAATAGAGTATTCGTGTTCAGGAACTCCAGCTGATTGTGTTAAACTTGGTATAAATGAAATTTTAGATAGAAAACCTGACATTTGTGTTTCTGGTGTAAATCATGGTTCAAATTCATCAATAAACGTAATATATTCTGGAACAATGAGTGCCGCTGTAGAAGCAAGTATTGAGGGTATTCCAGCGATAGGATTTTCACTGTTAGATTACAGTTGGAATGCTAACTTTAATGAAATAAAAAAATATTTAATCAACATAACTAAACAAGCTCTTTTAAATGGAATTCCTAAAGGAAACGCACTAAATGTTAATTTCCCAAAACTTAAAGAAAAGGACATCAAAGGAATTAAAATATGTCGTCAAGCGAACGCATATTGGGTTGAAAAATTTGATAAGAGAGTCAACCCTCAAGGAAAAGAATATTATTGGTTAACTGGAGAATTTATTAATAAAGATAATGGACATGATTCTGATGAATGGGCATTGGCCAATGGATTCATTTCAATAGTTCCAGTAAAATTCGATATGACTGATCATGAAAATATTAGTTATATAAAAAAATGGAAATTTTTAAATTAGATGAAATATTACATAATAGCAGGAGAAGCATCTGGGGACTTACATGGATCTAATTTAATTAAAGAGATTTTCAAAAATGATCCTATGGCAGAAATAAGAGCATGGGGTGGTGACAAAATGCAAAATGCTGGTGCTAAAGTTGTCAAACATTTCAAGGATTTGGCTTTCATGGGCTTCTATGAAGTTTTTATCAACTTAAATACAATATTAAAGAACATAAGTTTTTGCAAAAAAGATATCAAGATTTTTAATCCAGATAAAATTATTTTTATTGATTATCCTGGATTTAACTTAAGAATCGCAAAATGGGCTAAAAAAGAAAATTTCAATACTATCTATTACATTGCACCACAACTATGGGCATGGGATGAAAAGAGAATTAAACTAATAAAAAAATATATTGATTCTTTATATGTAATTCTTCCATTTGAAAAAGATTTTTTTGAAAAAAAACACCATTATCCTGTTAAGTTTCTTGGGCATCCATTAATTGACAGTATAAGTAACTTTAAAAATTGTTCTGATAAAAAAGATCAGATATTTGAAATAAATAAACCTATAATCGCAATTTTACCAGGAAGCAGAGAGCAAGAAATTAAAAAAATTTTAAAAACTGTAATTAAAGTAGTTCCTGAATATCCTAATTATCAGTTTATAATAGCAGGTGCTCCAAATATCAAAATTAACTTTTACGAGAAAATTATAGGAGAAACTAATATTACAATTGTTAAAAATAAAACATATGAACTACTTTCAATTTCAACTGCAGCAATTGTAACAAGCGGTACAGCAACCTTGGAAACAGCATTGTTTAAAGTTCCTCAAATAGTATGTTATAAAAGTAGTTTAATTAGTTATTTAATAGCAAAATTACTTGTTAAAATAAAATATATTTCACTTGTAAATTTAATCATGGATCAAGAAATAGTTAAGGAATTAATTCAACACAACTGTAATAAAAATTCTATTTCATTCGAGCTTAATAAAATTCTTGATTCAACAAACAGAAAAAAATTATTATTAAATTACGATAAGTTAATTTCAATTTTAGGAAAGTCTGGAACCAGCAAAAGAATAGCATTAGATATAGTTAAAATATAATATTTTGAAAATAGACGGAATCGATAAAAGAATAATTTTAGAATTAACTAATAACTCAAGAACTCCAGTTTTAGAAATTTCTAGAAAGATTGGAATTTCAGGAGCTGCAATACATCAAAGAATAAGAAAACTTGAAGAAAGTGGTTTAATTAGTGGTCATTATTTAAAATTAAATCCAAAAGTTTTAGGATATTCAACATTAGCATTTGTTGGTGTTTATTTTGATAAAGCTGAAAGGAATTCTGAGGCAATAAAATTAATGAAAACAATTCCAGAAATTTTAGAATGCCACTACACAAC
>Ga0208127_1001769_pt1 | contig 10545 bp, 10 predicted proteins | sample ETNtaG_6_FD_185751 | JGI IMG/M metagenome (GOLD analysis project Ga0208127, IMG submission 185751) | Marine microbial and viral communities from oxygen minimum zone, Eastern Pacific Ocean - ETNP201306SV45 (SPAdes) (version 2) | ecosystem: Environmental > Aquatic > Marine > Oceanic ...
GCTGAATAAAGCCGCCGACTTTTACGAGCGCGAAGTCCGCGAAGCCGTCGATAACATGAGCAAACTCATCGAGCCGATCATGATCAGCGTGCTCGGCGGTCTGGTCGGTACGCTTGTCGTTGCCATGTATTTGCCCATTTTCAAGATGGGCGCCATTATGTGATGGAGGCAGCACCTCCCTTTGCTGCGTGATCGAAGCCCTGGCTAACGCCCAGGGGATCGAAGGGTGGCTTTACGCCCTCACGGTTGTCCTTGGGCTGATGGTCGGCAGTTTCCTCAACGTCGTGATCGTGCGCATACCTCAGCGTCTGCAGTGGCAATGGCATGGCAAGGCAAAAGGACTTCCGAAACCGCCGGGCATTGCCGGCGCTACCTCACGCTGCCCCCATTGCCGACAGTCCATCCGCTGGCGGGATAACCTGCCACTCATCAGCTTTCTGGTGCTTAAAGGCCGTTGTCATTGGTGCAGTGGCGAGATCTCGAGGCGCTATCCCCTGGTTGAGGCGCTGTGTGCTGCCCTGACTCTGATCGTGGTCTGGGTTTTGGGATTTCAATGGCTGACCCTTACAGCACTGGCTTTCACCTGGTGTCTGATCGCACTTGCCTTTATCGATCTTGAGCATTTCCTGTTGCCAGACTGCATCACGTTACCGCTGCTCACGGCAGGCCTCATCGTTAGCGCAATGGGCGGGTTCACGGACCTGATCTCTGCGCTTGTGGGAGCAGTTGCCGGGTACGGGATCCTATGGGCCGTGTTTCAGGCTTTTCGTATTGCCACAGGGAAAGAAGGCATGGGCTACGGTGACTTCAAACTGCTGGCAGCCCTTGGGGCCTGGATGGGGTGGCAGATGCTGCCGCTGATCATACTGCTGAGCGCCGGAACTGGCGCTATTATCGGAATCACCATGCTGGTCCTCAAAAAACAAGAGCGCAGTCAGCCTGTTCCATTTGGGCCTTATCTTACCGGCGGTGGATGGTTGGCCCTGTTGTGGGGTACGGACCTCAACCGGTTCTATCTTGCACTCACAGGGTTTTAGGAATCTGTATGCTGAAAGTCGCCCTCACCGGAGGCATCGGCAGCGGCAAGACCGCAGTCAGTGATTATCTTGAGACACTCGGCGTGACGGTTCTGGATGCCGACCGTTATGCCCATCAGGTGACAGCCAGAGGGCAAGATGCAGTGACCGAGATCGCAAACCTGCTGGGGCCGGCCGTGATCGACGCAGACGGTCATCTGGATCGTGCAGCGGTTCGCGAACTGGTTTTTACCGACCCGAAAAAACGGGTCGCATTGGAATCCATCGTGCATCCGCGGGTACGCCACGAAATGAATAAAGCCGCCTCGCAGGCCACAGGCCCCTACGTGATCTTCTCGATACCGCTGCTCATCGAGACAGGACAAGCCGGCAACTTTGATCGAGTAGTGGTCGTTGAGGCCGCTCGCCAACTTCGAGCCAAGCGAGTGCTCGAGAGAAGCGGTCTTGATCAGCAGGCGTTCTCATCCATCGACCACGCTCAGGCGAGCGATGCCGAGAGACGCAACGCGGCAACCGATCTTCTAAACAATGACGGCAGCCTGGCGTCTCTTCATGCTCAGATCGACGCACTGCATGAGCGCCTGACCACGCTCTCGCGGGAGCAGGCTAAAACGTCGGATCACTGAACCTCGGCCACCCGATACTGACCCTGTGACACTTAGCAAAACCCTTTCGGAGAACTTTGCAGGGTTTAAGCGCCTTGCACAGGATAATGTGGGCTCGACGCGTGCCGCCGTGATGCTGCTGGTGACCCGCGATCCCGACACCGATGAAGGATCAGTGGTCTTAACGCGCCGAGCCAAAACTTTACGCCGACATGCAGGCCAGTATGCGCTGCCGGGCGGACGGGCAGAGCCGGGTGAGACCCCTGCTGAAACGGCGCTGCGCGAATGCCGCGAAGAAATTGGACTCAATCCAAAGGCGCATCAGGTCATCGGCCTGCTCGATGATTTCGTGACCGAGTCCGGTTTTTGCATCACGCCCGTCATCGCCTGCATAGATGAGACCTTGATTCCGGTGCCGGACCCTGGAGAGGTCGAGCGGGTCTTTCATATCCCCTTAAGCGAACTCGCCGATGCCAAAACAGAAGTCTCCCGGTCAGAGACGGATGAATCGGTCCGAGACGGCTTTTCGATCATGCTGCCGACCGTTGGGCACGAGGTCTACGCGCCGACGGCTGCGATTCTTTTTCAATTCAGGGAAGTTGCGCTGCTCGGCAGAACCACGCGGGTCAACGACCTGGGCCAACCGCGTTTTGCCTGGCGCTAGTGCTTTACACAGGACCCGACCACACCAGCGCACAGATTTTTTCCAGCAGTGCGCGATTGCCCTCAAGAAAGTTCACCGAGGCAAGATCATCCGAGTGAACCCATCGGAGGTTTTGCCCCTCAACGCCCCGGGCCTCACCCCGATAATCGGTTACCTGCCAGAAGTGCAGCTCGACCTCCCGATCAGGATAGGAATGGATGCAGGAGAAAAGTGCATGCGCTGCCTCGACCTGCAAGTTAAGTTCCTCGCGAAACTCGCGCACAAGCGCTTCAAACACGGCTTCCCCAGGCTCCACTTTGCCGCCGGGGAATTCCCACTGACCGGCATACGCCTTGCCCTGCGGGCGCTCGCCGATAAGTAAGCGCCCCTGGGAATCCGCGACAACCCCCACGGCGACCTCCTGTGCAGCTTCAGGTTCGGTAATCGGCATTGATGCGGATGTAGTCGTGCGTCAGGTCACAGGTCCAGACCCGCGACCGACTGCGACCCACGCCCAGATCAACCGCGATCGAGATATCGGTACCTTTGAGGTGAGTCGTGACCTCATCTTCATCATAGGTCGGGACCCGCTCACCCCCATCGGTGATGGTAATCCCTCCAATCGATATCGCGAGACGGTGCTGAAAGAGTCTCGCTCCGGATTTACCAACGGCCATGATGATCCGGCCCCAATTCGCGTCCTCTCCCGCAATAGCAGTCTTGACGAGTGGAGAATTTGCGATCGCCAGGGCGGCTTTTCGTGCCTCTGCACTGGAAGCCGCACCACTCACATCGACCGTTATGAATTTGCTTGCGCCCTCGCCATCACGCACCACCTGGATCGCCAGGTCCGTAAGCAGCTCCTTAAGCGCAACACGGAATGCCTTCAGCTGGGGCGCCGAAACGGACTGGGGGCTGCGGTTTGCTGCCTGTCCCGTTGCCGCCAGGAGCACGGTGTCGCTAGTTGAGGTATCACTGTCGACGGTAATGCAGTTAAAAGAAGTTCGAATTCCCTCTTTCAGCAAGACCCGCAACACCGGTGCGGGCAGTTTGGCATCAGTAAAGATGAATGCCAGCATCGTCGCCATATCGGGCGCAATCATGCCTGACCCTTTGGCAATACCGCACAGACTGACTTCGGTATCACCAATACAGGTCCGTCGCATCGCGCCCTTAGGATAGGTATCGGTGGTTCCAATCGCTCTGGCAGCGTCAAGCCAGGAGGCGGTGCGACGACTGGACTGCATCCGCGATAGGGCGTTTTGAATCCGGTTTACGGGCAGCGGCTCTCCAATCACGCCAGTGGATGCAATCAATACGTCACCTGGACGACAACCTGCGGTGCGCGACGCCATGCCGGCGGTGGACCTGACATCCGTAACCCCTTGAGCGCCCGTAAAGGTATTCGCATTTCCACTGTTGATGAGAATGGCTCGCGCCTTGCCCGACGCTGCCACCTTTCGGCTCCACTGTACCGGCGCAGAAGCCGTCGCCGAACGTGTGAATACGCCTGCCACCGTGGTTCCGCGATCCAGGGTCACCAGCAGCAGGTCATCCCGCCCTGGGGACTTGATCCCTGCTCGAGCCGTCTTCAGGGCAACCCCTTTGATTGCAGATACTTTTGGGAACGTCTTGGGTGCGAGCGCAGATCGCTTTAAAGATGCCATAGCGGCGTTCCAGTCTGCGTCACAGCTTACCGTGGCACTGTTTGAACTTCTTCCCCGAACCACAGGGGCAAGGCTCGTTGCGCCCTACTTTCGCGCCGGCACGGACGAAAGGCTGAGAGATATCAGCGGCCGGGCGAGCTGAACCGGTATCCACTCCCTGACCCGGCCCGGCGGGCGCTTCGGACGGTCCGTCTGTCGGTGAGTCGGGGTGCAGGTATTCACGGTTTTGCTCACCGAGCTGACGCTGACGCGCCTCAAGATCTGTCACCTCAGCTTCGGTCTGAACCTGAACCTTGGCAAGTATTCCCACGACATCATTTTTCACCTGGTTCAGCATGGCTGAAAACATCTCGAATGCTTCCCGTTTGTACTCCTGCTTGGGATTTTTCTGGGCATAGCCCCGCAGTCCGATTCCCTGGCGAAGATAATCCATCTGGGCAAGATGCTCTTTCCACTGTTCGTCGAGCGTTTTCAGCATCACGGCTTTTTCCAGATGGCGCATTACCGGCTCGCCGACAGACGCCACCTTCTCCTCGTAGACCCTGGAGACCTCCTCCGAGATCTTGTTACGGAGAGTTTCCTCGTGAAGATTATCATCAGCCTTCAGCCAGTCTTCTACCGGCAGCGGAATCCCAAAATGCGTCTGAAGATCCTGCTGCAGCGCTGGCACATCCCACTGTTCCTCAAGGCTCTCGGGCGGAATCGACTGGTCAATAATCTCAGCAATCACCTCTTCCCGGGCGGCAGTGACCGTCTCAGAAATGTTGTCGGTTGCCATCAGGGTATTGCGCTGATCGTAGACCACCTTACGCTGCTCGTTCGCAACGTCGTCGTATTCCAGGAGTTGCTTACGGATATCGAAATTGCGTCCTTCAACTTTTTTCTGGGAGTTCTCGATCGCGCGTGTCACCCACGAATGCTCAATCGCCTCGCCCTCTTCCATCCCGAGTTTTTCCATCAGCCCAGAAACACGGTTTGAGCCAAAGATGCGCAGCAGATTGTCCTCGAGCGAAAGATAAAACCGGCTACCACCGGGATCTCCCTGTCGCCCGCAGCGGCCGCGCAGCTGATTGTCCACCCGGCGGGATTCATTCCGCTCTGTTCCCAGCACATACAGCCCGCCCGCCTGGACCACCTGGTCATGACGAGTCTGCCACTGCGCCTGAATCTCACTTTTGCGCTGAGTATCATCTTCACCCAGCGCCTCGAGATCCATGACGACGTTGCCGCCCAACACGATGTCAGTCCCACGTCCCGCCATGTTGGTGGCAATCGTAACCGCCGCCGGTTTGCCGGCCTGCGCGATAATCTGCGCCTCGCGCTCATGCTGTTTTGCGTTCAGCACTTCGTGGCTGATTTTTTCTTTGTTAAGCAGTCCCGAAAGGTATTCTGAGGTCTCAATGGAAGCGGTACCGACCAAAACGGGCTGATTTCTGGACTGACAGGCTTTGATATCTTCGATGATGGCGTCGAACTTTTCTTTCTGCGTTCGGTAGACCAGATCTGACAGGTCTTCCCTGATCATGGGCTGGTTCGTTGGAATCACTACCACTTCGAGTCCGTAAATCTGCTGGAACTCAACCGACTCGGTATCGGCAGTACCGGTCATGCCGGAGAGCCGGTCATAGAGCCTGAAGAGATTCTGGAAGGTAATCGAGGCCAGTGTCTGATTTTCCTGCTGGATGGCGACACCCTCTTTGGCCTCGACGGCCTGATGCAGTCCTTCCGACCACCTTCTCCCAGGCATCATTCTTCCGGAAAATTCATCAATGATGACGATCTGTCCGTCTCTCACGATGTAATCCACGTCGCGCTGAAAGAGAGAGTGCGCGCGCAGACCTGCATAAAGGTGATGCATGAGACTGATGTTGCCAACATCGTAAAGACTTGAGTCTTCATCCAGCAGGCCCGCCTCGGAAAGCAGGCGCTCGGCGTTTTCGTGTCCGGCCTCGGTCAACGATACCTGACGGGTCTTCTCATCGACACTGAAGTCACCCGGCCCCTCTTCCTCCTCCAGACCTTCCGCTGATTCCTCGGCCGGAGCCTGGCGCTCAAGCGCCGGAATGATCTTGTCAATCCGGGTGTACAGATCACTGCTGTCTTCTGCAGGCCCTGAGATAATGAGCGGCGTACGCGCCTCGTCAATCAGGATGGAATCCACCTCGTCGACGATCGCAAAATCAAGCGATCGCTGAACACGGTCTTCGGCGCTGAAGGCCATGTTGTCACGCAGGTAATCGAATCCAAACTCGTTGTTGGTGCCATAGACAATATCGCAGGCGTAGGCCGCGCGTTTCGCCGCACTGTCCTGACCCGATAACACCACTCCCACCGAAAGACCAAGATAGCCGTAGATCTGGCCCATCCAGTCTGCGTCACGTTGCGCAAGATAATCATTTACCGTAACCACATGCACGGTATTGCCGCAAACCGCATTGAGGTAGGCCGGCAGGGTGGCCATAAGAGTCTTTCCCTCTCCTGTGCGCATCTCCGCAATCTTGCCGTCGTTAAGAACCATGCCTCCGATGAGTTGGACATCAAAGTGGCGCATCTTCAGCGTCCGTCGGGAGGTCTCCCTGACGACCGCAAACGCCTCGACCAGAAGTTCCTGAGGTCCTTCACCCGCTCCGGCGCGCTGGCGGAATTCATCTGTTTTTGCCTTGAGCTCGGTGTCTGAGAGACCTTCCAGCGACGGCTCCAGGGCATTGATCTTGTCAGCAAGCGTGCTCAATTTGCCCAAAAGGCGCTGATTTCGGCTGCCAAAAATTTTCGTTGCGACTTTGCTGAACATCGAATTGATCTTTAGAAAGTGGTTAAATGACCGCGCAGGCCAAAACAGCCCGCAGATAAGACCACGCACCAGCATCCGGTCTCATACTGAAAAAATTCGCGATTGAACCGGTAAATTTTATCATGGCCGACAATTCTTTTACCCGGATGGGCAGTCTGCTTGCCAGCGTGCCCGAACTGCAGCAGGCCCAAGATGCGCGCATGACCAAGACCGAGCAGATAGCGTGGCGGGCCGCAGCGGGCAAGGAAATCTCCGATCACACCGTGATCAGGGCCGACCGGGGAGAGTGGCAAATCACTGCCGATTCCCCAGTGTGGGGTGACGCGGTCAGGCAACGTCAGGCGGAAATACTCGATGCCCTGCATCGGGCGAATATTGAAGTCCGCGCACTAAAGATCAAAGTCCGTCCGCGCCATGCTGCGCCAAGCCCAGCAACCTCTGACAGCGAAAACTCCGGGAAGCGTCTGGATTCAAAAACAGCCGGGTTGCTCGCTCAGACCGCTGAAGGGCTCAGGTCGCAGGATCTTGCCCAGGCAATCAAGCGTCTCAGTCGACACGGACGCTCCAAATCGGACTGATCAAGATCAATAACCCTGCGTGGCGAGATCCTCAAGCATCGCCTTCGCCAGATCCAAAATCTCCTGGTCCGGAGATAACTCCAGCAAATCCTCAAGCACGTCTTGCGCCTCTTGATATTGCCGAAGCTCGAAATAGCTCGCACCCAATCTCAACCGCGCGGCTTCGCCAAACGTGCTGTTGGGAAAGTAATCCAGCAAGGTGGTCATCACAGTCACAGCGTCATCGAATCCGCGTGCGAGGTAGCGCGATTCCCCCAGCCAAAACCATCCCTGATCCGCGAGCAGACTCTGCGGGTAGTCCCGAAGGAAGGTCACGAATCCCTGAGCAGCATCGAGATAATCCGCCATCCGGAACGCATCCAGCGCGGCGTCATAGACTTGCTGTTCTTCAGGCTCGATTGAGTTCGGCCGTGGTGTCTCCCGCTTCTGGGGCGGCAAAACAGACACCATCGTAACCGGATGTGTACTCCCCGAGCCGGTTCCGACCTCAACTGATTCCGCTGCCCGGGCCGGCTGGGATGAAAGGTCTAAATCACTGTTTTGGCTATTTAAATCCTGGGCGTAGACCGAGCCAGAAAAAAAGAGGAGAAGTAAGCCGAGCGTCCCGGTCTGAACCACTGGTGACCCCCGCCGGGACAGGAAGTGACCGCATCTCACGACCAGTCGATCTGACGAAGCCGCGAGACGCGCTCAGAAAAGTGAAATGGATTGACTAGTAAAGAATCTCGACGCGACGGTTAAGAGACCAGGCGCTTTCATCCTGACCCATAGAGATCGGACGCTCTTCACCATACGAAATGGTCCGGATAGCATCCGGCGCAACACCCATCGCCTGGAAGATCTCACTTACCGCATTTGCACGGCGCTCACCCAAAGCAAGGTTGTATTCACGCGTGCCCCGCTCATCAGCGTGCCCCTCGAGGACGACAGCCATACCCGGGTTGTTGGAAAGATATTGCGCATGCGCCTCGACCACGCGCTGCGCTTCCGGTGTCAGGTTGGAGCTGTCGAAGTCAAAATACACCACCCGCTGTCCCAGCGGATCGTCCATATTTGCATCGTCCTGGTCGATTGTGATGATCTCGCCCGCGGTCGCGTCATCAGAACCCACTGCAGAAGCGGAAGCGTCAGTGATGACCTCCGCACCGCTGCCGCCGATCGTCGCATCTTCCACCTCTACCGTCCCGCCCTTTTTCTTCGAAGCGGCACAGCCGGCTAGTGTCACCCCAAGAAAGAGCACCATTAAAATTTTCCAGAATCTTTGCATCTTAAGTCTCCTGTGTTCGGGCCAGAAAAGCTTTGTTCGGCTTTCTCGCGCTCCTTCTATTAATGTTAGTCGTGTTAGTTGGTTCTTTAAATTTTCTTAAATTTTAACCGTTCCTGCTATCCGACTCAGGGGTTCATCGCTGAGTCAGCGGCTTGCGGCCCAGGCAGGTTCCCGAACATCACCGTCGGTCAACTTCAGCACCTGCCTGACCCGACCATCCGCTGAGACTGCTGCAAGTACTCCTTCGCTGCCCATTCGGGTCGCATAAAGAATCATCGCGCCATTGGGCGAGAAAGTCGGCGACTCATCGAGTGTACCGTCTGTCAGGACATCGGTTCTACCAGTCTCTGGATAGAATACACCAATCTGATAACCAGCGCCCTGCCCGCGATTCGTTACCAGAACAATTCGATTGCCGATCGGATCGTACGACGCTCCCGCATTTTCCTTGCCCTCCCGGGTCAACCGCTCTGCCTTGCCCCCGTTTCGGCTTACCCGGTAGATATGAGGACGGCCGTTGCGATCAGAAGTGAATACCAGATATCTCCCATCCGGAGACCAGGCCGGTTCGGTGTCAATCGCGGGGTGCTTTGTGACACGGCGGATCTCTCCCGATGACACCCCCAGTACATAGACGTCTGTGTTTCCCTTGGCAGAGACGGTCAGCGCCAGCGATTTTCCGTCTGGAGACCATGCAGGCGCACTGGCCGAACCATCAAAACGCGCAACCGGGCGGCGACTGCCGGTACTGATATCCTGCAACCACACATTCGCTCCAGAGCGGTTATCCGAAAACGAGACATAAGCCAGCCATTGCCCATTGGGCGACCAGGCAGGAGATAACACAGGCAAATTGGTTGTCTTGAGAATCTGCTGGGCGTTGTGGCCGTCCGAATCTGCAATCATCAGCTGGTAGATCCGATCGTTCTCTTCACTGATATTCATGGTGACGTAGGCGATGCGAGTATCGAATGCGCCTTTGATCCCGGTCATCTCATAAAAAATGCGATCGCTGATCTGATGCGCCACCTGCCTCAACTGATCAGCGCTCGCGGTGTAGCGCAAAGCCACCTTCACCCGCTCCCGATAAACATCCAGCAGTTGAAAACTCACCTCGAACCTGTCGGGACCTTTTTCTGTGATGCGACCGACCACCAGCGCTTCCGCCTTGATGAGACGCCAGTCCTTATAGCGCACTTCGGAGACCTCACTGGGCCGACTCAGAAAGTCCGCAGGGGGCAGCAGTTCGAATCGTCCAGAGCGATGCAGATCGGCAGCGACGATGCCGCGCAGATTTGCCGGCGGATTACCTGTGCCCTGCCAACGAAAAGGCACCGCAGCAATCGGAATCCCCGACTTTTCGCCTTGGGTGATCTCGATTGTCAGCGCGGCTGCCGCGGTATTCGGCTGGATCCATGCCACGGCAACGGCAACGATCAGCATGGCTGCATGTTGAAAGCCTTTGATTGAGGTCACTTTCTTTGAGGTCATGTGGGGCTCATGATTCAGGTTTGAAGACAAAATTAAATTCTTTCAGATACTCGTAAAAACGGGCCTCGCCCGGAAAAGGAAGCGGGGATGCCTTGAAAATAGCATTTTCTGCCGATTCATCCAAACGCGCGTTGCCGCTGCTTCGGGTCATCTTCACGGAGAGCACATTTCCCTGCCGATCTACCTTAACAAGAAACGCGACACTCAGGCCTGAGAAATCTCCAGGCTCGCTCCAATTCTTTTCCACCTGCTCCTTGATTGCCCAAGCCACAGCGCCAAAAGCAGACACGGCCTCACTCTCGTCACGCTCCGCTTGGGCTTTAGCCTCGGCCGCTTTTTTTGCTTTTTCAGCCTCTTTGCGTTTTTTTTCGGCTTCGGCCTTGCGTTTTTTCTCGGCTTCGGCTTTTTTCTTTTTCTCGGCTTCTAGCTTCTTTTTGCGTTCGGCCTCTTTCTTCTTTTTTTCTTC
>Ga0208127_1001770_pt1 | contig 10541 bp, 14 predicted proteins | sample ETNtaG_6_FD_185751 | JGI IMG/M metagenome (GOLD analysis project Ga0208127, IMG submission 185751) | Marine microbial and viral communities from oxygen minimum zone, Eastern Pacific Ocean - ETNP201306SV45 (SPAdes) (version 2) | ecosystem: Environmental > Aquatic > Marine > Oceanic ...
TAATCTTTATAAAGCCCGGATGGCGGAATTGGCAGACGCGCTGGATTCAAAATCCAGTATCTTCGGATGTGGGGGTTCGACTCCCCCTCCGGGTACTTTATCCATTAATGAATAGTGTATAAATTCAAAACTACTTAATAATAGAATATGAACAATAAAACTATTCTTGGAACAACAATTATTTTTATAATTACAGTAATTGTTTTTATTACAAGTTCATCACTAAATTCTGATAATTTTGGGGATAGTTTTATAGTACAAATTAGAATTTCTGACAGTGAGAAAACGCTTGAAGATATCTCAGATGAAATTCTCATTCAGGTTGGAAAAGATATATGTAACAGTTCTAGCGAATGGAAAGATGAGCAAGAATCTTTAAATGTAATATTTAATTTGCTCAAAAAATATGAAATTGAAGTAGACATAAGTGATAGAATTATCCCAATTTTGCGATTTCAATCAACTTATGAATTATGTCCTGAAAATATTACAGTACTAGATAACCTGTTCAAAAATGCAAAATAAAATAATTCTCCAGAGAATTCCACAACTTATGTTTGGATTATTTCTATGTGGCTTTGGATTGGCATTTACTATAGAAGCCAACCTAGGGCTGAATTCATGGGATGTTTTTCATGATGGATTTAGTAAACTCATTGGAGTCAAGATTGGATTTGCAGGTGTTTTAACAGGCTTCATCTTATTAATTGGATGGATTCCTCTAAAACAAAAGCCATTTATTGGAACTATTTTAAACATTTTAACTATAGGAAATGTAATTGATCTAACCATGTATTACTTACCTAGTCCAGAAAGTTTATATTTAAAAATAGTATTTCTTGTATTTGGAACCGTAGTTTTTGCATTAGGTGTTGGTGTTTATGTTGGTTCAGGCCTAGGTCCGGGTCCGAGAGATGGAATAATGGTTGGAATTGCAAAATTAGGACCAAGCATTCGAGTAACAAGAATTGGAATTGACTTTACTGCTTTTGTTATTGGAGTTTTTCTTGGTGGGTCATACGGACTTGGTACGGTTTTTATGGTCGTATCAGTTGGGCCTATAGTTCAGTATTCACTAAAAAAATTTGATAAAGGTGCTATTTTCTCACTTTAGAAATTAGAGATTTTTGGTTGATTTCTTTTTCTTCTTTTGACTTAAGAATATTTTTAAAGTACACGAGTCGTCTTATTGATGATATAAAATCAAATTTATCTATGTCAACTTTCTTTGATAAATCTTCAACAGTACTCCACTTGTAATTGTTAACATTTATTACAGCAGAATCGACTTTAAGTATGTAATCCATTTTTTTAATTAGAGAATTACACTTATTCGAGCAAACAAAATATTTATCAGAAACATTTTTATACAATATTCTGCCGCAGTAATTACATCTAGAATATTTTTTAGACACTTATAATTATTTTCTGACTATTTCTTGAGTTGAGTCAGAAATCGATTTTAATATTCTTCTTGGCTTTCCCCGAAAATTTACTCGCGAAGCTTGTTCTTGACCCATAAAACAACCTTTATAAAAATCAACGAAACTTTCAAGCCACTTTATCTCATTGGGTAATAATCCCATCTCAATAATATTTAAAGAAGGAAGTTCATACATTATTTCAATTTCAAACCAATCAAAATATTTTTCAGATATTGCTGATGTCTGAACCATTAGTGTTTCATCAATATTTGAAATTTCAAAAAAGGTATTATCTTTCAAAATATTTAATTCACAATTAATACGAATTTTATATTTTTCGAATAGCTTTTTAAGTTCCAGTAAATTTTCTTCAGTTTGAAATATTTTTACTTCATTATTTCTGAAAGTAAAAATAAACCAAAATTTTACTTTCCCATCAGGTCCTAACAAATAAGAAAATTTAATTTCGTTTTCATTAATAGAGTTTGATACAAGCGAATCCACAAATGTGTAGGCATCATTTCCCGTTATATCCAACATATTTGTTGATTTCAAAATATGCATAATATTATATTGTACTTAACCAATCTAAATTTAATAAATACAGAACATCTTGAAAAATTGAAGCAAGTAAGTAAATCTTATCTGTAAAAATTAAATACCCAAGTGCAATTAAAGTTATACCCGATACGTTTGATGAATATTTTTGAAAATTAGTAAAAACTTTATTTTTTAAGTTTATCTTATCTGAGAGTACAGCAATTAAAAGAAATGGAATTGCTAAACCCAGTGAAAATAGCACTAAATACATGACTCCAGAATATAAAGTTTCAGACTTAGAGGAAAGTGTTAGTAAAGCTCCAAGCACAGGGCCTATACAAGGTGTAAAGCCAAATCCAAATGTAAATCCCATGATAAAATTTTTAGATTTTGAAAAATTGTTAATATCAACAACATTTGAACTATAAAAATATCTCTTATTGAGAGAAGGTACAAGGAGGATTAAACCAAAAGCTATTATTATAACTCCACTAATTTGACCTAACAATGATGCGTTTCTACTAAAGAATGAGCCAACGGAACTTGCTAAAGCACCTAGAGATACAAAGACAATTGAAAACCCCATCACAAATTGCAAAGCACCGCTTAACCTTGAAATTTTTGAATTTTTATTTAATGAAAATATTGCAAAATACCCAGGTACAAGTGGGAGTACGCATGGTGAGAAAAATGATAAAGCTCCAAAAAGAAAAGCTATTGATGCATTAATTTCCATACTTTAAATATATACTTTGATATAAATTAAAAATAAAGTTACTTATACCCTTCTTTTCTCCTATATTTTGTACAAATAATACAGGACTCTAATTTATGGCCCCTTGCTGGGCAGAACTCTCTACCATAAAATATGATCTGCAAGTGTAACTTATTCCATTTATCTTTAGGAAAAAGTCTTTTAAGATCTTTTTCAGTTTTTTCAACATTTTTTCCACTTGATAAACCCCACCTCCATGCAAGTCTATGTATATGAGTATCTACTGGGAATGCTGGATACCCAAATGCTTGGCTCATTACAACTGAAGCTGTTTTGTGACCAACACCTGGAAGGTTTTCTAAATCCTGAAAATTTTGTGGTACTTCTGAATTATGATTATTGACCAGCAATCTAGATAATCCACTGATAGCTTTTGACTTTTGAGGTGACAATCCACATGGCCTTATGATTTTTTCAATTTGCTTTGTAGTCATTTTTAACATTTTTTCTGGAGTATCTGCTTTGTTAAATAAGATTGGAGTTATTTGATTTACTCGTTCATCTGTGCATTGAGCTGACAGAACTACTGAAATTAGAAGTGTGAAAGCATCGTTATGTTTTAATGGAATAGGAGTCTTTGGATAAAGTCTCTCAAGAATCTTGATTATGTCTTTTACTTTATTTTCTTTACTTATTACCACTTTATTATTTTAAACAATATATTAAAGTTCTCTCATATGTTCATTAATGAAAAAAATAAGTCTTTGTTTGCATTATTCATTTCTGCATTATTTTTTGGATCAACATTTTTAATTGTAAAAAACTTATTGGATACATTCAGTCCAACGTTCATAGTATTTCTAAGATATATAATTGCAGCAATTGTATTTGCAATAATTGGAGGGGTTCCGAAAAAAATAACTTGGAAACCTGGAGTTTTGATGGGTTTCTTCCTCTGGCTAGGATATATAACTCAAACTCAAGGCTTATTAACAACATCTACGATTAACTCTGGTGTTGTAACTGGATTTTATATAGTAATGACACCTTTTCTCTCAAAATTTTTCAATAATACAACCTTAGCTACAAAAAACTACATATATTCAATACTTGGATTTACAGGAATAGTCTTAATATCAATAAACGACATTACACAAGTTTTTGGAAATTTGTTTACCCTCATTTGTGCAGTAGCTTATGCAATGCATATTGTATTAGTAGAAAGATATGTAAAAAATCAAAATATTTCACAACTTATGTTTGTTCAGTCACTTACAGGAGGAGTGTTGTGTCTGCCATTAATATCATTCTCTGAATTCAATTATTTACCAAATTACTTATTACCAATAATATTTCTGGGACTAGTAGTTAATGTAGGTGCATTTTATTTACAACTTTATGGTCAAAAAGTTATAAAGGCATCAACTTCAGCTTTAATATTAAGCTCAGAGGCAATTTTTGCATTGCTTATTGGTATATTGGTTGCAAATGAATACCTAAATTCATTAAATTGGTTTGGGGTAGTTCTTGTTTTGATGTCTATATATCTGGTAATTAAAGAATAGATTTTTCTTGATTCAAAGAATTTATAAATTTCATTATTAATCTCAAAAAGAAAACTAATACGAAAAATGATGATATTAATATTATTAACAATCTTGGTCCTTCGGTTACAGGTATCACACAATTAACAAGATCATTACAAATACCAAAACCACTTCCGCCTCTTGAAATATCATAAATAATTAAAAGTGGATAAGCCAAAATAATTAATAAAGAAACTAGAATTAAAAAAACAATTAACCTTAATAAAAACATATTTTTATTATTTTAATATAGTTACATAAATGAAAGTAAAGTTAATAAGTTATTCTACACCGACTGATGAATTCATCGATGATGGTATAGACAATGCTCAAGAACTCGTTGCATTTTGTGCAAGAGTTTCTAATCCGTCTAATCAGCTAAATACAGAAACCAGTGAAAAATTAATAAAGTATCTCATTAAAAATGCTCATTGGTCACCCCTAGAAATGGTTAGTGCATGTTTAGAAATTGAAACAACCCGAGATATTGCAAGGCAAATTTTAAGACACAGATCTTTCAGTTTTCAAGAATTTTCTCAACGATATGCAAACCCTGTTAAAGATCTCGAGTTTGTCACAAGAGAGGCAAGATTACAAGACCCAAATAATCGTCAAAACTCTATTGAAAATGATGATAAAGAAATTTCTGATACGTGGATAGAAAAACAAGAAAATTTAATTAAAAATGCAAAAGAAACATACAACTGGGCCATTGAAAATGGTATAGCAAAAGAACAAGCCCGAGCTGTTTTACCAGAGGGAAACACTGTCAGTAGAATGTATATGAACGGCACACTTAGAAGTTGGATACATTACATAGAATTAAGATCTGGCAATGGAACTCAACAAGAACATATGGATATAGCTGTAGCGTGTGCTGAGGTTATTACAAAGATATTTCCTATGAGCAAAAACCTGAACTAAGAATCTAATTTATATTTAAATACTAGGTATTCTTCTTCGACTTTAAATTCTGAATCGGCGATTATCATAAAATCTTGAAAATCGGTTTCAGCTTGTTTAATAAAAGCCATACGATCATCACCTCCTACTGGTGGTATAGATCTATTTTTTACAGCTTCTGCTCTTTCTTTATATCTCTCTATAAAATCTTCTACATTAAAACCCATATAAAATATATTAGTTAGTTAGTAATGTGTTAATCTCGTTTTTCAATTGATTTGTTTTCTTAACTTTAATCTCTTTTAATTCGAGTAATTTTATTTTTGATTCTCCATGAACTTCAAGCTCAACATTTGATAAACCAGGATATTTTTCCAGTAATTCTTTCAATAAAATTAGATTCTTCTTATCAAGCTTTTCTTCTGTTACAGATATTCTTAATGGTGAAGTATCTAAATCTTCAACCATTTTAGAAGGTTCAATAACTTCAAGATCTCTTGCTCGAATAGTGTTTTCAGATCCTCCAACATAAGTACCCGAAACTTTTAAATATATCTCACCATCAATATTTGTATTATATTTTTCGACTAATTTGTTGAATAAAAGCACTCCTAATGAACCTGTAGTATCCTGAAGGTCAAACTGAATCCATGGATTACCTCTCCTAGAAACTCTTTTTTGAACATTAGAAATAAGTCCAGCTATTACAACATTTACCTCTTCTTCTTCTTCAAAACTTTGAAGTTCTATTACAGAATGCGTTGATTCTGATTTTAATACCTCACCGTAACCTTCAAGAGGGTCTTCACTAACAAAAAATCCAAGCATTTCTCTTTCCCTCTCAAGTTTTTCTTTTTTGGACCATTCAGATTCTTTAATAGTTGTTAAATTATCGTTTTGATCATCAAGATCAAATAAAGATGTTTGGTTGTTTGCTTTTTTAATTTTTAGATTTTTTGCATCGTCTATCAAGTCAGGAATCGCATTGAAGACACCTTTTCTTGGAAAACCAAAATAATCAAATCCCCCACCTTGTGCAAGCGCTTCAATACCCCTTTTGTTTAATGATCTTGAATCTATTCTTGATAAAAAATCTTCTATTGATTCAAAATTGCCATTTGTTTCTCTTTCTAATACAATTTTTTCGGCAGTAATATCTCCAACATTCCTGACAGCTGACAGGCCAAACAATATTTCATTATTATTTACAGTAAAATCAGATTCACTTTTATTTATATCTGGAGTAGATACATTAACTCCCATCTCTCTCGCTTCGGAGAGAAAAATTGCTGTCCTGTCTTTATCTCTCTTGACTGCTGTTAATGAAGCAGCAATATACTCTGCAGGATAATTAGCTTTTAAATATGCTGTTTGATATGCAAGTAACGCATATGGAACTGAATGGCTTTTGTTAAATCCGTATCCAGCAAAGAATGCAATCTGATCAAAAAGCTCAACTGCGAATTGCTCTGAATACCCACTTTCCACTGATCCTTCAGTAAACTTTTTACGTTGTTCCTCCATGACTTGTGGAATTTTTTTTCCCATTGCAACTCTAAGGTTGTCAGCTTCTTGTAAATTAAAACCTGCAATTTTTTCAGCTATCTGCATAACTTGTTCTTGATAAAGTATTACACCATAAGTTTCATTTAAAATATCTTCTAGATCTGAATGCAAATATTCAATTTCTTTTCGAGAATTTGCACGATCTGCAAATTCATTATGCATCCCTGCTCCAAGTGGCCCAGGCCTAATCAAAGCAACTAAAGCCACTATGTCTTCAAACCTTTTTGGATTAAGACTTCTAGAAATAGATTGAGCAACTCTACTTTCAAGCTGAAATACTCCAGTCATTCTTCCTTCAGAAAATAAATTAAAAGTTTTTTCGTCATTGAGTTCTACATTGTCAATATCCAAACTCTTGTCACCAATTAACTCCAAAGTTCTATCAACAATTGACAAGTTTCTGAGTCCAAGAAAGTCCATTTTAAGAAGTCCTAATTGTTCAACAGTGTGCATTTCATACTGTGTGACTATTTCTGCATTTTCACCTTTCCTTTGTATAGGAAGGAAATTTGTTATTTTATCAGGAGATATAACTATCGCTGCAGCATGGATACCGTCTTGGCGTCTTAAACCTTCCAGACCAAGTGCAATGTCGATTATTTTTTTTACCTCTTCATCTGAGGAATATTGTTTACGTAATTCTTCAGATGCAGAATAAAACTCTTTACTGTATCCACTCTCATTATTTTCATCTAATTGAAGACATTCTGAAATAGTTGCCGTATTTCCTAATATCATTGGTGGCATAAGCTTTGCTACCTTATCACCACTTGAAAAAGGAAGGCCTAAAACCCTCGCTGAATCTCTGATTGCTTGTTTTGCTTTGATAGTGGCAAAAGTAACTATGTGTGCAACTCTGTCCTGCCCATATTTATCAATTGCATATTGAATAACATCTCCTCTATATCTTTCATCAAAGTCCATATCGATATCTGGAAGTGACTTCCTACCCTTATTCAAAAATCTTTCAAAAATCAATCCATACTTCAATGGTTCTATGCGGGTTATTCCAAGGCAGTATGATACGATAGAACCAGCTGCTGAACCTCTTCCTGCAGCAGTCCTAATATTTTTAGAATTAGCAAAGTCAATTAAATCTCCAACTATTAGAAAATATGAAGCAAATCCCATGGAGTTAATTACATCGAGTTCGTAATCTATTCTTTCCTGAATCTCAGAATTAATTTCTTGATACTTTTCCTCGGCACCCTTTAGGACTTTTTTTCTTAAGAACTCTTCAACAGTTAACGAACTATCTTCGATAGGAAAATCTGGTAAATAATCTTTATCAAATTCAAATGTATAATTAACTCTATTTGCAATTTCTAAAGTATTGTCACATGCATTTGGAAATAAATCATCTGGAAATAGTTCCCTCATTTCTTCTGATGATTTTACATAGTACTCTTCGCCATCGAACTTAAATCTATCTTCGTCCTCCATAGTTGCATTTGTTTGTACGCATAATAAAGCATCGTGAGCTGATGAATCATTTTTTGACACATAGTGAGAATCATTTGCAGCAACCAAGGGGGCATTGATTTCTTTAGAAATATTAACTAAGTCATCTAATATTTCTACTTGCTGATCTATACCATGATTGTGTAATTCAATAAAAAAGCTATCCTTTCCAAAAATATCTTGATAATTTTTAGCTTTTTCAATAGCTTTTTCATAACTTTTCTCATTTGCAGCATTGCCTTCTTCTCTTGATCCATCTGGTGCTAGATGTTGTGCGACTTCCCCTCCAAGGCAACCTGATAAAGCAATGATTCCTTCTGAGTGTTCTCTTAAAAGTTCATAATCAACTCGAGGTTTATAATAGAAACCTTCTAAATATGCTTTGCTTACAAGCTCTACTAAGTTTTGATATCCTACATTATTCTCAGCTAAAAGGGTTAGGTGATATCTTTTATTTTTATCTCTTTCAGGTCTATCAAATCTTGATCCTGGTGTTACATATGCTTCGTATCCTATTATTGGTTTTATACCAAAAGTTTCAGCTTGGCGAACAAATTCTAAAGCACCATAAAGATTTCCATGATCCGTTATTGCTGCTGCAGGCTGATTTAGTTCTTTTACTTTTTTTAAATAATCATATATTTTGGCAGCTCCATCGAGCATTGAATATTCAGTATGGGCATGTAGGTGAACAAATGATTTACTCATAAATCAATTGTAAAGTTTTTTAAAAAAATTACATCTTCATTATTGAACTAAAATAATCTGGTTCATTAATTGAAAACTTGTATTCTTTTTTAAACAACTCAAATTCTAGTTCGTAAGACTGTAAACAAATAGTCCCCTTATCTAGCAGAGGATTGAGCTTTGCACCATAAAGTACGTCATTTACGATTGGTTTGTTTAGGTATTCTAAATGAGCTCTTATTTGATGATTGCGTCCAGTAATTAAATCTATATCTAGTAGAGCGTGGGAATCGCTTTTAGAGATAGTTTTATATTTTGTTATTGCCTCTTTGCCGTTCTTATTTACTTCTCTCTTTTTTCTATTTTTAACTGAATGAATTAGTGGTAAGTTAATCTCACCTGAGTCACTATTCAATGATCCTTGTACGATAGCTTTGTAGCTTTTTTTAATTTTTCTTTTCTTAAAATCATCTTTAAGTTGATTGAAAGCATCTAAATTTATAGGGCATATTATTAATCCTGATGTTACCATATCAAGCCTGTGAACGATTCCTTCTCTATTGCTTTCTCCAATTCCTTTAACATTGAAATTTTCAATGAGATAATCTCTCAATGTGTACTCATCCGATGTGTTTGTTCTATGTACTAAAAGGCCGTGAGGTTTGTTTACGATTACAAACAATTCATTTTGAAAAACTACATCTATTTTAATTTTTTTTAATCTCCGAATATAGCAAAAGCACAATACCTACTGATATATATGAATCGGCAAGGTTAAAGCTAGGAATAAATAATAATTCTACGAAATCTGTTACTTTCCCATCATTTCCTGAGATTAAATTCCAACCTCTTTCACCTAAGTTTCCAACTGCTCCAGATAAAATAAGCACCAACGAAAACATCTCAAAATTCTGCTCTTCAATATCTTTGATTTGAATTACTAACCAAATAAAAACAAAGATAGATAAAACATAGGTAAAAACTGTGTATTCACTTAATAGACCAAAAGCAATGCCTGTATTGTAAGTTAAATCAATTGTCAATATACCTTCAATAACCTCATATTCTTGAACATTGTTTTCTCTTATTAAAAATTTTGTAAAAAGATCTAAAGAAGCTAAAAATACAGTGATTATAAAAGGTAAAATTTTATTTTTAAGATTCAATTAATGCTGCGCAGTTTTTACATAATGTTGAATACGGTAACGCTTCTAGTCTCGCAACAGGAATCGGCTCTTGACAATTTTCACAATTTCCATATTTCTTTTTCTTTATTAAAACAAGGGCATGTTCAACTTGATTCAATAAATGTCTAGTATTTTCATCAAGTGTTAATTCTTTTTCAAGCTCGAAAGCCATAGAACCACCGTCAGCAGATGTTGGATCTGGACTTCTTTCGGCAGAAGCCTCAGACAATCTAATATTCTCTCTTTCTTGTTGGTGATGTTCTAAAATTTGGGTTAATTGTTCTTTTTCAGCTAAAAGCTTTTTTTTGAATTTATTTATTGTGTTGGTTGAAAGTTTTCTTGCCATGTTTAATTTTATTAATGAATGTATATTAGCCATTTTTTAGACAAAATATACAAATTTCTAATTTTTTAAAACTTTATTTATTAACACTAATTGAACTGAAAACCCTATAAAATCTAAAGATATGTT